>PVMS01020114.1_pt1 | contig 19061 bp, 18 predicted proteins | sample 1853461 | NCBI WGS metagenome assembly PVMS01 (sample SAMN08582032, study PRJNA380276) | Marine sediment metagenome, whole genome shotgun sequencing project. | isolation source: ocean sediment barecode stripped | collected 2017 | reverse complement strand
CCTTTCACTTCAATACGTCATTGCGAGCCACTGGAAGTGGCGCGGCAGTGATATTCGACCTAAACCCTCTTACCCCGCAGGGACAAATCCCTTCACCGGTCATGATCCTGGATTTTATCCCTGTTGGAAATGGGTTGGTTATTGAAAAATCAGTTGAAAGTAGTAGCGCGGGGTTGTTTAGTACTGCTACCAGGTTTCTTTGACGCGGATATTTTGGCGGGTGCTTTTTTCTTACTAGATTTAAATTTTTTCTTAAATGCCAACTTGATGACTTCGTCCATTCTGCTGACGGGATGAAAGGTCAGCGCTTTCTGGATTTTCTTAGGGATGTCGGCAATGTCTTTTTCGTTATCTTTTGGCAATATGATATGTGTGATGCCAGCCCGATGCGCGGCGAGGACTTTTTCTTTCAGTCCGCCAATAGGCAGCACTTTGCCGGTAAGGGTCAACTCACCTGTCATGGTTAAGTCATGTCGTACGGGAGTTTGACACAGTGCGGAGACTAGAGCGACGGCCATGGTGATACCGGCAGACGGTCCATCTTTCGGTACAGCACCTTCCGGGATGTGGAGATGAATATCAACTTTCTGGTAAAAAGTTTTTGCCAGGCCAAAGCTGACTGCGCGTGAACGAACGTAAGTCATAGCCGCTTCAGCGGATTCTTTCATCACGTCTCCCAGCTTTCCAGTGGGCACCATTTTGCCTTTGCCTGGGATTGAGGTGACTTCAATAGACAGCAGGTCGCCTCCAAATTGGGTCCACGCCATGCCTGTAGCGACACCGATATCCAATGCCTCGATTGTTTCCAGCTTTTGGAATTTAGGAATTCCCAGCATATCGATCAGCGAAGAAGGCGAAACTTTGCATGAATATTTCTTGCCTTCATCCACAACTTTTTTGACGACTTTTCGGCATACGTTGGCGATTTCGCGCTCGAGGTTACGCACTCCAGCTTCGCGGGTGTATTCGTGGATTATCTTATGCAGAGCCGCCTCGGAAATTTGCAGGTTTTTGGTCACCAGTCCGTGCTCTTTCATTTTCTTGGGCACGAGAAATTTTTGTGCGATGCTGACTTTCTCTTCTTCGGTGTAACCCGCCAAATTGATCACTTCCATTCGGTCCAACAGGGGTTGCGGAATGGAGTGCAAAACGGTGGCGGTACAGATGAACAGAACCTCAGACAGATCGTAATCCACTTCCAGATAGTGGTCATTGAAATTTGAATTTTGTTCGGGGTCCAGAACCTCTAGCATGGCAGACGATGGATCGCCGCGAAAATCGCTATTCATTTTGTCGATTTCATCCAGCATGAACACGGGATTTTTGACACCGCATTTTTTCATGCCCTGAATGATTTTCCCCGGTAGCGCACCGATGTATGTTCTTCGGTGACCACGAATTTCCGCTTCATCGCGGATACCGCCTAAGGATATGCGAACAAATTTTCGTTTGGTGGCGCGAGCAATGGATTTCCCCAGGGAGGTTTTCCCAACGCCCGGAGGACCTGCCAGACACAGGATGGGGCCTCTGATTTTTTTCACCAGTTTGAGTACCGCAAGGTGCTCAATGATACGTTCTTTGATTTTTTCCAGACCATAATGGTCTTCATCCAAAATCTTTTGTGCAGTTTTGATGTCGATTTTTTCTGCGCCGGTGCCTTTTTTCCAAGGCAGGTCTGCCAACCATTCAATGTAGGTTCTGGAAACGGTTGCTTCTGCAGACATGGGCTGCATCAGCTCAAGGCGTTTCATTTCCTTGACGGCTTTTTCGTTTACATCTTTAGGCAGTTTGGCTTTTTTGATTTTTTGCGTCAGTTCATCGATGTCGGACTTGAACTCATCGCGTTTGCCAAGTTCTTTCTGAATGGCCTTAATCTGCTCATTCAAATAAAACTCTTTCTGACTGCGCTCCATTTGCTTGCGTACTCGGCCATGAACACGTTTTTCAATTTTGAGGACTTCCATCTCGGATTTGAGGATGGTCATCAACTTATTCAGCCGGTCTGCAGGAGAGTAAGTTTCCAGTAAATCCTGTTTTTCGGCAGTTTGAAAAACCATATAAGCGGCGATGGTGTCTGCGTAACAATGGGGTTCTGTGATGCTCGATGTCGCGGACACAGCTTCTAGTGGAATTTTCTGGTTCAGCTTGACGTATTGCTCAAAGACGTTGCCAACGCTCCGAATCAAAGCTTTGATGGACGGCGTGACTTCTTCGTTTTCCTGAATCCGTACTACTTCGACTTCATAGTAGTCGGCGCCTTTATTGAACTGCTGAATCCTGCCACGTTGAACGCCTTCAACGAGAATTTTCATGGTCCCGTCGGTCAGCTTCAAAATTTGCAGGATATTTGCCAGCGTACCGGTTTCATAAATATCCGAGGGCTCGGGATCGTTGTTATTGGGATTGCGTTGTGCCGCCAGAAAAATATTTTTCTGATCAGCCATCGCTTTTTCCAACGCGAGTACGGACTTTTCCCGGCCCACAAACAAGGGGATGACCATGAAAGGAAATACAACGATATCCCGTAAAGGCAGTAGAGGGAGTGTTACGGTTTCGGAAGTCATTTTTTAGCTGGCCTGTTTTTGCTTTTTGTAAACGAGAAGCGGTTTTTCATCGTGCAAGACCATTTCTTCATTGATGATGACTTCTTCGATGTCTTCGGAGGATGGAACTTCGAACATGATGTCGAGCATAGTTTCTTCTAGAACAGCTCGCAGACCACGTGCTCCGGTTTTGCGTCCAATGGCTTTCTCTGCAACAGCGCGTATGGCACCGTCGGTGAATTTGAGTTTGACGTTTTCGAATTCAAATAGTTTTTGATATTGTTTGATCAGGGCATTTTTAGGTTCCGTCAAAACTTTGATCAAGGCACCGACATCCAGTTCGTTCAAGGTCGAAACGGTAGAGAACCGACCGACAAACTCTGGAATCAAACCGTATTTCAGCAAATCTTCTGGTTGGACTTTGTCCATCACCGATTCTTCATCGACCTTACTTTTAGAGATCAACTCCTGGCCGAACCCGAGTGTTTTCTTGCCGACTCGGTTGCGGATAATATTCCCCAGGCCAACAAAGGCGCCGCCACAAATAAACAGGATGTTGGTGGTATCGACTTGCAGGAACTCCTGATGCGGGTGTTTTCTTCCGCCTTGTGGCGGGACACTAGCGGTGGTGCCTTCAATAATTTTAAGGAGCGCCTGTTGCACGCCTTCCCCGGAAACATCTCTGGTGATCGAGGGGTTTTCCGATTTGCGTGAAATCTTGTCGACCTCATCGATATAAATGATTCCCCGCTCGGCTTTTTCTACATCATAGTCAGCATTTTGCAATAGCTTGAGGATGATGTTCTCCACGTCTTCGCCCACATAACCAGCCTCGGTCAACGTGGTGGCATCGACAATGGTGAAAGGCACGTCAAGAATTTTTGCCAAAGTTTGTGCCATCAAAGTTTTTCCTGACCCAGTGGGACCCACGAGCAATACATTGCTCTTTTGCAGTTCCACATCATTGGTATCCAGGTTGGAATCGACGCGCTTGAAATGGTTGTGCACCGCAACGGAAAGAATTTTTTTGCAACGCTCCTGACCAATAATATATTGGTCGAGGTGATTGTAAATATCCCTTGGTTTCAGTAAATGCTGAAAGTCTTCAGTCTTTTCCTGTGCCCATTCCTCCACCATGATTTCATTGCAGAGTTCGATGCACTCATCGCAAATGTACACGGTGGGTCCGGCAATCAGCTTTTTAACTTCTTCTTGATTTTTGCCACAAAAAGAGCATCTGTAATTGCCTGTCGTAGTACTTTTCTTTGGCATGGATTCTCCTGATTGTCGTTATACCATTTAGGAATTAGGGGATTGGCGAATTGATCGCCATCCCCATCATTCCCTATTCAGAATGTTTTTTCAAATCTTTTTGTATCTCTTCCCTGCGGGAAATGACATTATCGATCAGGCCGTAAGCTTTGGCCTCATCACCGGTCATAAAATGGTCCCTTTCGGTGTCTTTTCTCACCTGATCGGGGTCTTTTCCTGAATGTTCTGCCAGGATTTTATCCAGCACTTGACGAACTTTGGAAATCTCTTCGGCCTGGATGGCGATATCAGAGTGCTGACCCTGGAATCCGCCGCTAGGCTGGTGAATCATGATCCTGGAATGAGGTAGAGCGAAACGTTTGCCTGGGGCACCGGCCGCAAGTAAAAGGGCTCCCATGCTAGCCGCCTGTCCCATGCAGATGGTTTGCACGTCAGGTTTGATGTATTGCATGGTGTCGTAAATTCCCAGACCTGCGGAGACTTGGCCACCGGGGCTGTTGATATAAATGTAGATATCCTGCTCCGGCTCATCGGACTCCAGAAATAACATCTGGGCGATGGCGAGGTTGGCAACATGATCATCTATGGCGGTGCCAATGAATAGAATTCGATCTTTCAGGAGCCGCGAATAGATGTCATAGGAACGTTCTCCGCGACTGGTTTGCTCAACAACAATTGGGACTAATTGATTGATAATTTGGCTCATATTCTTCTCTTTTATGGGGGTAAAATTGGGAGTGAGTGATCCCTTGGGCAAAGTCGCTTCCGGGATGTGAAAAACAGAGTAAGTCTTTAAGATATATAGAGATAGTGTCTGCTCTAAATATACATCAATTATCTTGGATTAAGGTATTTCTGTCAACCATTTCTTCTTTGACTTTGACCTGATCCAGAATTTTTCCAAGAGTTTTTTCTCGCCGCATGCGTGTATATAATCGGGATAAGGCTCCAGATTCGGCCAAATCCTTTTTCATCTTGGACAAATTGCCTCCCCCCATTAACGCGGAAAGGGTTTGAATTTCTTTGTTTAGCTCTTCCTCGCTGATGTCAACTTTCAGCTCTTTCGCCAGTTTATCCATGATCAGCTCCTGCTGCAGGATTTTAAGTGACTTCTTGCGATATTTTTCTTCGTCAGCCGCAGAAACTTCCATTTGTTCGTAAGCTTCCTGATCGGGTTCGGCGGTTCCAGGATTGTCCTGCTTCTGGCTTTGGATCACCATAAACTTAATTTGGTCCTTAATCAGGCCTTCTGGCAGGTCGAATGAATTCTCATCGGTGATTTTTTCCGCCAATTCTGTGTACGAATTTCTACGTCCCTGATTTTTTGCGTGCTCCTCCAGATCCTGGCGAATCTTGGCCTTCATATCAGCTACATTATCAAATTTGTTATTCGGGTCGATTTCCTTGGCAAAGTCGTCATTCACTTCCTGCATAACTTTGACCTGGATGCCTTTCAAGGTGATATCGAAATCCACCGTTTTGCCAGCGATTTCCTTATTTGTGTATGATTCGGGAATGGTTACCTGGGAAGTTTTCTTCTCACCCACAGTCATTCCGATGAGAGCGTTCTCGAGACCTTCGACCAATTGTTTGGTTCCAACCTGAATGACATAGTCATTCGCCTCTCCACCATCGAAAGGTTTGCCGTCCAGCGTTCCTGAAAAGTCAATTTTCAGGTAATCCTGATCCTGGGACGGCCTATCAGTCACCTGCTCATTTTTTGCCAGGCGTTTCTGGTGGGCTTCAATGACTTTTTCCACATCTTCATCAGTGGTCTTGGGAATTTTGAGCTCTACTTCGATGCCAGTGTAGTCCTTGACTTCGATCTCAGGCAGGACTTCCAGAGACGCTTCCACCGTGATGTCGGTGCCTTCTTCGGCTTCCACTTCCAGCAAACGTGGTGGACTGACGGACTTCAGATCCTTTTCCTTAATAGCATTGCCAACATATTCGTTGATGAGTTCATTAAGAGCCTCGCGTTTGACTTCCGGTCCGTATTGCTTCTCCAGCATGCTGACCGGAACTTTGCCTTTGCGGAATCCAGGAACCTTGACGTCCTTTGCGAGTTTTTTATAGAAATTGAGGATCTTTTTTTTGTAGACCGTTTGCGGGATTACGAGCTTTATTTTTTTATTACAGGAATCGACATCTTCCAATTCAATATTCATTATATTAGCGACCTTAATTTTTACTTAATATCTTTAGGTAAATAAAGTTCCTGCCACCACGCTAAGTGATGCAGGTAAACGGAAGATTTTCGAACCGAAACCAGAAAAATTCACCCGATGCAAGCAAACTCGCCCTCTGAGCAAAAGTGGTGCGGGAGGAGGGACTCGAACCCCCACGCCGGTTAGGCACGAGATCCTAAATCTCGCATGTCTGCCAATTTCATCACTCCCGCGCTTTTATAAAAGGGTTAAAGATTTTTACCACCTTTATGAATCCCTGTCAACGCCCGACCCAATAGCTTGGGGCGGATCACATCCGCAGGCAATATTGGCAAAAAATGATTTTACTAGCACAGTCTAACCATTCTGATTATGGAATATGGTTGCAGAGCATAAGGCCTGGGTTGAACCGTCCTATCTCCCACTGCTAAGAAGCTCGAGGGTGTTGTCGCTCAAGCAGGTTATGATTTATTCCCACCGGGCGTGGCCCGGTTTCGTTTTTTGTTGTCTGGCCCCAACATGGATTGAGGAGGGTATTCGCCCTTGGCCAGGGTGGTATTAGGATAGACCCAGCAGCGATGACCAAGGAAGGCTCCGGGACAAATCACCGCATTACAACCGATTTCAACATAATCCCCGAGAATGGCCCCGAGTTTGCTCCTTTCGGTGTGAATGATTTTGCCATCGATGGGGATTTGGATTTCGTGGATATAACTCTGTTTTTTTTCATCTGCATTGCGAAACTGCAGATTGGCCAGGCGCGATCCTGCGCCCATGTTCACATGGTTGCCCAGAATGCTGTCGCCGATGTAGTTGAAGTGGCCCACCTCCGCGTGATTCATCAGAATGCTATTTTTAACTTCTGTGGCATGGCCGATGATGCTGTTTTTGCCAACGATCACATTGCCGCGAATATAAGCGCCTTGGCGAATTTCACAATCGTTGCCGATCACCGCAGGTCCTTTAATGATAGCCGTGGGTTCGAGCAGTGTGCCGGCACCGATCAGAATTTGCTGTTTTTCAAAAAATACCGGAGCATGCAACTCGACCATTTGAGTCACGAAGAGCCCGGCGCCCGCTTTTCCGGGTGGTCCTGTTTCAGGGAAAAGCATTTTATCCAGCACGGGATGAGACGATTGCGCGTCTCCAGATTGCTGGCGAAAAATATTCTGTATGGAATTTTCCAGTTGATCGAGCGGTGACCAGATGGGTCCCTCGATATTAAATATCTCGTGGTGGGCGAATTCGCTTAATTCTGGAAAATAGCTTTCGATATTTTGCATATTAAAATTTTACCGAAGTGGTAGGGGGCTTTGTCTTTCTTCTTTAAATCCCGCCAGTGGGTTTCATTCCCCGTGGCTTGCCACGGCTCTTAAATGAAAATCCTTGTCTGATACCGCGTCTGCTTGCGGCAGGGTCGTTCATTAAAGTTTATATCTGATGGACTGCTTCGCTTCGCTCGCAAAAGACGATCTCAATACGTCTTTGCGAGCCACTGTAAGTGGCGCGGCAGTGATATTCGACCTAAACCTTCTTGCCCCGTAGGGGTAAATCCAGAGGTTGACGAAAAAAACTTCAATTATTCAAAACCCCTGGAGGATTAAGCCTCCCAGCCTCCTTCGTAGAAGGGGGAGCCGGGCAACGCCCGGTTGAAACTGGTCTTAACTTAATTGAGCAATTACACCATCAAACTTTTTACGCTGGGTATTTTGCACTATCAAACAATATCTCTCGTTCATATTTCCTGTGGGCGTTGCCCACCAATGTACCACTTTCCTCTTGGCGATAAAGTATAACCCTTCGATCCCAATTTGATTAGACCTTGTTTGCCGACTTCGGTAATTAAACGCGGTCCGGAAACTTTGTCGAGGCGGAGTTTCTGCGGCAGAACCGCTTTTCCTCTGATTTGGCGCAACAGCTCTCGCTCCATTTGTGTGTAGCGATGGGAGTGATCCTTGAGCTCTTCCATTAACAAACGAATCGCTTTCTCGCCAATTTTATTGAGTGTTTGACGGTCTTTTCGATCGCCGCGCAGATTGACGCTGATTTTATTTTCCGTACCCGAGTTGCGAATAAAAATCCCCGCAGGTGGGGAGGATTCTTTTCGCATAGAAATATACAGCATATCCGGGTCCTCGGAAAATTTTTGAATAGAACCCTTATAGCCGCTGGCCTTTGCTTCGGCCATGACCAATTGGCGGACTTTTTTCCAGATCGCAGAATCCTTAAAGAATAATTGGCGGTGGACATAATACGCATACAGCGTGGTTTTGAATCCCGGTTTGAAAGGGTGATGCAAACGCGTTAACCGATTCTTGACCGATTTTCCTGAGCAAAAAATTGCCGAGGCGACCAAAGTGTTTAATGCGCTTTTAAGTCCGTTGCCAGAAAACACTGGGACCACTTTCCCGTCGAGACATTGCAAAAACCCCTGGGTGATATTGTGACCGGTCTCCTCACTGCCTACGGCAAAGGGCAGTAAATCCAGATCAAACGGTTTGGTGACTTTGCTTTTTGCAGATTTTCCTAAACGGTTTAAAGCCGATTCAAATTTTTCAAAGCGGACGACGTCCAACACTCCGCCATTTTTGAGAAGTTTCCATTCCTTGGCGAGCTTGGCTGGTAATGCTTTGCCGCCCTGCTTCTTCAGCCATTGAATGCGTGCCTCGGCGATCATCGTGGCAGTGCGGAGCAATATCCATTTGTCGCCCACCGCTGTGAGCTTTGTGGTCAGACCCAGTTGACTGGCAAAATCACTGGCATTCAAATCGCTTTCCACCGTATTGATGTATAGCGTTTTACGATAGCGATCTGGTCGACGTTGCATAAGGAATTGAGCCTGAATGCAGGCGGTCTCGTCACCGCTTAAAACCAACAGCATGTCTTGATAGGGGTCGTATTCCAGTTGATAGAAACGATCGCCATCGGCATCGAAAATTGCGCCTGCAACTCGTTTCGATCCTGACTGAATTTCAGACGCATGTTTTTTTCCCAGATCAAATAATTTGAGAACGGCTTTGTGGCGACGAAAGGCGCCGGTATTTTTGTCGATCATCAATCGCGTGATCATCGAGTGTCCTTCCAGATCGGCAACGCCGCTGAACAGATTGACATCGCCATTGGTTTTCGCATTGACCTCGATGACTTTACCGATCCCGGCCTGCAACAGAGTTTGTGCGGCGATCCCGCCGAGAGCCCCATTTGCCGGGTCGACCACCAGTATGAGTTTTTTTAAAGGATCGCTGTCCTGTGGCGATTCGATCCAGGAGTTTTTGGGGTGAAGAGAAAAGTCGGCGAATATTTTTAGGGCTTGTTTGTGAAAGGAAATTCTTTTTCCTTTCAGGGGTAATTTTTTTATAGCGGAGTAATCCAGCGCGAGAACTTTGCGGGTCAGTTCGATATCGTTTTCCGGCAGGTTTTTCAACCCTTGAAAAGCGTTAAATATTTTTATGCCGTTTTGGTCCTTTGGGTTGTGTGAGGCCGTGACCATGAATCCGCCTTGGGCGTTTTGATGCAGAAGGACCAAGGGGACAACCGGTGTCGGAACCACTTCGCAGACCAGCACCTGGGCTCCGGCTTTTTGGATGCCACGGATTACTGCGTTGGTGTACTTGCCCGAAACATCTCTGGGGTCCCAGCCCACCACAATTTGTGACGAGCCGGGAGTGTTCACGGAGCGCATCAGGTTAAGCGTATACGCGTGGGCGTACAGCTCAAAAAATTCTTCAGTGATGAATTCATGTTGCAGAAAAATCTCTTGTGGAGAAAGTCCGGTAAACTTTTTATCATTTGCTGAATGAGTTTCCCGGCGAATGCCATCGGTTCCCTGTAAACGCGAACAGGTCGTAGTGTTGGGCTTAGGTTTTGCGGCCATAGGGTGGTCAGGGGATGGAGCTGAAATTAAGATATGTATGAATAGGCTATGCTAAAAACCTGCCAGTTGATGGCTGTTTAGCTAGAGTTATATTAGCACATCCAGTCAGGCCTTTACCTGTTAAAAAGCAACACGCATTACTTGCTCATATCTCCCGTGGGTGTTGCCCACTTGCCTGCGGGGGCATCTCCGCTAAAGCAGTTTCATTGCCAGCTCGAGGGCTCTATCCTTGGTCTTTGCATGGGCGCCAAACCAAGCCAGTCGCAGGCGCGAATCCTGGGTTTTGCCGAGAAGATGGTCTGCCGTATAGGTGACGGCATTCAGCAGGCCCCAAGCGGTCATCTCCGCAGTTTTCAGGTTTTGTCCCGGTGCTTTGGTGATCGCTTCGATAGCCAGTTTGGTATTCTCATCCGCAAATTCGGCAATCTCTTTGTCTCCAATTGACGATAACTCGAGGGATTTTTCGGGTTGAAAGACATCGAACATAAAACGTTTGCTCATGGAGTCATCGACTTTACGATGGGCCAGATTTTCGGCAATGGATGCGAATTGGGAAATTGCTTCGACGCCTTGACCGATGGTCTGCTCTGCTTTTTTGGTCATCCTGGCATCAAACTTATCCGCAGGATTCAGCAGGAAATGGTTGTTAAATTTGGTTCTGGCTTCAATGGCAATTTTTAAAGTATTGTTGCAAGTCTCGCGGACGATCAGAAACTGGATTTGAATTGATTGCCGGATCTCTTGCAATGAAGTCAGCAAGAGATAAGCTTGGACGCTGTCCTCTCCTTGCAGGGTGAAATCCGCTTTCTGTAAACGGGCCAAAGCCCAGACGATCCGTTTGTTGTCCAGGCTACCGATGGTTTCGATTGGCGACTCGCCACCATTGGTAAAGGCTTTGAAGAACTGGAAGGTCACTTTGTTTGCATTGGAGTAAAGCTTTTTGTTTCTGGAAAGCGGCTGATCGATATTTGCTTTGCGCAACATTTCGTGGACGGAGAACTTGTTATCCACATCAGCGCTGAGTCCGCTCCAGGGTTTTTCGTTTGTCCAATTCATGGTTTTGTTTTATATTAGAGTTGTTTAGTCCCAGGCCTGAACCTTAATTGGCTTTGGGTGGGATCGTTCATTTTAGCTGTGTGTGAATTTTTGATGTCGTTTGAAAGTGAGAATGATAGGGCAATTTCATATGAGGGTCAAGCTTGTGGTACCGTCCTCCAACTTGACGATGCACACCTTGGGTGACTGACAGAGGTGAATACATGAAATTGGTTCTGAAAAAGGCGGTTTTACAGTGGGGAAAAACGGTCTCACAGGGCATTTGTAATGCTGTGGTTGAGTGCAATTCAGGCAATGGGGTTTTTCTTTCCAAGTTCTTAAAAATCAATGCTGATTCACGGCAAAACATTTTGATTTCAGGGGCTTTTATCTATCAAGCAATTTTGCGATTCTGCCGATTAGATAATAAACCGGTTTTCCCCCTTGAGGTGAAATGCGGCTCCCAGGGAGTCGTGTTTGCAAGGGTACCTCTAAATTCTTGGTTTTGGCCACGAGCGGCCCTTGTGAAATAAAGGCCTTTCCCGTTTCTGGGGACCGATGGAACGAAACGCCGAAGTCGTTAAAAAAACCGAGAAGGCTCGGTCCGCTCAGGAAGCCAAACGTAAATCCAAATCCAGAAGAGGCAAGATCAATAAGGTGGATATAACGATCAAGCCAGGAGCCAAAACCGCCAGCCGCAGTCCACAGTCTAGAGAACGCTCCAACGATGGCAAGTCTTCTTCGCTATTCAGTTCCTTCCTCAACTTGTTTCAAAATTGATTTGTAAAATTTATGGCAATGGAAAATGTATCCTCTCCGTTAAATCTTCGTGTTATTAAAAATACGCTCGTTGTAAATTTTCCCGCAGCCTATCCGGTTTTGAGCTGGGCTCCGCTGGGTGGCGGAGATGCTATTTCTTCCTGCGTGTTCAACCACCAAAACGACGAATTTGATGAAGGAGATCTTGATACCCTATTTGCCGATGTGAAGGCCGATCTGCAATTGCCTACAGATTCTATCGGATTAATAACCGGGTGCCATGTTAAAAATTATCAGGATAAGTTTCTTAAGCAGGGTTCGCTTTGGGTGCATGGAATTGCCACCGTGGGTTTGACCAATGCTCGAACCGCGGGCGATCAAGCCGATGTGCCTCTCGGTGTCAGTGGGAACAAGCCGGGGACCATCAATATCATTTTAGCCTGCAATGCATTGCCGAAATTAACTGGCAGGTTGGAAGCCGTCCACACCATTACCATGGCCAAAACAGCAACTCTAATTGGCTTGGGAATTAAAAGCTTAAAGTCAGGACTTCCCGCCACAGGCACGGGTACGGATTGTATTGCGGTGATCGGGACGGGGGAGATCGATGAAAACTACTGCGGCATGCATACGGTATTGGGTGAGATGATCGGACAAGTCGTCAATGAAATTATCAGCAAGGCCGTTAAAGCCAATAAAAAAATATTTGGATGAGTTTAGTAAAAGTTTATTTTTTATTCAAGGCCTGGCTCGGGCTGGAAATTTCCAGGACGACGCAACCCACATCGGTTTTAAAGGGACCATGAACTTCGCCGGGAGGACGGCTGGCATAATCTCCCGTCTCCAGCCATTGATCGAACGCCGCATCGAATAACCTGCCTTCGAGTATCAGGATTTCTTCGGGATAGTCGTGGCTTTTGGCACCAAACTCGGTCGTATCCGCGCCGGGTTTAAAACGCGTCAGCCGGGTGTAATCGCCGGTTTCATTATCGATAGCCAAGGTTAATTCCTCCGCGACACCCTCCATGCCTTTGATAGGACTCCATCGTTTCTGGTTGTCCGGCTTAAGCGGATTCCAATATGTTTCCGTAGTTTTTGGCATTATAAATTTCAATAAAATTTAAGGTGATTCAGGTACTGAGGGCAAAATTCTTTTGGTATTCCGCATCGAGAACTGTCAGGCCTGCATGCGGTGAATCTGCGGGCGACAATTTTTTAAGCGGATCATACAGCCCGGCTTCCTGGGGGCGGGAGACGAGATCCAAAAAGCGGGTCGGCGTATCCAATCGTTTGAGCATGGCCAGGGTGGATTCATTGATAGCAAATTCCGCGGCGATTTTATCCAGTGCGGCCAGAGGGTCATCGCCTTCCGCCATCTGCTGTTTGATTTTTTCTTCGATGGCGGCGTTTAGTTCCATGTGCCGCGTGTGCGGATAGTCGGGTTTCGACAGGATCATGAAGTTCAGATTCGGCCAGTAGTTATTGATGAAATCATCGAAGCGCACGGGAACGCTACTGCTCAGATGAATGTCCCGGGCGCCGCCGTTCTCGGTTTCCAACAGGTTGTTGTAGACGTTGACGATATTATGAACCGCATCGTAGAGCACTGCCAAGTGATAGGAGTTGATCGGTTCATGCGTGCGAAATGAATCCATTGCTTTGACCAGCGTCACCAACACAAAGTGCATGTCTTCCATTTTGATGAAAGCCGAGGCCCAGGGAAAACGTTCGCGATACCAGACGTGGCAATCCTCTGGATAATCCTGCCGGGAAGAATCCGCTGGCGGTCGGCTGTCGTTATCCAAATAGACCAGGATGTCGTCCAGCTCTTTATAGGCAAGGTCGAGTCCTGCGCGCACCACGGTGTAGGGGAACAGCTTGCGCTGGTATTCCATGTATTGCTTGAGATCGGCGTTGTTTTCTTCCTGACTGTGTTTGTGATCGCGTTCGGTGATGTCTTTGGCAAATATCAGCATAGAGGATTCAGCTTCAGCTTCCGGTTTTGAAGTTATTGGAAATCATATCCATCATTTCTTTTTTCTCTTCTGCACTCATGGCATCGACTTTCTTGCGCATCTCCTCCATTTGTTTGGGGTCCATTTGCGCCATGAATTCAGTCGCCGCTTTTTCCAGGTCTTCCGGGGTGTCGAAATTAGATGCGTCAGGAAAATGGGTTACTGGATCAGCGATGGGTTCTGACTCGCTATGTAGTGGATGTTCAGCGGATCGAAACTCGATATGGTCGCCTATGATCTGACCAAAAATCTGCTCCTGCTTCAGCTCGTTCAATACTTCCGTGATGGAAACTTTATAGCGTTTACCCGCTTCGTATACTGGTTTGAAGGGCAGGCGCACGGCATTTTTCGGAAAACCGCTTTTATTAATAGAATGTTTGATGCTTTCTGCGAATGAGGGATTGTCTGTCATGGTATCTCGATTTAAAAAAGTTTCAACCGCCCACTACTATGGGAGGCAACCGGGCCACGCCCGGTGGAAATATGTCGTAGCTTGTGGGGCATCACACAGCCAAGCTATGTATTCTTATCATTTGTCAGCGGAGGCTACTCCGCAATTGTAGTATAATCTCTTTGTTCGGCAACTAAAAACCACATTCTTATCGGAATAATTCTTTGAAAGCAGGAAAATCCAGCACCCGTAAAAGTTCAAACCCTAAGGCCAAAGCCATCGTTTTGCGTGTCGCCCTGGCGCAGATCAATACCACCGTGGGCGATTTCAAGGGCAACTCGGCGAAGATAAAATCCAGTCTGCAACAGGCGCGTAAGGCACAGGCGGACCTGGTCCTGTTTCCTGAACTGACCTTCACCGGTTACCCAGCGGAAGATTTGTTGCTGAAAAAAGATTTTATTCAGCGCAATCTTGATGCGCTCTGCAAGGTCGCGGGGGTCACAAAGGGACTCACAGCCGTTGTTGGATATGTCGAGCAGACGAAGACCGCTTTATTCAATTCAGCGGCGCTGATATCCGATGGCAGGATCCTCGGCACGTGCCGCAAAATGTTACTTCCCAATTATGGTGTGTTCGATGAAAAACGCTATTTCGAGGCAGGCACCCAGCCTTTTCTATTTACATACAATGGACTCAAATTGGGTCTGACGGTTTGTGAAGATATTTGGGAAAGCGATGGCCCGGGAAAACGTTTGTCGGCGGAAGGCCAGGTGGACGCGATCCTGAATATTTCATCGTCCCCATATTACAAGGGCAAAGGCCAGGCACGGGAAGAGATGATCCAGCAGCGGGCACGGGAATACCAGACAATTATGATATACGCCAATCTGGTTGGTGGGCAGGATGAGTTGGTATTCGATGGGCAAAGCCTGATCGTTGCGCCAGACGGATCGGTCATCACAAAAGGCCAGGCATTCGCTGAGGAATTGATTGTTGTCGATCTGGAGATCATTCCTAAATGTCGAGAAAAAATTTCTCCAGCCAAGGACAAATTGAAGACCTGTCGAGTGGCATTGCCCGGCAGTCAAGTGAAAGTAAAACGTGCCTTGCCTGTTCGTAGGGCTACGCCTTTGGGTGAAATGCAAGAGGTCTTTGGCGCATTGGTATTGGGCACGCGCGATTACATCCGCAAGAACGGATTCAGCAAGGTGGTCATTGGCCTGAGTGGTGGCGTCGATTCTGCGCTCACTGCGGCAGTTGCGGTCGAGGCATTGGGAGCGGAAAACGTGGTTGGCGTGATGATGCCGTCGCCTTATTCCTCTAAGGGAAGCATCGATGATTCAAAACAATTGGCGGACAATCTAAACATTCAAACCTTCACTTTGCCGATTGAAAAAGCCATGCGGGCTTATGACGGAATGTTAAAGCAGGTATTTTCCGGGACCGAAACAGGTGTCGCCGAAGAGAATTTACAGGCGCGGATTCGCGGCAATCTGCTGATGGCCCTGTCGAATAAATTTGGCTGGCTGGTATTGACCACGGGCAACAAGAGCGAAGTGAGTGTCGGTTACTGTACTTTGTATGGAGATATGGCGGGCGGTTTTGCGGTCATCAAGGATGTGCCGAAGACCTGGGTCTATCCGATTTGTCGTTGGTTGAATGCTCACGAAGGCAAAGAGGTGATCCCGGAAAACATTCTCACCAAGCCGCCCTCTGCGGAATTGCGACCGGATCAAAAGGACACGGACTCGTTACCCGATTACGATTTGCTTGATCCCCTGTTGGAACGATACGTGGAAGGCGACGAAGGCATCGAATCCTTAAAGGGAATGGGACTATCGGCCAAGGAAATCAAGCGCATCACCCGCCTGGTGGATAACAACGAATACAAACGCCGACAGGCATCGCCGGGAGTCAAGATAACTCCGAAAGCCTTTGGCCGCGACCGCAGACTGCCGATCACTAATCGGTATAAAAGTTAATTCAGGCGATAACTTGATAGTATAGCTGAACATATTCATCACAAATTTAACTTAGAGGGACTTAATATGAAACTTAAAACTATCATTGCGAGTTTATCCTTTTTAATAATATTCAGCACGACCGTCTTTGCAGATGCGGGCGGGGGACATAAGCCTTACGTTGGTAGTTCTGCATTCGAACAAATGAAACAACTTGTCGGTAACTGGGAAGCGTCTATGGATATGGGGCAGGGCCCTATGACCGTCAAGGCCAGCTATAAACTCACTTCCGGCGGAAGCGCGTTGATCGAAACAGTTTTCGAGGGTGCTCCGCACGAAATGGTTTCGGTGTACCACGACAACCCGGATAAAAAATTGACCATGATTCATTTCTGCGCCGAACACAATCAACCCCGGTTCATACTGACCAGCATGGTAGGCAATAAGCTGATAATGGGCATAACCAAGGACTCGCAGTCCGAAGTTGCCCAGCAAAAACATATTCATAACGCTTTAATCCATATCCAGGGAAAAGACAGCATGGTTCAGCAATGGACGGGATACAAGGGTGGGAAAAAGGACAAGGTTGTGGAAATGACATTCAAGCGAATAAAATAAGTTTAGCCAAAATTGTTTTTCGTAAAGTCAGAGATTTGTACCTATGTTGCAACCTGTCATCCAACAAGAGACCACCGGCTGTAGTATTGCTTGTGCCGCCACTCTCGCAGGAATTTCATATAGCCAGGCGAAAAAACTCGCCAACAGTCTGGGAATTTTTGCCGATGATTCTGCATTGTGGTCAGATACTTCTGCGGTGCGAAAGTTATTGTCACACCTGAAGGTCGACGTGGCAAAAAATGAAAAAGCCTTCCGCACCTGGGACAAACTTCCCGACTGTGCGCTGTTAGCTATCAAATGGCATGAAGTGCATGGCATTCCTTTTTGGCATTGGGCGATTTTCGTTCGTCAAGAAGGGCAGGCCACTGTTCTCGATTCCAAAAAATCCATCAAGAAAAATATCCGCACCGATTTCGGTCGCATCCATCCCAAATGGTTTATCGAGGTTTTCAAATAGTGTTTTTATCCTGATGCTGTAATCCCCTTTTAAATTTATGCTAAACTGCGTTAACCGTTGTTTATACAGTAATAAATTTTGTAGGCTCTGTGTGACGGAGCATGTTCCTTTTATTTGTAGGCACCTCTAAATTCTTGTTATTGGCCATGAGCGGTCCTTATGAAATAAGGCCAGCGAGTTGCCAGGAGTAAAAATACGAATTGCTAGAGGTCCTCTTATTAAATTATAAAAACGATTTCTGGAGGGTGGTCATGAAAAAGAAAATCGGTGTCGTTTTATCAGGTTGTGGTGTTTACGATGGCGCGGAAATCCATGAATCGGTGATCACGCTTCTGGCTATCGACCGGGCGGGAGCCGAGGCGGTTTGCATGGCGCCTGATGTCGATCAAATGCATGTGATTAATCATCTCACGGGGGATGAGATGGATGAAAAACGCAACGTCCTGATTGAATCGGCGCGTATCGCGCGTGGGGATATCAAGGACATCAGCACTGTCAAAGCGGATGACATCGACGCGTTGTTTTTCCCCGGTGGATTTGGCGCGGCGAAAAATCTCTGCGACTTCGCCGTCAATGGCGAAAATTGTACGGTGCATCCGGAAGTCATGCGTCTGGTGCAGGAGTTCAAGGACAAGCAGAAACCGCAGGGTGTCGCCTGCATTGCTCCGGCGATGATGGCCAGGATCTATCGGGACGAATCGGTGCACCCGACTCTCACCATTGGCAATGACAAGGAAGTCGGTGGCAAAATTGAGCAAATGGGGAGCACTCATCAGGAATGCGCCACTCAGGAAATCGTCATTGATCGGGAGAATAAAATCGTCTCAACCCCGGCCTATATGACCGGACAAAGCATCTCCGAGGTGGCGGAAGGCATTGAAAAGGCTATCAAAGAGGTCCTTGCGCTGACCTGAATTGGTGGGATTAAAGGCCTGGAACCGAAATTCCGTAAAGACATTGATGGTTTAAGGGCACCTCTAAAAAATATTTTTGGCCATGAGCGGCTCTTATGAAATATGGGCGTTGCCTGGATATACGTCGAGGACACTTGCCGAGCTGATTTTTCGATAGTTATTTCCCTTATTTTGATTCCATATATAATAAGGAATGGAAATACCTGCTGGATCTTTGCACCGAGACCAACGATTATTTGCAGAAGCAACTGGGGGTTTCCACGAAGACATTGCCATCGTCGACCCTGGAATGTTCTGCAAGCAAGATGGAAAAAATTCTGGCGATATGCAATCAGCTTGAAGCCACGGTATATTTGTCGGGCGATGCCGGGAGCAATTATCTTCATGACGCAGAGTTTAAACAAAGCGGCATTGAATGGCGGTTTCAGGACTACCAGCACCCGGAGTATCGGCAACGTTATTCTGGAATTATCCCTTACCTCTCGGTGGTGGATCTGCTTTTCAATCACGGTAAACAGAGCGCAGAAATAATCGAGCAATCATCAGCAGAGGCGAGCGATGCCTCTCTACGCTGAAAGCGTGGTGGACCATGAATTTTAAATTCCTGCAAAAAATTCTACCGCGAATGTATTCGCTGGTACCATTCTACCTGAAACCGGAAGTTTCCCTGCCCCCGTTCCAAGCCTTCTTCGAGGTCACGTATCGTTGCAATTTACGTTGCGACATGTGCCACTTCCTGGAGATCATCGAGGAAACGGAAACCAAAAAAACATATAAAAATGAATTGACCAGTGCGCAGGTGAAAAAAGTCATCGATGCGTTGCCACGTTTTACAGGCATCACTTTTACTGGCGGTGAAGCTTTTATGAAAATTGATTTTCTGGAAATCCTGGAGTACGCTACTTCCCGCAACAAAGTGCATGTCATCACCAACGACCCTGGGACTGTGGTGATGCGGTCGTGCAAATCCTCGTGACCTTCCATCGAGACGCCCAGATAAAACAATCCCGAACCCAGGATCGAACGAAGTCTCATGCTCAATAATTTCTCGACT
>PVMS01032909.1_pt1 | contig 19075 bp, 17 predicted proteins | sample 1853461 | NCBI WGS metagenome assembly PVMS01 (sample SAMN08582032, study PRJNA380276) | Marine sediment metagenome, whole genome shotgun sequencing project. | isolation source: ocean sediment barecode stripped | collected 2017 | reverse complement strand
AGAATAGAGACCTTTGCAAAACGTCCCCTTTTGCCCAATTTCTGCGTCAGACTCAGATTTTAATCCTCGAAATACTCAATGTATTCGTGCCTGCCCCGTAGGTCCGGAGGATCGTACGGGGTGGTTAAAATCTTCGTCTTCCTTGAACTTGAATCCCGCTAAAAGCGGGAAACATTTTTCAAAGGTCTCTATTCTTGGCTTTCTCTTAGAATAAGTGCACCTACCGGACAGATATTGACACAGACAACACATTTTTCACAAGCAAGCGATGATACATCGTTTTTACGATAAGAGCTGATTACCGTATCAAATCCTCGTTTGGCAAAGGTCAGAACAGATTGGCCGTGCTGTTCCCTGCAGACATGAATACATTTTCCGCACAAAATACATCGATTGGGATAGTAATCTAAACAAGGGTGATCCTGATGGATAGCCGGTTCTTTTAGGTGTATTTCCAAGTGCTTGGGTTTCAAACCCACCTTTAGAAATTTGGCAAGGCGCTGCAATTCACATTTTTTATTGGCCTGACAAGGCTTACAGTCCACATGGTGGACAGACAGGAGAAGACGAAGGGCCGCTTTCTGCAATCTCCTTACAGACAGGGTGTCTGTTTTGGCGACCATGTTATCTTTGACCGTAACGGTACATGACGTTATCGGTTTTTCCTCTCCCTCTATTTCAACAAAACACATTCTGCATGAAGCTTGATGGTCGTCCATGCTTTCAAGATAGCAGAGGTTAGGGATGTAAATACCATTGTCAAGGCATGCCTGAAGCAGGGTGGTCCCTTCTTTGGCTTCGATTTCTTTATTGTCCACCAGGAGTTTAGGCATAGCTTATAGTCCTTATTACTTCTTATCCGGAGCCCGTTTAACAACGGGAACCAAATCCGGAGGAGATACCTTTCTGACGGCATCATATTCAGGCGGGCAGACCACCATGCATTCACCACACTTTACACAGAGTTCCTGATCAACCCCCTTCTTTCGATTACTGGTGGTAAATACGGCCTCAACCGGGCAACATGTGGCACAGGCGTCGCAGCCGCGGGCGCATAGATCTAAATCAAAATAATAGGCAATCAAAGGTCTGCACATCAAGGCCGGGCAGCGCTTTTCTTTAACATGGGCCTCATATTCATCTCTAAAATACTTAAGGGAAGTGAGTACCGGGTTCGGGGCGGTTTTTCCCAGGCCGCAAAGGGAACCTGTTTTAATATCTTCACTCAGTCTTTCCAGCATTTCCAAGTCATTGTCTTGACCTTCGCCCTTGGTTAACCGTTCCAGTATCCTGAGTAAATGATGGGTCCCTATTCTGCAAAAGGTGCATTTGCCGCAAGATTCCTTCTGGGTGAAATCAAGAAAATATTTAGCGACATCGACCATACAGGTATCCTCATCCATCACTACCATTCCGCCGGAACCCATCATCGCCCCTGCTTCTTTTAGAGAGTCAAAATCGATGGGGGTGTCCAGAAAATCCGCAGGCAGGCACCCTCCGGAAGGTCCCCCGATCTGAACGGCCCTGAATTTCTTTTTATTCAGAATCCCGCCACATATATCAAAGATAAGGGTCCGCAATGTAACGCCCATGGGGATTTCTACCAGACCGGCATGAACAACATTTCCGACTACAGAGAAAATAGCGGTTCCGGGACTGTTTTCCGTACCAATTCCTCTGAACCATGTAGCGCCATTTTCCAGAATGGATGGAACGGAGGCCAGGGTTTTAACGTTGTTAATAACCGTGGGATGGCCCCAGAGACCTTTTTCAACAGGGTAGGGCGGGCGATGCCGGGGCATACCTCTGTATCCTTCAATTGATCGGATCAGGGCTGTTTCCTCTCCACAAACAAAGGCTCCCGATCCCTGAAACACGTCAATTTCCAAATCAAAAGTGGTGCCCAGGATGCTTTTACCCAGAAGCCCCAGTTCCTTTGCCTGCTGGATAGCCTTGGTTACTATCTTCACTGCGAGTGGATATTCCGCCCTGACATACACAAAGGCTTTGTTAGCACCTACGGCATAGGCGCAGATGGCCATGCCTTCAAGGACCTGATGCGGATTGCTCTCCAGTATAGTTCGGTCCATGTATGCGCCCGGGTCCCCTTCATCAGCATTGCAAATTACCATTTTATTCAGTCCTTCTGCGTGCATTGCCAATTCCCACTTTTTGCCGGTGGGGAACCCGGCGCCGCCTCTGCCTCTCAGACCTGAATTCCGGACTTCCCTGATGATTTTATCGGGTGTGAGTTTAAGCACCTTCACAAACGCAGAATACCCGCCTTCGGCAATGTAGTCATATATATCTTCGGGATCGATATAGCCGCATTTTTCCATAACAACCCGTTTTTCCTGATTGAACCTGGAAAATTCCATGACCGAAGGAATCAGATCGTTTTCAACCGTGGCGCCGAGCACATGCTCAAAACGGGGGTCTCCCTCTTCCAAGAAGAGCTTTGCCAGCATTTGGGCCTTGCCCGCGGTTACTTCGTGATAAAAAATGGGCGGGAATCCGGAATCTGGATGATCTATGATAACAATAGGCTCGGCATAGCAATGACCGATACACCCTACGGGATGAATTAGAGCTTCAATGTTGCGTTCAGCAAGGGTTTCTTCAAATGCTTTTTTAGTTTCCAGGGCTCCTGAGGCAATACCGCATGTCGCCATGCCGATATGAATTTTTGGGACCTGAGCCTCCCTGAATGCTTTCCGGCGTCTCTTGGCCTCTTCGCGGATGGGGCGGAATACTTGATCTAATTTTTCATTATTGGACGGGCTCATTTTTTTGTTTTTTTCTTTCTGCCATCTCTTTTTCTATTTCAATTCGCATGAGAAGTCCTTCCACCTTGCTGGGGGCCATGTTGCCATGGAGGGTCTCACCAATAATAGCCACAGGAGCCAGGGCACAGCATCCGACACAGGCGACCCTTTCAATACTGAATTCTCTGTCGAGTGTGGTTTCACCTTCTGAAATTTCAAGCTTCCGTTCAAAGTTTTCAAGGATAATATCACCTGCCCTGACGTGGCAGGCCGTACCCAGACAAACCTTAATCGGATGTTTGCCTGGTGGATGAAATCGGAACTGGTTATAAAATGTTGCAACGCCATAAACCTCGCATTCGAGAATTCCGAGGTGTTCCGCCACCATTTTTAGGGTTTCCGGGGGGAGATAGGCGATCTTTTCCTGGATCATCTGTAGAATGGGGATTAAATTGCCTCTTTGTTTTTCAAAAGTCGAAAGTTTTGAGGAAATATTCTTAAATGCGGCTTGTTCTTCAGCTGTTAATTCTTGATTCATAGAGCAATTTTTTCTCAGACACCGAGCTTATCTTTCAGTATTTCATTTACGATTTTCGGATTAGCCTTACCTTTGGTCTCCTTCATAACCTGGCCCACGAAAAAGCCCAAGAGCTTGGTTTTTCCGTTTTTATATTCTTCAACTTCCTTTGGGCAACGAGAAATCACCGCTGATACAACTTTGTCAATAGCAGATACATCCGTAACCTGAACAAGGCCTTTCTCTTCAACGATTTCCTTTGGAGGCGTGCCTGTTTGTGCCATTTCATCAAAGACGGTCTTGGCAATTTTGCCGCTGATGACGCTATCATCAATGAGTTTGAGGAGACTTGCAAGATTTTGAGGGGATATCGGGGATTCATTTATCGATTTTCCTTCAACATTTAAAAGTCCCAAAAGTGATCCCATGACCCAGTTGCTCACCTGTTTGGGATTTGGGAACTTATCAACGCATGCCTCAAAGTAGTCTGCAAGTTCGTGGCTTGATGTCAGAAAGGTAGCATCGTAAGAAGGGAGGCTGTATTCTATTGTAAAGCGCTTCTTTTTTTCATCCGGGAGTTCAGGAAGGGTTTTTTTTACGGCATCGATCCAATCTTCATCTATAACAAGGGGAAGAAGATCCGGGTCCGGAAAGTAGCGATAGTCATGTGCCTCTTCCTTACTGCGCATGGATGTGGATCTGTTTTTATCAGGATCCCACAGCCTCGTTTCTTGAACCACGTGACCACCATCTTCTAATATTTCCTTTTGCCTATCGATTTCGAAATGAAGTGCCTTTTCAACATGCTTAAAAGAGTTCAGGTTTTTTAATTCTGCGCGTGTTCCGAGGGTATCAGATCCTTTGGGTCTTATGGATATATTTGCATCACACCTGAAACTTCCTTCTTCCATGTTGCCGTCACAGATGCCGATGTAGCGGACAATCGATCGCAGCTTTCTGAGATAAGCCCCTGCTTCTTCGGGCGATCTGATGTCCGGATCGCTTACGATTTCAATCAAAGGAACTCCGGTACGGTTGAAATCGACCATGCTGAGGGGTCTGACAGGATCATGGCCTAGTTTGCCGGCATCTTCTTCCATGTGTATCCTGGTAATTCCTATTCTTTTTTTATCATGGTTTGATTCGATTTCTATATATCCATTTTCGCCAATCGGCAGTTCGTACTGGGAAATCTGGTATCCTTTAGGAAGGTCGGGATAGAAATAGTTTTTGCGTGCAAACCTGCTTTCCCGGCCGATTTGGCAGTTTGTCGCAATGGCCATACGCAGTGTAAATTCAACAACCTTTTTATTGAGAACAGGGAGTACTCCGGGCATACCCAGGCATACGGGACAGGTGTGCGTGTTGGGCGGCGCTCCGAATGATGTTGAACAGCTGCAAAAGATCTTTGTGTTGGTCTTGAGCTGAGCATGAACTTCAAGCCCAATAACAGGTTCGAATTCCATTGTTTGATCCTATTACTTGGCAACGCTTAAAAGATGCGTTGTTATTAATAATGCAGAAAGTATTCCTTTTAAAACTTGATAGTTTCGTAAAAAATCAAATTCATCACGTTATAAGCTTTAAGATTAAGGTTTTTTCAGAAAAAATTTAATTATACCTGAAGCGGGAATTTTTTTTAAAAAGCTAAAGGGTTTTTCAAATTACGAATTTTGTATGATTGCTGAAAAATAGTCAAGCCATTTTGAAGTATTTGCCGGGTGGAAACAAGATCGGTATTTTATTTTGACAAATCAGGCTCTGAAAGAATATATGTAATAAAACCCAACCCGAATTTCTCATGATGAAATTATCCTGGCCTTTATTAAGATTTAATGAAAGAGGGGTATAATGAAATTTTTCTTGTGCGTTCTTGGAATGGTGATGGTCGTAGAAGGGCTTCCATATTTTGCATTTCCTGAAAAAATGAAGTTTTGGGTACACAAAATACTTGAAATGCCGGACAATATCCTGCGAAAATTCGGCTTTGTGCTTATGCTGGTGGGATTGGGGTTGGTTTACATAGGAAGAAAATAAACATTTTCAATTAAATAAAAAAAATTATATTAACATGTTTGCATTGCAAGACTACAACTATGACCTTCCAGATGAACTTGTTGCCCAGAAACCGGTGGATGAGCGTGACCGGTCAAAGCTTCTTTTCCTGCATCAGGAAACAGGCAAGCTGTCACACCATCAGTTTTACGAAATTTATGATCTTCTTTTCTCTTCAGATATACTGGTTGTTAACAACACGGAGGTGCTTCCGGCACGACTGATCGGTAAAAAGGAGACCGGGGGGAGGGCAGAGGTTTTAATTTTAGACTATCCAGGCGAGTGTAAAAGCCAGACAGATGGCGGTGAATTTGTCTGCCAATGCCTGATAAAAACTTCAAGAAGACCAAAGCCAGGCACGTCATTTTTTTTTAATCAGTTTTTGAAAGCCGAAGTTATCAATGGCCGAGACGGAATTTATAATTTAAAATTTTCATACATAGGTGATTTTGAAAGCCTTCTATACCGGATAGGCAATGTGCCCCTTCCTCCTTATATCAAGAGGGATATGGATGATATCGCATGGGATGACAGAACATCTTACCAGACCGTATATGCTTCTCAAAAGGGAGCAATTGCCTCACCAACAGCGGGACTCCATTTTTCAGAAGAGCTCCTTGAAAAACTGGCAGAAAAAGGTGTCAGGATCGTTGAAATTACCCTGCACGTGAGTTACGGTACTTTTTTGCCGGTAAGGGTATCGGATATAAGAGACCACAAAATCCATTCCGAATGGTACTTTATCCCAAAAGAGACGGCGGATATTATTAATCGTGCCAAAGGAAACGGCAGCCGCATACTGGCCGTTGGAACTACATGCGTGAGAACTCTGGAGTATGGGTCGGATGACAACGGAATCGTTGTTCACGGCAGCGGAAGCTGCGACCTTTTCATATACCCCGGATACAGGTTTAAAGTTGTAGATGCAATGATCACAAATTTCCATTTGCCCAAATCGACACTATTAATGCTTGTATCTGCTTTTGCAGGTCGCGAAAAGGTGCTGAATGCATACCAGGCTGCAATCGATAAAAGATACAGGTTTTTCAGTTATGGAGATGCTATGTATATTGGATGATACGTTTTAGGTTTTAAGTATTAGGTTTTAAGTGTAAAATTTTAAATCTTAGATAATAATGGAGGAAATAAGATGGCATATAGTTCATTTGAAAAGCTTGAGGTATGGCAGATGGCATGTAGACTCGCAGTTAAATTATATGAAGTTTTAAAGGACTGCAAAGATTATGGTTTGAAAGATCAGATGACAAGAGCTGGAGTCTCAGTTGCTTCTAATATTGCAGAAGGAGCCGAAAGAGGTTCTGGGGCCGAATTTGTCAGGTTTCTTCATATTGCAAAAGGATCTGCGGCAGAACTAAGAACACAAATATATATTGCCAATCGCATTGAAATTCTATCAAACCAATTGCAAACAGAACTTGTCGCTGAATTGAAAAGCATCTCAAGCATGATGCATGGTCTCATTAAATCACTAAAACCTAAAACCTAAAACTTAAAACTTAAAACAATTATATGTTTAATTTCGAGATAGTTTCGGCATCCAAAACAACAAAGGCAAGAGCTGGACTATTGCAGACAGCTCGCGGAGTCGTTGAGACACCAGTTTTCATGCCTGTGGGAACCCTTGCCACAGTTAAATCCCTGTCGCCAGAGGAACTCCTGGATTGTGGTACACAGATCATCCTTGGAAATACCTATCATTTGTATCTCAGACCTGGATGTGAAGTGATCCGTCGCTTTTCCGGTCTCCACGGTTTTATGCACTGGGATCGGCCTATCTTAACGGACAGTGGTGGGTTTCAGGTCTTTTCTCTTGCAAAGCTTCGTAAAATCAACGAGGAGGGTGTTATATTTCAATCCCATATCGACGGTTCAGAACATATTTTGACTCCTGAAAAGTCGATTGAAATTCAAATCTGTCTCGGGTCGGATATCATTATGTGCCTGGACGAATGTATAAAATATCCTGCCGGCCGGGATTATACCAGAGATGCCCTTGAACTTACCACGCGCTGGGCGAAAAGATGTAAAAAAGCCTGGGAAGACAATGGGGAAAATGCACTGTTCGGTATTGTTCAGGGTGGAATGATGAAGGATCTAAGAGAAATTTCAGCAGATACTCTGGTTGAAATAGGATTCAACGGTTATGCTATAGGCGGTCTCAGCGTTGGGGAACCAAAAGATATCATGCTTGAAATGGCGGATATTACCCTTCCTAGGCTGCCTGATAATAAACCGAAGTATGTCATGGGGGTCGGAACTCCCGAGGACCTCATAGAGCTTGTCGCCCTCGGCGCGGATATGTTCGACTGTGTCATTCCCACAAGAAACGCCAGAAACGGCCAGATGTTCACAAAATACGGCACAATAAATATCTGTAATTCAAGTTTCAAGCATGATACGGAACCGATAGAATCCGGATGTAAGTGTTACACATGCCGGAATTACTCCAGAGCCTACCTGCGACACCTTTACATGGCAAAAGAACTTCTTGCTTATCGTTTAAATACGATTCATAATATTCATTACTATATAAGCCATATGAAGCATATTAGAAGGGCAATATGCCAAGGGGTGTTCGATGAATTCAGAAAGGATTTTTATGAAAAAAGGATGTGTGAAAAAGATCCAAATAGAAGTTGAAAAAAACTCTAATTTCAATATAAAATAAAAATTGTAAATTATCTTTAGGAGAGGAGTAGAATCATGAAAGAAAAAGTTCAGGCGGTATTAAACAAGATCAGACCAATGTTGCAGGCTGACGGAGGAGATGTGGAACTTGTTGATGTGGAAGACGGGGTGGTCAGAGTGCGCTTGCAAGGCGCATGTGCCGGATGTCCCATGTCCCAGATGACACTTAAAAACGGGATAGAAAGATTGTTGAAAAATGATATTCCCGAGGTTCAATCCGTTATATCCGCCGACTGATCCGGTTTAAAGTATTCATATGACAGTATCAAAAAATATTAAGGTTATACAGTCCGGATCTTCCTGGATACGTAAGATGTTTGAAGAAGGGACCCGACTTAAGGCTGAGCATGGCGCCGACAAGGTGTATGATTTCAGCTTGGGCAATCCCAACCTGGAACCCCCGGAAATATTTAAGGCGGCACTTAAGAATGCTGTGATGTCCTCGGGTATGGGGAATCATGCTTATATGCCCAATACCGGTTATCCGCATGTTCGTAAGTCTGTGGCTGAATACCTTTGCGAGGAACAGCAGACGCAGGTTACGGAAAATGAGTTGATCATGACCTGCGGTGCGGCGGGCGCCTTGAATGTTATTCTGAAAGCGATCCTCGATCCGGGTGATGAGGTTATTACGCCGGCCCCATATTTTGTTGAATACAGTTTTTATGCAAGCAACCATGGTGGGAGTCTTAAAACCGTGCCGACAAAGCCGGATTTTGATTTAGATATTGACGCTGTTTCCGCTGCTATAACTCAAAAGACCAAGGCGGTCCTGATAAACTCCCCAAACAATCCCACCGGTCAGGTATATGCAAAAGAGAGGCTCGATGAACTGGGAACGCTCTTAAAAGAGAAGGGTAAAAAACTGAAACGGACCATATATCTAATATCGGATGAGCCCTACCGCAAGATTGTTTACGATGGTCAAAAGGTTCCGAGCATTTTTAAGAGCTATAATGAGAGCATCATAGCTACCTCATATTCCAAGAACATTTCCATTCCTGGGGAGCGGATCGGTTATTTAGCGGTCAACCCCGAAGCTTCATTTAAGGAAGATCTTTTAGGAGGTATGGCACTGGCCAACAGGATTCTCGGATTTGTTAATGCGCCGGCCTTGATGCAGCGGGTTGTAGCAACCCTCCCGGGAGAGAGCGTGGATATTTCAGCTTATGCCCGGAAAAGAGAGATTTTGTGTGATGGTCTTGCAGATTGCAGCTACGAATTCGTCAAGCCGGCGGGGGCTTTTTATCTTTTTCCCAAAACGCCTGTTAAAGATGATATCAAATTCGTACAGGCCTTACAGAAAGAACTTATCCTTGCAGTGCCCGGAAGCGGATTTGGCGGACCAGGTCATTTCAGAATTGCCTTTTGCGTGGAGGATGAAACCATTATAAATGCTCTACCTGGATTTAAGCGGGTAATGGAGAAATTTATATAGGTCTCCTTAATTATTCGATCCCTGACCCAGACCGATCACCTGAACTTTAATTCAAAGAATTAGTTTTTGTTGAAGCATTAACTCTACACAAAAAAATAGCCCGAGTCGCATCAGGTCGGGCTTCAATAGCCAATATTCAAAATAATGGAGGTCCACATGAAAATACTTAAGATTGACCATCTTGGAATAGCGGTAAACAGTATTGATGAAGGTAAAAGTTTATGGACAGATGCACTCGGACTTGCCTTTGAAGGTACCGAAACCGTAGAAGAGCAAAAAGTCACCACTGCTTTTTTTCCGGTGGGAGAAAGCGAGGTAGAGCTTCTTGAATCCACGGCACCGGACGGGCCTGTAGCCAAATTCCTTGAAAAGAAAGGCCAAGGATTCCATCATGTTGCTTTCCGCGTGGAAAATATCGAAGAGGCCTTGGAAGAATTAAAGGAAAAAGGTATCAAGCTTATTGATGAAAAACCGAGAAAGGGCGCCGGCGGCGCGAGGATCGCCTTTTTGCACCACAAAGCGACCAAAGGAGTTCTGGTTGAATTGTGTGAAAGGAAGCCAGACCCGTGACACGAAATAAAGGAGGAAGCCATGTCAGAACATTCGGAAATTGATAAATGGACTGAGCTTGCCACCAAACAACTCAGGGGAAGACCGCTTGAGGACTTGAACTGGAAGACCCCTGAAGGTATTTTGGTTAAGCCTCTGTATACCGCCGAAGACCTTGAAGAAATGGAGCATATGAACACCCTTCCGGGTTTTGCACCCTATGTACGGGGTCCCATGGCTACCATGTACGCCGGGAGGCCCTGGACTGTCCGCCAGTATGCAGGTTTTTCCACGGCCAGAGAGTCGAATGAATTTTACAGGAAGAACCTGGCTGCCGGTCAGACCGGGCTTTCGGTGGCCTTTGATCTTGCAACCCACCGAGGATATGATTCGGACCATACCAGGGTAGTGGGTGATATCGGCAAAGCCGGTGTTGCCATAGATTCCATTGAGGATATGAAAAACCTTTTCGATCAGATCCCCCTTGATAAGGTGACGGTTTCCATGACCATGAACGGTGCGGTTCTTCCGGTTATTGCCGGCTATATTGTCGCCGCTGAAGAGCAGGGTGTAAAACAGGAGCAACTGGGGGGTACCATACAGAACGATATTCTTAAGGAATACCTGACCAGAAACACTTACATCTATCCACCGGAACCTTCCATGAGGATCGTATCAGACATCATCGGATACTGCTCCGAGAATATGCCCAAATATAACACTGTCAGTATCAGCGGTTATCACATGATGGAGGCCGGGGCTGATTCTGTTCTTCAGACCGCATTTACCCTGGCGGACGGTCTGGAATATGTCAAGGCCGCCTTGTCGGCAGGGCTGGACATCGACACCTTTGCTCCGCGCCTTTCGTTTTTCTTCGGGGTCGGAATGAACTTTTTCATGGAAATCGCCATGTTAAGGGCTGCCCGTTTTTTATGGCATGAAATCATCAGCAAGTTTAACCCCAAAAACCCGAAATCGCTCATGCTAAGGACACATGTTCAGACATCAGGCTGGAGCCTGACCGAACAGGATCCGTATAACAATATCATTCGAACCACCATAGAGGCTCTGGCTGCGGCTTTGGGCGGAACCCAGTCTTTGCATACTAACTCCTTTGATGAGGCTGTAAGCCTTCCCACGGATCTTTCCTCCCGGATTGCCAGAAATACCCAGATTGTTATCCAGGAGGAGTCCCAGATATGCCGCGTGGTGGACCCGTTAGGAGGCTCTTATTATGTTGAGGCTCTTACCGATGGAATTATCCGTGAGGCCAGAAAGATCATTGATGAAGTTGAGGAACTGGGCGGAATGGCAAAGGCCATTGAGACCGGGATGCCGAAGATGCGCATTGAAGAAGCGGCGGCCAGAAAACAGGCCCGCATCGATCAGGGAAAAGACGTGATTGTGGGCGTAAACAAGTATCAGATAGAGGAAGAGCCGCTGGAGGACGTTCTTGAGGTTTCAGAGTCTGTCCGTGATGAGCAAATAGCGAGACTAATAGAGATTAAAGCAAAACGGGACAATGATGAAGTCCGAAGGGCTATAGAGGCTGTAACCAATGCTGCCGAATCCGGCGGTAACCTGCTGGAAGCCTGTATTCCGGCGGTACGAGCCAGGGCAACCGTGGGAGAGATTTCAGATGCAATGGAAAAGGTTTTCAACCGGTATGTGGCCACGACCCAGTGCATATCCGGAGCATATGCTGATGAGTATTCCGGCAGTGATATATTTTTAGCCGTGCGCAAGAGAACTGATGAGTTTCAGGAAAAGCAAGGACGGAGACCTCGGATACTGGTGACCAAGATGGGGCAGGACGGTCATGACAGGGGGATCAAGGTGATAGCCACAGCCTTTGCGGATCTTGGATTTGACGTGGACATCGGTCCCATGTTCCAGACTCCGGAAGAAGCAGCCCAGATGGCTGTGGAGAACGATGTACATGTTGTTGGCGTATCTAGCCTGGCGGCCGGGCACAAGGCTCTAGTGCCCCAGTTGGTGGAGTTTCTCAAAGAAAAAGGTGGCGAAGAGATAAAGGTTGTTGTGGGGGGGGTAATTCCACCGGCCGATTATGACTTCCTGTATCAATCCGGAGCGTCGGGAGTGTTTGGGCCCGGAACCGTGGTAACGGACTCTGCAAATAAGGTACTAAATGTATTGGAGGCTTAGATCTGTTTTGCGAACTTTCGTTGCGGATCACCAATACTCTATACTCAAAAAGATAGGTTTGAAGTGATTCATAGGCTGTGCAAAATATATGTACGAGTTGCACCAGGGCGGGTTTTTGACACTTTCAACTTTAGGCATTTTAGGCATTTCTTTAAACTTTAGTCATGACAGTCGATGATCCACAATATTATGTCCAGGGTGTCCTGGAGTTCAACCGGCGTGTGCTTGCAAAGACCATTACGCTGATCGAAAGTTCACTCCCCGTTCATCAGGAGCTGGCGCGGACGATTATCGATCTTCTGATTCCTTATACAGGCAAGGCGGTACGCCTTGGAATAACAGGGGTCCCTGGTGTGGGCAAAAGCACGTTTATCGAGAGCCTCGGCACAATGCTTGTGAAAAAAGGTCGTCGGGTGGCCGTGCTTGCCGTTGATCCAAGCAGCAAAAGGAGCGGCGGGAGCGTACTTGCGGATAAAACGCGCATGGAAAAACTTTCTGTTGAGGAGAAGGCCTTTATCCGGCCTTCTCCTTCTGGCGGCACCCTGGGAGGGGTGGCAAGAAAAACCCGGGAGACAATGATTGTTTGCGAAGCCGCCGGTTTTGATGTTATGATTGTTGAAACCGTGGGGGTCGGCCAGTCTGAAACCACGGTGGCTTCCATGGTCGATTTTTTTTCTGGTATTGATGATAGCAGGTGCAGGGGATGAACTGCAGGGAATAAAAAAAGGAATTCTGGAACTGGCGGATGCCGTTGCCGTCAACAAGGCAGACGGTGACAATATTGAAAAGGCGGAACTTGCCAAAAAGCAGTATGAAACAGCCCTGCACTTTTTAGCACCCTCGTCGCCCCATTGGACACCTCCTGTTCAGACCTGTAGCGCTCTGGAGATGACCGGCATTGATGTGATCTGGGGTACTATTTTAGAACATCGAAGAAAATTTATTGCCACCGGAGAGCTTGAGGCAAACCGAAAAAAACAGGCTGTAGACTGGATGTGGGCCCTGGTAAAAGAAGGCCTTACAGAGCGGTTTTATCAAAATCCTGATGTTATAAAGATGCTGCCAAGGATCCTAAAGGAGGTGGAAAAAGGTAAAACTGCATCCACAATAGCGGCAAGTAAACTGCTTTTTTTTCTTGACAACAACTAACGAATTTAGAGACAAGATCAATCGTTTATTAAAGGGTCAAAGTACGAATTCATCAATTAAGTTGCCCAAGGAAAGGAGGATGGCAAAATGGCAGTAAAAATAATCATTAAACGGATAGTGCCGCAAAGCAAGGCTGAAGCCTTAAAACCTCTTCTTCAAAAGCTGAGAGCCCTTTCAATACAGCAACCAGGCTATATATCCGGAGAAACATTTAAGAGAATCGATCGGCCCGGCGAGAGTCTGGTTGTCAGCACATGGCAGACCATGGACGACTGGAGGGCATGGGTGCTTAGCCATGAAAGAACCGGGACACAGGAAAAAATTGATCATCTGCTTGGGGAGAAAACCGAGTATGAAGTCTATACTTATGATTGAGAAGTGGACTTTTAAAAGATAAATCGGATAACTTAACAATAGAGCACTTTATTATCAGAAAAGTATACATCACAATGCCGTTTATGGTTGTGAAAGGTGAAAATTTGTTTTTAATATTTTTTTGGAAAGAAGTATTATTTTGGCCTAATGCAGGATGTTGAATCTTTAAGAAAAAAAGGTCAATTCGGAGAGATGAAAGGAATTTGATAATGGGTATTATTGAAGATAAAATTAAAGATCTAAAGGAACGTGAAGCAAAGATCATGCAGATGGGCGGCGAAAAAGCAGTCGCCAAACAAAAAAAGCAAGGAAAACTGACGGCCAGAGAACGATTGGACATTTTTTTTGATCCTGGGACATTTCGGGAACTCGATATGTTCGTAAGTCACCGGTGCGTAAATTTTGGCATGGAAAAGCTTGATATTCCCTCCGATGGTGTCATAACAGGCCATGGTTTTGTGGACGGCAGACCGGTATTTGCTTTTGCCCAGGATTTTACAGCAAGGGCCGGCAGCCTTGGTGAAATGCATTCAAAGAAGATTTGCAAGGTCATGGATATGGCACTCAAATCCGGAGTGCCGTTTGTGGGGATGAACGATTCCGGAGGGGCCAGAATTCAGGAAGGTGTTGATTCGCTTTCCGGATACGGGCAGATCTTTTATCGCAATTCCATGTCTTCGGGTGTTATTCCCCAGATTGCGGCAATAATGGGGCCGACGGCCGGTGGTGCTGTCTATTCGCCGGCCATGCAAGACTGGGTTTTTATGGTAAAAAAGAGCAGCTACATGTTCATTACCGGTCCGGATGTTATCAAAGCTGTGACTGGTGAGGAGATCACTTTTGAGGATCTCGGCGGGGCAATGGCCCACAACGAAAAGAGCGGGGTGGCGCATTTTGCATGTGAAAGTGATGAAGACGCTATCAACCGGATCAAACAGCTTTTGTCTTATCTGCCCTCAAACAATATGGAAGATCCGCCCATAGTTAATACCGGCGATGATCCCAAACGGACGGATCCGGCCCTTGACGCCATTATTCCGGACAATCCCAACCAATCTTATGATATTAAGGACGTTATACGCTCAATTGTAGATAATGGTGAGTTTTTTGAGCCCCATGAGTACTTTGCTCAAAATATTATTGTATGTTTTGCCAGGCTTAACGGGAGAAGTATCGGAATTATCGCAAACCAGCCCCAAGTCCTTGCCGGGTGTCTTGATATTGATGCTTCGGACAAGGCCACTCGATTTATCCGGTTTTGTGATGCCTTTAACATTCCAATGCTGACAATAGCGGATGTGCCAGGATATCTTCCCGGAAGCCAGCAGGAGTGGGGTGGAATTATCCGGCACGGTGCAAAACTCCTATGGTGTTATTCCGAGGCAACGGTTCCCAAGATGCTTCTGGTTACCCGCAAGGACTATGGAGGATCTTATCTTGCCATGTGTTCAAAAGACCTTGGTGCTGATATGGCTTTTGCCTGGCCCGCAGCGGAGATTGCGGTTATGGGGGCTGCAGGGGCATGCAATATTATTCATAGGAGGGTAATAAAAGAAGCTGACGATCCTGAGGCCATGCACCAAGAAAAAGTCAAAGAATATGAGGATCTTTTTTCAAATCCTTACTGTGCCGCCAGCCGGGGTTTTGTCGATGCAGTTATTGTTCCAAGTGAGACCAGACCGCGCCTGATAGAGGCTTTAGAGATCATGTGCAGTAAACGAGAGGTCCTACCCCCGAAGAAGCATGGAAATATACCGATGTAAAGGTTTAAAGATTTTAGTTTTAGGTTTTAAGTTGGCTTGAAAATCTTTTAACCTAAAACTGAACACCTGAAACCTGAAATGACTTTTTATGGTGAAACAATGGAAAACAGAAAAAAGATAGCAGCTGCAACTACTGCGGTGATGAATTATATCACGACAGAGGAAGAGGCTGTTTGTGTACAGACGATGGCTGCGCCTGCGGTTGAGCCGATTCCGGAGGCATATGCTGCTGCGCCGGTAAAACTGTGGGGAATGAGCGGCAGGCAGACCCAGATGCAGATCCGTAACATGATGCAGATGAAAACCTTTAAATAATTGAAAATTAATAAATTGAAGATTGAAGATCCAATTGTCAATTATCAACAGTCAATCTTCAATGAAAAGAGGAGACAATTAAGATGAGCGACCACAACCAGGTTAAAACAACTTCCATGGATTACAGCAAGGAGAGGCCGCCGGCCGAGAATCCTCTTAAGATAGAGGACCTGTCCTTACGCGACAGCCATCAGTCTTTGTTTGCCACCAGGGGACGGACCGAAGACATGATTCCTGTGGCTGAATTGTTGGATGAAGTCGGGTTCTGGGCCACAGAGACATGGGGAGGAGCCACTTTTGATACAATGCATCGCTTTTTAAACGAGGATCCGTGGGAAAGGATCCGTACGTTAAAAAGATACATGCCAAAGACTCCGTTTTCCATGCTGTTAAGAGCTCAGAATCTCGTGGCATACAGAAATTATGCCGATGATCTTGCCCGGGCCTTTGTTGAGCGGTCGGCTGAAAACGGTATTGACATTTTCAGGACGTTTGATGCCTTGAATGACTTTCGTAACTTTGAAACGGTTGTTTCCGCTATCAAGGAGTGCGGGAAGCATTTTCAGGGCAGTATATGTTATACCATGACCGAGCCGCGAATGGGCGGAGATGTTTACAATATTGACTATTATGTCAACAAGGCAAAGGATCTTGAGGATATGGGCGCCGACAGTATCTGTCTCAAGGACATGGGGGGATTGATTGCACCCTATGACACTTACGAAATCGTCAAGGCATTTAAGGCGACGGTGAAACCCCCCATCCACTTGCACAGTCATTTTACTTCCGGTATGGCTTCCATGAGCCATTTGAAGGCGGTTGAGGCTGGTGTTGATATTATAGACACGTGCATGTCACCTTATGCCTATAGGACGTCCCATCCAGCCCTAGAACCGCTTGTTATGACGCTTCTTGGGACCAATCGTGACACAGGATTTGATTTCAAGCATATGGTTAAGATCAACGAAATACTTGAAAAAAAGGTCATGCCCAAATACAAGCATCTGCTGGATGACTCAAAGGTGTCGATTATCGATATAAATGTTCTAATTCACCAGACCCCGGGTGGAATGCTTTCCAACCTGGTGAACCAGTTAAAGGAAATGGACGCCCTGCACAGGCTCGACGATGTTTACAAAGAGCTTCCCAGGGTAAGAAAAGAACTTGGCCAGCCTCCGCTTGTAACGCCGACCAGCCAGACCATTGGAATACAGACTGTCAATAATGTTCTATTTGACGATGAAGATGAGCGCTACAAGATGATTACCACCCAGGTCAAAGATCTTTGCTACGGTTTATATGGCAAAACCGCCGCTCCTATAGATCCTGAAATTCAAAAGAAAGCTCTTAAGGGATATGAAAGGGGAGAAGAACCTATTACCTGCAGACCTGCCGAGATTTTAGAACCTGAACTTGAAAGGGCCAAAGAGGATGTCAAGGACCTTGCCCAGGACCTGGACGATGTTATTACGTACGCAATTTTTCCCGTTACAGGAAAAAGGTTCTTAAAATGGAAATATGGTCATGAAGATCCGCCGCCGGAAGTTAAGGCCAGGACACTGGAAGAGATTAAGGCTGAAGATGAGTTGGTTAAATTGGCCAAACTCGGCAAGCTTGTTAAAAAGGTAGAAAAGAAAGCCCCCCCCAAGACCGACGCTCTGCGGTCATTTAACGTATTCGTGGATGATGAATACTCTGAGGTTGGTGTGGAAGAGCCGGGTGGTTCACCGGTTGTCAGCTATGTGCAGCAAATGCCGGTTCAGCCGCCGGTTTCAGCACCTGCACCGGCCGCAGCGCCTCCACCACCAACACCGGCCGCACCGGCTCCGGCTGCGCCTGCGCCACCCAAACCGTCCGAGCCGGCGCCACCTAAACCGGCTGCGCCTGCACCGACCCCTGCTGACGTTGAAGGCACTCCGCTGAAAGCGCCGATGCCAGGCATGATTGTCAGATATGACAAACAGGTGGGAGATGCCGTTAACAAAGGGGAGACCGTGGTAATCCTTGAGGCTATGAAGATGGAAAATGCTTTGACGGCTCCTGCGGACGGCACTGTCAAGGCTATTAATTTTACCAGCGGCGATTCCGTGGCAAAGGACGCTGTACTGTGTGTCATCGGATAGAAAAAAATTGACTATTGAAAATTAATTGTTAATTGAAATCCTTTAATAGTCAATCTTCAATCAAAAAGGGAGGCTTAGGATCATGAAGGTCCACGAATATCAGGCTAAGGAATTATTCAAAAAGTATAACATTCCCATCCCTGATGGTGGCGTAGCTTTCAACCCTGATGAAGCCGTAAAGATTGCCGAAGGTTTAGGTCGATTACCGGTTGTTGTTAAAGCCCAGATTCATGCCGGTGGCCGTGGTAAAGGCGGCGGTGTAAAACTTGCAGGCTCGATTGATGAAGTTGCGGGCGTCGCCGGTGATATAATCGGAATGAACCTGATTACTCATCAGACCGGGCCGAAAGGAAAGATAGTAAATAAAGTGCTGGTGGAACAGGGGATCAACATAGCAAAAGAACTTTATTTGAGCATTATTCCCGACAGAGAAACCGCAAAGATTGTTGTCATGGCCAGTGAGGCCGGCGGAATGGATATTGAAGAGGTGGCTGCCGAAACCCCTGAAAAGATCATCAAGGTTTACATTGATCCACTTGCGGGCATCCAGCCTTACCACTGCAGGCAGACTGCTTTCGGCCTGAACCTGGCGCCTGCTGTGATGAAGCAGTTTGTTTCAATGCTTGGAAGTCTTTACCGTCTGTTTGTTGATTACGACTGCTCACTGTTGGAAATAAATCCCCTTGTGATCACAGCAGAGGATACTGTAATTGCCCTGGATGCTAAGATCGATTTTGATGATAATGCTCTATATCGCAACAAGGATATCCTCGAATATCGTGATGTTGATGAGGAGGATCCCTTGGAGGTCGAAGCTTCCAAATTCAATCTCAACTACATTAAGCTTGATGGTAACATCGGCAATATGGTCAACGGCGCGGGCCTGGCAATGGCAACCATGGATATCATCAAGCTTGCCGGTGCCGAACCGGCAAACTTTCTGGATGTGGGTGGCGGAGCCAGCGCGGAAATGGTTGAGAATGGTTTCAGGATCATGCTCGGGGACGAAAATATTAATCAGAACCCCTTTTACTTTTTCATTTCCGAGCATGATCTTGAAATCTTTGTTTACTTTTTCTGTGTTGGCTCCGTCTTCCACATTCAGAACGTTTGCTGGTTTGGTTTCGGCGAGCTTGATGTTATGTATGGTT
>PVMS01016912.1_pt1 | contig 19077 bp, 15 predicted proteins | sample 1853461 | NCBI WGS metagenome assembly PVMS01 (sample SAMN08582032, study PRJNA380276) | Marine sediment metagenome, whole genome shotgun sequencing project. | isolation source: ocean sediment barecode stripped | collected 2017 | reverse complement strand
CAGAAAATCGCACCACGTCCGGGTCGCACAGGCCGGCACCGGCACGGATGGTATCGGTGGCGTGGGACTCCACGGAATCATCGTCCGCAAGGACCGCGGCGATCCCGCCCTGGGCATACACGGTACTTCCATCATGCAGTAAACCCTTGGAAATTATATGAATTTTGTAGTTGTCCGCCAGGCGCAGCGCGAGGCTTAGTCCGGCGGCACCGCCGCCAATGACGAGAATATCTGCTTGATAATGCATTGATAGCCGGGTGTTGATTGTTATTGTGGTTAAGAGTATCTGAATCTCGAGCTTTAAACCCGGCTTTACACGATTATATATCACTACTGACCGGGTAAAATGTTGTGCACCGACTCTAACATAATGATATCTATATAGAAAAATAGGGTAGTATATGACATGCAGATTAAACACGCTGGTGTTCATCAAAGAAGGAGATCTTTCAACTGCGGTTAAGCCAGATGAAGTCCATTCGACAAGATCTCGCGGATGGCACCATTAAAGTCTATTAGACTGCCTTTATTGTGGTTGCTCGTGTGTTCCACAATTTCGGGAGAGCCCTTGGGATCGGCGTTGGAAGAAACAGTGTGCGGCATCAAGGAACCCATTGTCTTCTGGCTTTGGAGTAGCATGGCGGGCACACCGGATTCGTCACGTGTATCCGGTTTTTCAAATATTGAGCCTTTTTCCATTCCGACCGTCGACGGTCGCACATTGTGGGGATACCGGCTCAAGGCCATGTCATCTGGAGGTGAATTAACTGTTGATGCGAGAGGTTATTTGTTGGTAGCCCAGGGAAATGCGATGTTGGCTGACCAGATAGCGGGCAATTTCATGGATTTCTCGCGAGCCGGTTATGACGTCTATATCTTTGATTACCGCGGTTATGGCAGATCGCAGGGAAAGCGCAGGCTTAAAGCCATACTGAGCGATTACCGGGAGATCATAGAGCACCTGGATTCCCAGCCTTATTCAACGCATCTCTTTTACGGTATGTCTTTTGGCGGGATTGTTCTGTTGGACGCATTGAAGGGCAGGGCGGACAATAGATTGGTGGTCATAGATTCGACACCCAGCAGATTGTCAGATTACGGATGTCCGCAAGAGTACGATCCTGTCGGAAATCTTCCAAAAGACAGTTCGAACCTGTTTTTTGTAGCAGGCCTGAAGGACCGTGTCGTTAAGCCGGCGATGTCGAGGGAATTGCTTGAATTGGCAAAGGCACGGGGAGCCTCGGTATTGGTAGATCCAGAGATGGCGCATCCATTTATGGACCTGAGTATGGAGGTACACAACCGACGATTAAAGGCTGTCAAATCGTTCCTGCTGCAAGAGGACGACTGATTATGCCATCCAGGTTTTATGGACAAAGGCTTTGCCTCAACCTGAAGGAACTGATGCAGGAGATTGCATGTAGCCATAATTGCGACCGAGCCAAAGGATCTTTATATGTCTGAGACCGGTACAGACCAGCGTTCAGTAAATCAAACGGCCGAAACCTTGGTTCAGCTTATTAGTGAATTAATTGCTGAATTACACCCACAACAAAAGTTTATCAAAGTAGTGAAATTAGACAGCGCACTTGGCCGTGATCTTGGAATGGACAGCCTTGTTCGGGTTGAGTTGTTCACACGCGTTGAATCCAGATTTCATATTAACTTATCTGAACAGGCATTTGCTGAAGTTGAGACACCTCGTGACTTATTACGCGCTATTGCTCGCGCCCATGGCTCCAGATCGCAGTATTCCAGTTCAGTTATCAGTGATCTAACCATGGGTGAAGGTGCAGTGGCACCTGATACCGCACAAACGCTTGTTGATGTTTTATATTGGCATGTTGCCACACACCCAGATCGACCCCATACTCAATTTTACAGTGAAGATAAACCTGCAGAAATCATCAGCTATCGGACACTTTTAACAGGTGCACAAAAAATAGCTGCGGGTCTGCAACAAAGTGGCCTGGAGCAGGGGCAAGCAGTCACTATTATGTTAGCCACCAGCACTGATTATTTTTATAGCTTCTTTGGCATTCTGCTGGCCGGTGGTATACCCGTTCCAATATACCCACCCGTGCGACGAAGTCAGCTGGAAGATCATTTGAGAAGACAATTCAATATTCTCAATAATTGCCAGGCGGTAATACTAATAACTCAGCAAGAAGCAAAAATGGTTGCTCAAATACTAAAATCACATGTTGAAAGCTTGCACAGTATTGTTACCGTTGAAGAACTGCGTAAACATACAATGCCTTTTACGCCAGTCAGTGTTAATCCGGATGATATTGCTTTTTTGCAATACACATCAGGTAGCACGGGCAGTCCTAAAGGCGTAATACTCACCCATACAAATCTGCTGGCAAATATTCGTGCTGTTGGTAATGCTGTGCAAGCAAATCCTGACGATGTCTTTATAAGCTGGCTGCCTCTGTATCACGATATGGGTTTAATTGGTGCCTGGTTTGGCAGCCTGTATTTTTCTGTTTTATTAATTATCATGTCGCCACTTGCTTTTCTGAGTCGTCCACAACGTTGGCTTTGGGCAATACACAAATTCAAAGGCACACTATCTGCGGCACCCAATTTTGCTTATGAATTATGTCTAAGCAAGATAAAAGATGAAGATATTGAAGGATTAAACCTCAGCTCATGGCGTGTGGCTTTTAATGGTGCAGAAGGCGTAAGCCCCAAAACCATAACAAGTTTTTATGAACGTTTTAAGCCTTATGGATTTCACAAAGAATCCATGTTTCCTGTATATGGTCTCGCAGAAAGCACCGTAGGTCTAGCATTCCCAGATCTAAATCAAGGCCCTGTTATTGATCAAATTCAACGACAGCCTTTAATGCAGTCAAGCATTGCAATTCCCCCGGATAATAATACTCAGCAAACTCTGGATTTTGTATATAGTGGGCATGCACTAGCTGGCCATCAAATTCGTATTGTTGATACCATGGGCCATGAGCTACCTGAAAGACAGCAGGGACGGTTACAATTTTGTGGTCCATCTGCAACCAGTGGATATTATCGAAACCCGGAAAAAACGCGAGAATTGTTCCAGGGCGACTGGTTAGAGTCTGGTGATTTAGCCTATATGGTCGGCAATGATGTTTTCATTACTGGTAGAGTGAAAGACATTATTATTCATGGCGGTCGAAATATTTATCCTGAAGAACTGGAAGAAGCTGTAGGTAATTTGGAAGGTATAAGAAAAGGACGTGTCGCAGTCTTCGGTAGCCATGATGAACAAAAAGGCACGGAAAGTTTAGTTGTAATGGCAGAAACAAGAGCGACCGAAGAGACTGCAATCAGTCAATTGCAGGCGGAAATTACAGCACAGGTTAATGACATTATTGGGGAACCACCAAACGATATTGTATTAGCACCACCCGGCACTATTCTTAAAACATCCAGTGGAAAGATTCGTCGAACTGCCAGCCGTGATTTATATCAGCATGGCATTATTGGTAAATCAGAAAGAGCCGTATGGCGACAAATTGGACGATTAATTTTAACATCTTTGGGTCCACAATTACGGCGCTTTTTTCATAGTTTTATGGCAACAGCCTATTCAACTTATAGTTGGGCCGTGTTTATTATTTTAGGCCTTATTGACTGGCTTTTGGTTTTTCTTGCACCTTTTTACTCATGGCGTTGGCGTATTGCTCGAAGGTTGGCACAATCATTTTCACTACTAACTGCGACGCCATTTAATGTTAAAGGTTCAGAAAATATCCCCGAAGCAGAAGAAAATTGTATTTATGTGGTTAATCATTCCAGCTATCTGGATTCTTATTTGATATCAGCAGCAATACCTGGAGCTTTTAGTTTTGTCGCTAAAAAAGAACTGACAGAAATCGTACCAATGCGAATGTATCTCGATCGCATTAAAACAGTTTATGTTGATCGTTTTGATCGTCAACAAAGTTTGAATGACGCTCAACAAGTCATAAAAACAGCACGAGAAGGACGATCTTTGTTATTTTTCCCCGAGGGCACATTCCAACGTATGCCAGGATTATTGCCATTTAGAATGGGCGCGTTTTTAACAGCCGTTGAATCTGATTTGCCTGTTATACCTATTGCCATCCGTGGTTCACGTTCTATCTTAAGACCGGGTAGTTGGTTTGTGCATCATGGATCAATTAGTGTCGTTATAGGCAAACCAATAAAAGCCCATGAAGATACTGATAACTGGACAAAGGCAATACAACTTCGTGATGCAGCTAGAGAGCATATTCTACGTTACTGTGGTGAACCTGATTTGCCGGATGAACAACCAGAACTATTGTTCTCTAATGATTCAAAAAATTAGCAGTCAGTCGTTTTCCCGGTCAATATCACAGCAATGGGCGCCGATACCATGTGTTGGGTCCGACAGCACGGCACCGGTGACCGGATTTGGACGGAACGTAGTGCAGCCTTTTAACCCAAGATGCCAGGCCTCGTCATAAATTTCCCTGAAATCGGCGTATGGTAAGTTCTCAGCCACGTTGACAGTCTTGGAGATAGCATTGTCGATGAACGGCTGCAGAGCGGCCTGCATTTGCAGGTGTGCCGAGGGCGCCAGGTCCCGCGCTCGTATGAAAGCCGGCCCGAGCGCACACTCGCCCCGCGAGGACAGCCACAACCGCCAGGCGTAATCACTCAGCTCACTCTCAGTGTAATTGCCATCCGCCTGCATTATCCGCCGTCGGTACTCGAACTCGTACACCGGCTCGATGCCGCTTGAGACGTTGTTGGCCAGAAGACTGATGGTACCCGCCGGTGCAAGGGCGGTCAGGTGGCTGTTGCGAATGCCGTGTTCGGCTATAGCACTGCGAATGTCCTCGGGCAGCCGTTGGACGAAGGGAGCACGGAGGTAAGCATCCTTCTCAAAGAAAGGAAACGCGCCTTTGGCCCTGGCCAGATCCGTCGATGTCCGATAGGCGGTATCGCGAATATTCTGCATCAGCTGCGCAGCCACGCGGTAGGACGTTTCACCCCCATAGCGGATGCCCAGCATGATCAATGCATCTCCCAGGCCTGTGAATCCCAGCCCAATGCGCCTCGATCCGCGGGCCTGCTCCGCTTGCTGTTCCATGGCAAAGTGCGACACGTCGATCACGTTGTCCAGCATTCGCACGGCAGTTCTGACGGCCTCGCGCACGCCAGCCAGGTCCAGTGAAGCTTCCCCGGTGAAGGGGCGTTGCACGAATCGGGTCAGGTTCAGGGAGCCGAGGTTGCAGGCGCCATAGGGTGGCAAGGGAATCTCGCCGCAGGGGTTGGTAGCCGTTATGTGTTCCCGGTAAGCGAGATTGTTCTGCCGATTGATCCGATCAATGAACAGCACGCCGGGCTCCGCAGTGTCGTAGCTTGCACGCATAATGCGATCCCAGAGTTCGCGTGCATGCACGACACGAAGTATGCGACAGGGAACCGGGCCATCCGCCCCCGGCCAGTCACGTTCAACGCTATGGGTGCCTGCGGCAGGCGGGGCCAACTGTCTGGCGGGAAATACCAGAGGCCATTCTGCGTCTGTCGTCACCGCCTCCATAAAGGCGTCGCTCACCAATACGGAGAGATTGAAGTGGCGCAGCTCCCGGGAATCTTGCTTGACAGTGACAAAATCCTCGATGTCTGGATGATCGCAGCGCAGGGTGGCCATCATGGCACCGCGCCGCGCACCGGTGGAGAGCAGCGTGGCGCACATGCTGTCCCAGATGCGCATGAAGGATACCGGCCCGGAGGCAATGCCGCCCACGCTCTTTGCCAGGGTGCCAGCGGGACGCAGTGTCGAGAAGTCATAACCCACACCACCCCCGTGTTGCATGGTCAGAGCGCCCTCTTTCAATGCGTCGAAGATGCCATCCAGGGAATCCTCCAGCGTTCCCATGACAAAGCAATTGAATAGCGTCACGCGACGCCCGGTGCCGGCACCGGCCATAATTCGCCCGGCGGGGAGGAAGCGAAAATCCTGCAGGATGTCCTGGAATGCCCGGGTCCAGAATTCCTGCTGGCCTCCCTCGACCCGGGCCAGGACCCTTGCAACCCGGCTCCAGGTATCCTCTATCGTATCGTCGAACACCTGCGATCCTTCGCGATACCGGTACTTGCTGTCCCAGATTTTCCAGGAGGCAGGGATTTCAAAGGGGCTTTGCATCATGCTCGACCCGCAATGGTGCCGAGGCACTGGGCCTCCCCTACGACAAAAATCTGCTTGTACTTATTCATGAATGTATTCTCATTCCGGCGGTTAGAGGATATTTGCCACGAGTGCCGCTTATTATTTTCTATGTTTGCGCAGTTCCTCATAGAGCACTTTTTCCCTGCGCCACAGTCGGGCCACGCCGCTACCCTGGCAAACAGGACAGGGCGCCTGGCCCCCCTGGGCCCGGGCGTACATCGCGGCGCCCACTTCCTGCAGAACCTTGCTGAGGTCTTCGGCCCTGGCCGTGGCTTCATCGGCGTTCTTGCTGGTAATGGCCTCCTTGGTCTCCTTGACGGCGGCCTGGATTTTGTCTTTGGCGTCCTGGTCCAGTTTGTCTTCGAAATCCACCAGCATGTTCTCGTCTTGGTAGCAGATAGCGTCCGCATTATTCAGCTTGTCTGCGGTTTCCTGGTTGTCGTCGAAATAGGCGGGCACGGTGACGACGGCCTTGTTCAATGCAATCAGTTCAGCTGCGAAAGAAGTTCATGGTCAAATATAAATCATGTCGTTTTTTTGTTTACGATTGCTTTATAAATCTCTGAAGATACTAATAGTGATGTTGCAAGCAATAGCATAACAAACCATTGCTCCAGGCTAACCGGGCTCGTTTGTAATATTTCTTTGAGTCCAGGGGTATACATTGAACCAATGTGAATCAACTGGGCTGCAATTGTGCCAAATATAAGCAGCGGGTTTGAAAACAGTCTCATATGAAATATAGAACGGGTTTCTGATCGGCTGTTCAGTACGTGCACATTTTCAAACAGGACCATGAGCAGCAAGACGATATTTCGGGACGCCTCGATATCCATACCCAGACCCAACAGGTAATAAAAGGTCACATAGGCAACTGACCCCATTACCAGCGCAGAAATGGCCACACGCTGGATCATAATTCGATTGAATATAGGCTCATTAGGCGAGCGAGCGGGCCTTTTCAGCTCATCACCTTCTGCTGGCTCAAAAGCCAGTGCGATATCCTGAATACCGTTGGTGACCAGATTCAGCCACAGCAGTTGCACCGCCGTTAATGGCATGGGTAAACCGCTCAGAATAGAAAAAATGAACAATACGATTTCAGCCGCCCCGGTTGAGATCAACAAAAATATGACCTTGCGAATATTGGCATAGGCAATTCTGCCCTCTTCGATGCCCGCTACAATCGAAGAAAAGTTATCATCGGTGATGATCATGTCAGCAGTTTCCCTTGCCACATCGGTGCCGGTTTTACCCATGGAAACACCGACATGGGCTGCTCGCATAGCCGGGGCATCATTGGCACCATCACCGGTTACGGCGACAAAATGGCCATTTCGTTGCAAGGATTGAACAATATCCGTCTTTTGTTGTGGTTCAATACGGGCAAAAACATGTTTTTCTCTCACCAATTGATCCAGTTCCTGATCCTGGTATAAAGCAAGTTCTTTGCCTGTTGCCACCTCATCTATCGTGTCTGCCAGTTGTAAGTGTTTTGAAATGGCCAGGGCAGTTATTGGATGATCGCCGGTTATCATGGCCACATCAATCCCGGCTGAACGGCAGGACTGAATGGCTTCACGAGTGTGTTCCCTGAGCGGATCGATGATCCCGACCAGCCCCAGAAATTCCAGCTCGATCAGTTTTGTCTCATGCAAGGTATTACCCGTCACTAGACCTCGTGCAACGGCCAGCACACGATAGCCTCGTTCCGCAAGTTGGTGGGCCTGTTTTTCGGTGACCGTTATATCCAGTGCTGCTTTACCTGTATCGGTTTGTGAAAAGCGGCACATATTGATTATTTCTTCAACGGCCCCTTTTACATAGACAATATTTTCTCCATTCAGCTTATGCAGGGCAGCCGAATACCTGGCACTCGATTCATAGGGAATCGTATCCAGCTCAGGTGCACTTTCCAGCAAAATGGGTCGATCAATTGCCAGTTTGTGCCCCAGCACCAGAAATGCGATATCGACTGCATCTCCATGGTGGGCCCAATGTCCGTCTCGCTGCCCCAGAAAGGCCTCATTGGTATAAACACCCGCCTTGGCAAGGGCCGCAATTTGCGGTGTTTTTGCTTGCTCAGGCTGGAGGTGTTGATTAGATACAATCTCGCCCACAGGGTCCATACCGACACCGCTGATACTAAATAGTGTGCCATCGGGCAGGCAAACTTGCTGAATCGTCAGTTCATTCGCCGTTAGCGTGCCGGTCTTGTCGGTTGCGATGTAGGTGCAGGAACCCAGCGCCTCTACTGTGACCAGGCGGCGGACAATGACATGCCGTTTGGCCATTCGCCGCATAGAGATCGACAAGGCCACCGTCATGGCAACCGGTAAACCCTCTGGTATGGCGGCCACCGCAAGGGCAATGCTTACCATCATGACTTCGGTAACGGCCATACCCCGACTGAGGCTGATAACAGCAATGAAAGTAATAACCACCCCCATCAGAATGCCAATGCGATTGGTAAATTGCTCCATACGAATAATCAACGGGGGTTTGACTGTTTCAGCACTTAACACACCTTCAGCAATCTGGCCGATCCGGGTTTGCAAACCCGTGCTTGTAATCACCCCCGTGCCCCGACCTCGAGTGACCAGGGTGCCCGCATGGAGCATGTTATGACGATCTGCCAGTACGGTATCCTCAGGCAGGATAGCCTCTGATTGCTTCTGTACGGTGGTCGATTCCCCGGTTAACAATGATTCATCCACGGATAAATCATGTTCACTGAGTAATCTCATATCGGCCGGTAACTTGTCACCCGATTCGACCAGCACGATATCACCCGGTACCAATTCCTCGGCTGTCAGTTCATAAGCCGCACCATCACGGATCACCCTGGCGACATGCGTCACCAGCCGGCTAAGGGCCGCCGCACTTTTTTCTGCCGAGTATTCCTGGAAGGTGCCAATAACCGCATTTAACAGCAGGACAATAAGAATAAAGACCGTGTCAGAAACTTTACCCACCGCAAAGGCGATAGTGGCCGCAAGTAGCAAAATATATATAAGGGGATTAAGGAATTGACGAAAGAATATGGTCAATAGTGTGGTTTGTTTTGCCTGGGGCAGGCGATTCAGGCCATAACGGTGCTGGCGGAGCGTGACTTCAGTGAGTGATAAGCCATGGACAGCGCTGCCCAACGACCTCAAGACCTGTTCTCCAGGCTGACTATGGGGTGCTGCAGATTTATTCAATGTGCTGTCACGTATGCCTTGCCGTGTCATATTTATAGTCTCGTACTGCGGCATCTAACTGTCAATACAGTTTGAATCTGCTGTAATAAGATTATGAGCAAAGACCATTTTCCCTTTAACAATGATGTTTCCCACTTGATCTGGGAGAGCAAGTATCGTTATCAGACAAACAATATTGGCGGTGACAAGGAACAATCCATCGAGCAGAGTTGGCAACGGATAGCCTCCTGTCTGGCCCAGGTTGAACAAAACCAGATGAGATTTTGGCAAGAGCAGTTTTACAGCATCCTGGAGAACTTTCGTTCTTTCACATCCTGTTTCTGGACGGGGTCTACGCCTCTCGCCGGGAAGGAATCGGCGTTTTCAGAGTTCAACCAGCAAGGACGCCACTGTAAAACCCGGCGGCAGGGCATGTATCTACCCTATTGAACCGTACCGGGAATCATCAGCGATGGCCTCGCCCCCTGCCGGGACCGCGACCCCCGCCAGTGGGCCTGCCTCGTCGTCGCCCGAATCCTGGCCCATTAGCCGCCTCACCACCCCGCTCCACGCATCGCTGGAAGGCGGGCAAATGGTTATCCCTGGAAGCGGCCTGTAGACGCTGGAGAACTTCAATCACATCACGAAGGTCTGTCATTTCGATCAGCCGATCATACATCGTCAGGTTTTCGATTTCTGCGGCAACCCCAATTTCGCAAGCCTTTAACAGAGTATCCGGAACTGTAATCTGTTCCGGGTCAGGTTCAGGCGGAAGCGGAATATCATATTTTTCATAAAGTGGCAGCAGAGCATCGATGTGCCTCTGTTCAGCCTCCACGATGTTGATGAATGGGCGAACAGCGCCGAAGGTATCAATTATCTTTCTATAGGTATCTCTTGCCTTGTATTCGTCCAACAATGCTTCATTCAGGACTTCCGCCAAAATAATGTCGTTCATGTTAGTAAGCTCATAATAAAACTGCTTGAGACATCCCCATTAGAAGAAGTTCCAACATGCTGGATACTAACACAGCACCTTGTTAATAAGGCTCATTTATGCGACAGGCATTGATACATATCAATGCACCCAACCGGCTACGGGATTATTTTTTCAACTACCTATTTGAGTTTGCATCCAGCCACAGTATGCCGGGAGTCAGACGTCATCGAGATAGAGAATCTGGTTATTAGCCATCACCCGAATGCCGAGCTGGAAAAAGTGGAACCACGGGCGCTCAATGTTCCCCCCAGCTACTAACTTAACGCCCCTAACGGCCACGACTGGAGAGTGTGCTAATGAATAGATCAGCAAATCACACGAAACATGTCATTGTAACTGCCCTCTGGATAACAGCAATGCTGGGAATATCGTCTACTTCCATTGCTGAAGATTTCAGTAAGGCCGAGCGGCTGTACGCTGATCATTGTGCGGTTTGTCATGGGGCGGATCGCGGTGGATACATTGGACCGGCGTTGAACAGCGATCAGACCAAGCTCACCCAGAAGCAGATCAGTGCCAAGATCCAGGTAGGAGGGGTCACGACCCTGATGCCACAACATCCCACGTGGCCCGGCAAGTTATCGACCAAGGAAATGGATCTGCTGGCCTCGCTTATAATAAATCGACCGAGACAATCCATGTCCTGGGGATTGAACGACATACGGAATTCGCTTGAGGTGCTTGTCGCCGATGAATCAACCTTGCCCGACAAACCGACCTACCCGATCGAGAACCTCGACGATCTGATGGCCATAATGGCACGCGGACGCTTCGCCGCAGGAGATGAAGCGAAAGTCGTGTTCTTCGACGGAAGAACCAACAAAAAAGTTGGTGAGGTGCCCACCGGTTTTGCACCGCACCTGATGGATTTTCACCCCAAGCAGGAGCGCTGGGCCTATGTTCGTGATGATATTGGCTACATCATGAAGATTGATCTTTATTCGTTAAAGATTGTTCGCAAGGTGCGGGCTGGATTAAATGGCACGTCACTCGCGATATCACGCGATGGGCGATACCTGGCCGCGGGTTCCTTCGTGCCAAATACGGGGGTGATCCTGAATGCCGCGACCCTGGAGCCACTCAAGCTGATTGAACTGCGTGGCATCGACCCGGACGGCAAGATGGTCGAAGCTGACTCGGGCATGATCACCAGCACACCTTACGCAGATATCTTCGTAATCGCGCTCGAACAGGCTGGCCAGGTGTGGATTGTGGATCTGAATAAACCTGACATGCCGATCACCAAAATAACCGACGTGGGTCGGCACCTGCACGATGCCTTCCTCTCGCCGGATGGCCGTTACGTAGTGGTTTCCTCTTACGATGACAATATTAACGCCGTCATCGACCTGGCCGAAAAACGTGTTGTCAAAAAGATTCCTGCCGGGTGTCAGCCGCATCTCGGTTCGGGTGCCGTGGTGAGGTCCCAGGGCAAACTGCTGGGTATTGGTACCAATATCGGCTCACACCCCTGCAAGTCGCATGAAGTCACTGTTTTTGACATGGAGACCTTCGAGGTCGTCAAGCGCATTCCTGTCCTGGGCCCCACTGAATCACCTGCTGCTCACCCCAAGGCCCCTTTATTGTGGTCGACATTGTTGGCACAGGCCCGGATGCGAACAAGATCCAGTTTATAGACAAAAAGACTCTGGAAGTTGCCAAGACCCTTACTGTCGCAGGCATACTCAGTCATTCACACTTCCCGGAATACACGGCGCGAGGCGAATACCTGTATGTCAGCGCCGGGTATGGCGGTGACCGGACCTCAGGATACGACGGTGACCAGCTGGTGATCTACGACGCGCATACACTGAAGAAAGTGAAGACGGTATCAATGGAGGTGCCCGCCGGTGTGTTCTCACATCAACGTGCGCGTACTGTGGTGGTGGGACTCGATAATTAGGGTTCCGTCGCTAATACTACAAGGGTTGTACGAAGCCCTTCGCAAACACAGGAACCAGGCGAATCGCCTGGCAACCTCTTTGAATAGCTGACAGGAGAAGAAACTATGGAAACCCGGGTCATCGTCGCAGATAATGCTCGCGCGCGAATCTTTGAATCCCATTCTGTGATAAATCGGCTGCAGGAGCAGGAGGCATTTGTTCACAGTGAAGCCCACCTATCGAACAGGAACCTGGTTGGCGATTCATCGGGGAAATCTGTTGACCAGCACGGATCACTGGATCCCCCCACCACAGCGAAAGAACATGAAGCGCAAAACTTCGCCAAGATGCTGGCCAGGCATCTCAAGGAACTGCATAACCAGCGACATTATGAAAACCTGATCCTGATCGCCCCGCCCAGATTCCTGGGAATGCTGCGCAAAGAGTTACCCAGTCCGCTGGATCAACTTGTGACATCTACTATCGACAAGGATCTCACCACAGCAAGCGTTGAGGATATAATAGACCATATCAAATCCTGAGGCACGAGGTCACAGCTACACGAAAGCTTGCTTAAGCTCTGGATAAACCCGGGACCACTATTTCTATGTTGGAACTAGTCCTTTACATTTTCGCGTTTATTGTATTGTCTGGTCTGATGGCGGCGATCGAGGCGGCCGTGTTGAGCATTTCGCGCGGTGAAGTCAAGGAACTGCGGCTCCAGGGCGCTTGGGGCGCGGATGCCTTGAGGGCGATTACCGAACGCATCACTCAAGCTGTCATTGTCCTGGTCATTTTTACGAATACGATCAACGTCCTGGGGCCAATTCTGGCGGGTCGAAAAGCTTTGCAGCTATACGGTGATTTCGCGATTGCCGTTATCACCGCAGTTCTCACGTTAGGGACAATCGTCTTTTCTGAGATTATTCCCAAATCACTCGGAACCCATTACGCGCCACTCATCAGCCGATTGGCAGCCCCCGTGATTCGGCTGCTGATAATTGCGCTCTACCCTCTAGTTATCTCGTTGGAGTGGTTTTCTAATCAGCTGAAAAGCGGGGAGCGCCGCATCGGGACCGAGGTGCAAATTCGGTCACTCGCTACAATCGGCCGTCGAGCGGGCTACATCGAAAGTGATGAAGGCCAATTGGTCAGGAGGGCTTTTCTTCTGAACGACAGATCGGCCAGGGATATCATGACACCATGGCAGGACATGGTTTCTTTGGAAGAAACGGACACCATTCGCGAAGCTGCGACGCGTGTCTTTTGCCACGCGTATTCGCGGTATCCTGTCTTTGGTAAGTCCATCAACGACGTGACCGGCTTGGTCATGAGCCGCGATATTCTGGAAGCCCTGACCGAAGGCAGGGGGCAGGAACCTGTGAGTACAATTCGCCTATCAGGTTTTACTGTTCCAGCAGAAATGCGATCCGATGAGTTGCTTGTCCGCTTTCGCGATGAGCACATCCACCTGGCCGTGGTCCGGGATCAACAGCAGACTGTGGGCCTGGTCACCTTGGAAGATGTCCTGGAAGAGTTAGTCGGAGACATCCAAGACGAGAAAGACGCGCCCGTCTGATCAGATTGTAGTGGACAGCGGCGCAGAGCACTGACCCCTGGCGCCCTGTAAAAACACACCGGACATTTCGGGAGTGACTAATTCGAATCCTGATTTATTCTCTCCTATAAGTTATATTGGCGCTATATCATCGCGAGAACGAGATGTCAGATACTCATTATGAACATCACCCGCTATGGGATGAGCACACCGGCCGCGACCCCATCGTCGTCACCGCCATCCATTCAGGGCATGCACTGCGTAAAGAGATACAGGAGCTCATGGCGCTGGACGAGGCGAGCCGCCTGCGTGAAGAAGACCCGTTTACCGACGCATGGATCTCCATCTCCGACAACTACATCCTGCCGGAGCGCTCCCGTTTTGAGGTTGACCTGAACCGCGCCCGCAACGAGGCGATGTACAAATCAGCGGAAGATGCCTGGGGCCTCAATCTGTGGAAGACGCCTCCCACTAGAGAGATGATCCTTCGCTCACTGGAAGAATACGACGAATTCTACGAGGAACTTGGCATACTGTTTGATGAGATGCGCGCACGACACGGCCACTTTGTCATCTTCGACCTGCACGCCTATAACTTTCGCCGTCTCGGCCCGGATGCCGAGCCTCAACCGGATGAAGAGAACCCGGAAATCAACATCGGTACCGGCACCATGGATCGCGATTACTGGGGTGGACTGGTGGACCGTTTCATTCACGATCTGCGCGGCTTCGACTTTCTGGGTCGCCATCTGGATGTGCGTGAAAACGTTAAATTCGTCGGTCGCCAGTTTGCTCAATGGACACACGACAATTACCCCAATAGCGCCTGTCTCTTGGCCATTGAATTCAAGAAATTCTACATGGATGAATGGAGCGGCATGGGGGACCCAATCCAGATACAAGCCATTCGCCAGGCACTAGCCAGCACCCTGCCCGGCATCAAACAGAGCCTGGCAAAACTATGAATACGCGAACCGACATCATCTCTCGCGAGCTTATTCGAAAGATAAGCACAAAGCTTGACGGCGACACACATATCAACTGTAAACTGGGCGACCAGGGTCGGCTGCGTATCGACCGTCAGCTTCCCTATATATGCGTACATCGTCACAAAGTTGGTGAGCCCGACACTGAAAAGCTGCTACATGGCCAAGCAGCCTATCTATCGACAGACACACAGACTGAAATCGGCGACCTCTTCCGCACCATCGTACAGAGTCAAAGCAAACGTTTCGGCAGTTTTTTGGTCATTGAACTGTGGCAGGGCGACGCGAAAATACCAGACAACGGACGCCCACCGCCCCCTGGTTTTCATATTCACGCGCCACAAAAAAATGCCTCCTATGAAGTGTTGGATACTTTTGGAAATGCATTGAAAAAGATCACACTGCGCCAACACGCTGCTGATGTTAAGGTAAGTTTTGATAACCAATGCGCACCACCTGACCTTCCACCACTGCTGAATAAGGACGAGGCAATCCAACTTAACTGCGTTTTGCTCGGCCTGGAGATCACGCCTGTTTATCAGGATGACTCCGGCAGTACCCTGCCGTTCGCTTTCCGGGCCATACACCGCAGCCTGACCCGCGCATTAAGAAAGACCTTTTATCGCTTTAGTCATCTGCAAACCCGCTACCGACCACGACACTACCACGAGCTCGGGCCGCGCGCCTTGACCAAGACCGTATGGGAGGTCGATCGACGTCTGGCGCAGATCAGTGAAAACTTCGACTTGTTGTTGCATGTCACGCCGGTCAATGCAGCCCAGGCCTGGGCGGAGTTTGAACACAGCCAATTCCAGGAGACACCGGAGTTTCACTACCGTCCGCGTAGCGCTGACCCGGCTTTACTCAAGCGTGAGCTTTACCAGGTCCCGCTGGAACGTATCGGCGATCCAACGATGGCTGATCTGTTTGGCGCCAAACGGGATGAACTGGATCGTCAAATAGCGCTACTCAACGATCGCAACAGCGACGTCTTTTTACTTGGCAGTATGCAGCTCTTTGGCCAGCTGGATGAAACATTATTAAATACGGCACAAATACTCATTTCGCATACAGCAGACCCATCAGTAAGCAATGACGAAAAACTAAGCGCACAACAACTGGCCCAATACGCACGGGACGAACTGGAATATTATCGAGATGCAGATTCATCACTCGAAGCCACAGTTGAGGTACGTGACGACATCACCGGCATTCTCGTCTCCCACGGCAACTTTCTCATCGGTAGCGATGCACAGGTTTCCAGGGCACGCCTGAGCGCAACGCTAAACCATGAAATCGGCACCCACGCACTGACCTACCACAACGGCAAAAAACAGCCTCTGCAACTACTTTATGCAGGCATGGCCGGTTATGAAGAGTTGCAGGAAGGCCTGGCCGTACTGGCCGAATATCTCAGCGAAGGTCTTAGCCTGCCGCGCCTGCAACTACTAGCCGGGCGCGTGATTGCCGTGCACAACATCTGCAACGGCGCCGACTTTATAGAATGCTTTCACTCGCTACATGATGAATATGGCTTCCGCCCCTTCACCGCCTTTAACATGGCCATGCGAGTTTATCGGGGCGGCGGATACACCAAAGACATGATCTACCTGCGCGGCTTTATCCAGCTGCTCGACTATCTCGCCAAAGAAGAGGATATGGAGCTACTCTATCGCGGAAAGATCGCCATGGAACATCTACATCTATTACAAGAACTGCGTTGGCGCGGAGTACTTAAACCACTGGCGCTGACACCGCGCTATCTGCAAAATGAAACCTCGAAACAGCGCCTTAAAGCACTCAAGGCAGAGCCCACCATCGAGCACATTTTGGGAAACCTGTGATATGAAAATCGCTTTTGTCGTCAACGACATCAAGACAGAAAGGCCCGATTATACCACCACCCACCTGGCTTTGGCCGCCTCACATCTGGGCCATGAGGTATGGTACATTAGCATCAGTGACTTTTGTTATGACATGGATGAAAATATCCACGCCAAAGCAACACGTGTTAGTAAAAGCAGCCACCGCATCGTGCGTACCTATCTACAAGACTTGTGTGGTGATGACGCGATTAGCGAATACATTGATGTATGTGCACTAGACGTAGTCATGTTGCGCAACGACCCGGCTGAAGATGTCATCCATCGTCCATGGGCACGACTGGCCGGCATCAACTTCATGCGCTTCGCCGCCCAAAACGGCGTAATGGTCGTCAACGATCCTGATGGCTTACGCCAGGCAGTCAACAAACTCTACCTGCAACAGTTCCCTGCTGAAGTACGTCCCAGGACAATAATCTGCAGAGATGCAAACCGACTAAAAGCATTCAGTGTAGAGATGGGCGGCACCATCGTGCTCAAGCCACTTAATGGTTCCGGCGGCCGCAACGTCTTTCTACTACGCCCGGAAGACGTACCCAACATGAACCAGATTATTGAAACCGTCTCGCGCGATGGTTACGTCGTCGCCCAGGAATACCTACCGGATGCCGGCTACGGCGACACGAGACTTTTCATGCTCAACGGCCGACCATTAGAGCACCAGGGCGCATACGCAGCCATACGCCGAGTGCGCAGCAACGGCGATATGCGCAGTAACATTACAGCAGGCGCTAAATCCGCTATCGCCGTCATCACTGAAGAAATGCTGACACTGGCAGAAACCATCCGCCCGCAATTACTGTACAACGGTATGTTCTTCGTCGGCCTCGACATCGTCGGCAATAAGCTATTGGAGATAAACGTCTTCAGTCCCGGCGGACTGGAAAGCGCAGAGGCTTTTACGGGCGTCAAGTTTTCTCAAATCATCATCCAGGATCTGGAGCGCAAGCTGCACTACCGCAGCAAAACCGATCGCCATTTTTCTAACGTGGAGTTGGCGGTGCTTTGAACGCACGGAGTGTAAATCCACCGGTATCAATTAGTCCTTTAGAATTTGTCGTTAAGGCAACAGGTGACCATACTCCGGCGACAAGCTCCTTCACTTTTCGCACAAGTCCGGGGTGAGGCTTCAGATCTGGTTGTAGTAGTTTTGCGCAGCCTGCCGGGCGTCTTCCAGTGAAGCGTAGTCAATTGCGAAATATTCAGGTACATCGCGCTTGAAAACTTCCACTTGCCATAAGCCGATCACAGGGTGCTCAGAGTATTCGGCAACCCAGAACCCACCCAGCTTTTCTTCATATTTACCGTCTGGCCGTTTCTTAAGGGCAGTATTCACTACTTTTCCTCCAACTCTTCTACTCCAGTGGTTCTTTGTCGATATAACCCTCACCATAGTCATCGGTGGCTGCACCCGGTTCGCTGGTCAGCTTCTCCTGCCCGGCGGGGCGAAAATCCTTCTGAGGTTCTGTCCAGTCCTCTGAATTGGTATCGGTAATACCAGTACCGAGATCATCCCGCTCGGTAACGTCGAGGGCACCAGTCCAATTCTCGGGCTCTTCTCTCAGCTCAATGTTAAACCTTCTCCATTCCTAAAGAGTGAACTCCTCAATGTCGCTATCGAAATGCTGTATCTCAACATTACCCACATCTGCATCGAAGGCGGTGACGTAAAATCGCTGACCCTTGTCCAAATATGCATACCACTGATTAACCAGAGGATAGAACTCGTTGGACATAAACTCCCACTCCATTTGTTCTATTAAGTTTTATTATGGCCTAAATATGGTCTATTGCACTGACCCGAATCAAAATTTGACAGGGTTTACCGGTTTTATATCACTACTTGATCTTGTAGTTGATTGGTTAAATGTAATGAGAATGTTTACTCATCGAACCGATGCAGGTCAGTAGCTGGAGATTGTATCTTGTCACGTGTGTATGGCGAACCAAGCGGTCGACTGGCGATACCCGTGGGCGCTTCACCAAACCTCAAGGTAAGCCAACACTGACAATGAGCTCTAACGCAGCTACTAAAAACCGAATTGTTGCATTACTTGGACCCGTTGAATACGCCGCTTGATTACGAATCAACATAATTTATGCAATGATTGGGTTAACACATAATTTCACTGAGGACTGTTGCCATGAAGCTGGAATTTACCGAGATCGAGGAAATCGATTATTTGATGTGGCCAGACAACTACCAGGAGATTTCGCAGGACTCACCTGCACTGTCTGTATTTACTGACTTCAAAGTCAGGAGGCCACTGATTCTCGAACCCGATACTGCCGCTCACGAGGCGGAGGACTTCATGTTAAGCGCCCATGTCAAGCTCAAACTGGTGGTGGACAAAGCCAGTCACCGGCTCAGAGGCATTATTTCAGTCAGTGATATAGCCAGAAAATTGAAAAT
>PVMS01139903.1_pt1 | contig 19079 bp, 19 predicted proteins | sample 1853461 | NCBI WGS metagenome assembly PVMS01 (sample SAMN08582032, study PRJNA380276) | Marine sediment metagenome, whole genome shotgun sequencing project. | isolation source: ocean sediment barecode stripped | collected 2017 | reverse complement strand
GTTGCGCCCTAATGAATGAACTGCCCTCTGCCTATGGGGCAATGGATTGACGATTTATTAGTAAAAACAAAATATTAAATGGTGGGCGATACTGGGCTTGAACCAGTGACCTCTGCAATGTGACTGCAGCGCTCTCCCAACTGAGCTAATCGCCCCTGCACTCTGGCTTGTTGACTCCATTCTACTGCAGTGGCCTGTTGGCGACTGGCAGGGCGTTTAAGTTACTGATTTGGGGATTGCGCGTCAAGCTTACAATCAGGCTCTGATCGAGAATGGCACGATGATTGGATACTATTATGGGTAATGTCATCAGGAGAAGGTATGAGCCAGCAAGTGGAAAGATTTATGACGGGCAAAGATTGTTTTTAAAATGAAACAGGTTTCCGTTGTCGGCGAAGAGCATAAACTTGCCCGTTTAAAACGGATGAAACGCCTGCCGTTGTTGTTGCTGGTCCTGATGGCTGCGATTTTTTCCCTGACGCTGCACCGCCCCGAAGGCTGGGCAGGCTGGCTGCATGCGTTTGCCGAGGCGGGCATGGTTGGTGCGCTAGCTGACTGGTTTGCAGTGGTTGCGCTGTTCAGGCATCCGTTGGGTATTCCGATTCCCCACACAGCCATTGTTCCCAGGAGAAAAAACGAAATTGGCGACAGCCTGGCGCAGTTCGTAGCGGAGCATTTCCTGCACCCGGACGTGGTGCGTGCCAAATTGGGGTCGGTCAACCTCGCCAGAAACACCGCAATCTGGCTGAAATCGCCACGCGGTCATGAGCGCGTGCTCGAGTTAGGACTTCGCTTGGCGCGCTGGATGCTGGGCGCCCTGCACGAAGACCGGGTGCGGGAATTCATTAGCAGGCTCAGCAGCCGGCAACTGTCACAGCTTGACCTTGCACCATTTTTCGGTCAGACCCTGGACTGGCTGATCCAGGAGGGGCGTCACCAGCAGGTTCTGACCCAGTCCTTGCGCTTTGCACTCGTGATGCTGCACGACAATCGCGAAACGATCCGGGGTAATGTTCAAAGGGAAAGCCCATGGTGGCTGCCGGGTTTCGTGGATGACAAGATCATCGTGCAAATGCTGGACCGCATCGAGACTCTGCTGCTGGAAATGTCGCTTGATCCGGACCACCCGATGCGGGATGACTTCAATCGGTGGATGTTGCGCTGGGCAGACGATTTGCAGCATTCACGGGAATACCGGCGCTGGGGGGAACAACTGAAAAAGGACATGCTGGAGAACAGGGACTTGCAGGATTACCTGTACCGTCTGTGGACCGACCTGGTGTCCGGTCTCGAAGACGATCTGGGCGATCCGGAGTCGCAAGTCCGCCGGCAGTTGAGCCGCTTGCTGACCGGCCTGGCTGAAGAGATGGAACAGGATGAAGAAATGCAGTCCTGGGTCAATGGCTGGCTAGTCGGTGCTTCCGTGTCAGTCGTAGATGAGAACCGTCATGCAATTGCCAGCCTGATCAGCGACACGGTCAGTAGCTGGGACGCCGATGAGACCAGCTACCGGGTTGAACTGGCTATCGGCCACGATCTTCAGTTCATCCGTATCAACGGGACCCTGGTGGGTGGGCTGGTTGGCCTGGTGATTCACGCTTTGACGATCACGTAGGAGGCCGCCATGCGGCCGAACAGCAAGGAGCCGGAATCGGCTCCTTGCTGGTTCCAGAGCCCCAATTTCGCCCGCATGGCGGCCTCCTACATTCGCCCGCATGGCGGCCTCCTACATTCGCCCGCATGGCGGCCTCCTACATTTCGGCCGCATGGCGGCCTCCTACAGCGGTTCGAATCGGTTCTCGCGGCGGTTTTTGCGGACTTTTGACGGCTCCCAGACTTTGCCGTTCATTACGATATAGGTGCCGGGTGGCAGGCTTTGTGCTGCACCGACGGCACAGCCAATGTTGAATACGGCGTCAGAATCCCTGAACCGGGCAGGGTTCAGTGCACCCGTCAGCACAATGGTCTTGTTCTCGATGCTTTTTAAGACTGCAGCTGTTTCAATCATGGAATCGGTACCATGTGTGATCAGGACATGGCTGGCAGCAGATGCCGCTACCACATCCCGGATGAGCTTGCGATCATTGTCATCCAGGTGCAGGCTGTCCTTGCGCATCAGCGCGCTGACTTCAAAATCAAATGCGACATGCATGGCGTGCAGGATCTGGCTGATCTGGGGTTCACCGATCTGGTAGTCACTCTTGTCATCGAAATAGATCTTGTCGATGGTTCCGCCAGTGGTAATGATTAACAGTTTTGAGATCATTCGCGTAGTATATCGGACTCCGGGTCAGCAAAATCAGCAATCAAGTATTGTGAATCAGGCCAAAATCAAAGACGGGCGTTCCGGTGCATTGCGAATACAGCTCAGCTCAATTTTCTGTGTGCTGGCCCTGCTGCTGGTTTCCAGTTTAAAAGCCCAGGAAATTACGGTGGAAGGTCTGCCCACGACCGGCCACCTTGCTGCAGCCCTTTCCGATCCGGCCTCGCGCATGGATACGCTGGTGAACCTGGCGGTCATGGCGCAGGTACTGGAAGATGCTTCGCTTACTGATCCGGGCAACGCAGGGAACCTGGAAGCCCGTCTTCGGGATGAACGAGCCTGGCTCGACCGGCTGGCGGCACGATTTTTCGAAGTTCCCCTGCGCAGTGCGGTGCTGGATGCATCAGCCTGGTTCATCCTCAAAGAACTGAATCAGCACGAGATTTCCCCTTCATCGCTGGTGTCTCCGTCAGGTGCAGAAACCCGCTACCTGATGCACCAGGTCTTCGACCGGTCAAATGAACGTCTGGCAGCCGCGTTTCTGCCTGAACTGCTGATGCGAATGGAGTTTCTCTCCCCCGTGCTGTGGGATGGGTTCTTATCGAAGGCAGGCGAAGACGAAGCGTTTCTTTCCCTGGTTTCCAGCCTGGATGCCGAATGGTTTGAATCCTGGGTGATTACAGAGCCGCTGGTGCCGATCGCCCTGGAAGCCAGTGACGATATTATCGCGCTGGCGTTGGAAGATTTCCAGGCCCTGGCTTCCTCCGCTATATATGAAGAAGCGCCCGATGCCCTGCGTCTGAAGCGATTGCGATTTATGCTGCTTTCTGCTCTTCCGAATTTACCCCCCGATCAGGCCAGGGATGCGGTGCAACTGCTGCGTCTTGCTACTGCGGTTGATGGTCTGCAGGACAGTAAGTACCTCGCTTTCACGGAAACTCTGATGTGGCTGGTGTCCGACTTGCTGCTGTCCCAACAAAGGCCCGGGGAAATTGAGCCTCCCGAAGCTACCGGTGAAGTGACAGAGGGGGAGACAAACGGACAGGAAACAGAAAGCGAGGATCAGCCTGTCACGAGCCAGGTGGCAGATTTGGAGTTGGCCGATGAATCGGGCGCCGAAGAAAGTATGCAAGCAAAGCAGACCTCTGATCTGACCCGGGTTCTGTCTAATCTGCTGCCGCAAATATCTAACTCTTTTGCCAGGGAATTCTCCGATGTAGACCCCCGCATCAATGCTAACCTGGCTGCCGCTTTCGATATTGCCCAGAATCTGCAGGAAGGTCCTCCCGACCGCGAGCGTTACACCCTTCTGCTGCATGAGCTGGCGGATGCGATTGCCCAATTCGTACTGTTGATACCGGACATGAATTTCTATTTTGACCAGCCGGTCAGGAGGAGGATAGCCGAGGAAATCAACATCTGCACCAGTATTGCAGCGGACATGGACGAGGACGGAAATTTGACCTTGAGCCGGGATCAATTCGATCGCTGTCTCGCCAGCATGGTGGACTTGTCGGAATCGATGGTGCTAAGCGCCGAACTGGCAGGTGACCCGGATGGGCCTTTCGGTGCGGTTCAATTACAGCGTGAACTCGAGTTGACGCCCTGGCAACGTATTAATTACGCATTGGGATACTTGCATGACAGGTCCCCTGCTGCCTGCGAAGCGCCTGAAGAGCCATTACCCAACCCGCTGGAGTGGTCGGCCCTGGCGACGACTCTGGCCTGGTTTGCCAGGCAATCGCCGGTTTATTTCCAGACGCCGGAAAACGAAGCTCTGATCGTCCGCATGAAACAGCAAGGCATGGACCTCTTGCAGGCGATGGAACAACAGGTGGATTGTTTCAGTGGCGTTGGAGGCGGCATTAATGACCCTGTCAGCATGGGGCTCGTTGACTATCGCCAGGCGCTGGAGGAACTCGTGGCCGGCATACGTGAAACGGAATTGGCCTTCCGTGAAGCGAGGCTGGCGCAGGGCGCGGATATCGTCTTACGGGGCGACGCGAGTCAGAACACGGCTTACCGGCCCGAGGGCATGATTATCGCTCCTTGCAGGACTGAACAGGTATGTGAAATGTCGGGGGAGCTGGAAGCCACGAGAGCGTTGATCGGGCTGTTTCCGGACCATTATCTGATCGCGGACCAAACCGGACTCGGTGACATCGAGATTTGCTATGACAACATGCAGTGGGTTCAGCGCCGGGCTGAGCCGGTACGGGCGGATGATCCGCACGTGGCCAATTTCTTTGGCCGCCTGAGCTTCAACCTGATCGGGCGATATGTTGAGGGTGAAAACACGAGCACCGTGTTTGGTTCGACTTTCATTAGTCCTGATGAGTATCATTATCTGTTTGCATCCGCCAGCGATGAAGTGCTTGATGACAGTTGCCCAACCGAGTGGGTTGGCAGCAAAATCGTAACTCCGCTGAATAATGATGTTGGTTTCAGGGTTGTGCCTGACCGGCTGACTTACCTGGCCAGCGCCAGAAGCCAGCCATCACGGATCATCAACCTGAACTGGAGTCGTGGGTCCGAATGGCGCGACTGGTTTGTCACCGGACTGGGCGTTACGCAATTGGAGTTCGAGGCTGATGACACGATACTGGACCGCATCAGCCAGCACCTGCAGGCTCTCTACCAGGCCGAACAGGTAGTTCTTTACCGCGCCTTGTTGAGGTCACCCGGCAGGGGCGGGGTTGACGAATCCACATCCCTTTACCAGGAGATGAATGCCGTCACGACTGCCAAGGCGCTGCTGCGCACACAAATGAACCTGTTTTACTCGGATTTCCTGGTCGATTCAGATGAAATCAGAGGCTCACTCGAAGGCACGCGTAGCCTGGTTGATGGTCCGGTACTGCAGCGATTCAGGGATGGCAATGTACCTATTGAATCCATTAATGATGTTGGGATTTCGCGGTTTGAGGAATTCCGCGCCCGTTGGAATCGCCAGCCTGAGGTGGTTCGCCGGTCCGGCACAGTCACCATCAATGTGGCTCATGCCATTGCACGTTTGAATGAGCTCTACCTGGAATTTTTTGCCGTGACGCCGGACCCGGTGGTAAACGAAGAACGACAGGGCAGGATCACCGGCTTTCGCGACTGAACATGAGCATGCTGAAGATACAGCTTGCAACAAGCACCGTCTGCACCAGCGCCGGTATCCGTTGGGGCGCATTGCTCCATGCCTCCATAACGCCTACCACCAGGTACAGCATCAGCAGGTAACCAGCCCAGGTCATGCTGCGGAAATTACCGTCAAGAACACCTTTCAAAGGGAAAACCAGAGGAATGGCGGCCAGCAGACCCAGCCACCATGAGGACGCACCCAGTGGTGCGGGCAATAAAGCATGCCATACAGGCTGTAAAATCAACAAGGCAATATAGGTGCCGGCGACGATGGCATGGTTACTGCTGATGAAACGGACCCGCATTTCTTGCCTCAGCCAGCTGATAACTTCAGTGCTCCTTGTGTTACCCGCCTTCCCAGCGCACGGCACAGCCGTATTTCATCTTCGTCGAGTTCCCGTTCACCTTCCCAGCCCGCCAGATGACTGGCGCCATAGGGCGAGCCGCCGCCCCTGGTTCGGATCAGGGCGGATTCACTGTAGGGCAGGCCGACCAGGAACATGCCGTGGTGGAGTAAAGGCAACATCATGCTGAGCAGGGTTGTTTCCTGGCCTCCGTGAAGGCTGGCGGTTGATGTAAAGACTGCGGCCGGCTTTCCTTCGAGCACGCCGGAATACCACTCCGCCGCGGTACCATCGATAAAATATTTCAATGCCGCAGACATGTTCCCGAAACGCGTGGGACTACCCAGGATCAGGCCGCCGCACTCTTTCAAATCTTCGTTTCGCGCATAGGGCGGACCTTCTTCGGGAATCTGACTGGTTTTTCTGTCAATTCCAGTACCGACAGGAGGCACGGTCCGGACCCGTGCCGAGGAACCATCAATTTCTTCAACTCCACGGGCGATATGCCGGGCCATCTGTGCCGTATGGCCATGCAGGCTGTAGTAAATGACCAGGATCTCCATGGTGTCTCCAGTCAGTGGAATCAGAGGATGTCGAGGACTGATTCCGGCGGCCTGCCGAGGGCGGCGCGCCCGTTGGCCAGCACAATCGGCCTTTCGATCAGTTTCGGTGTGGACACCATGGCCAGGATCAAGTCATCGTCAGTCAGGGCCTCATTGTTGAGGTTCTGATCACGGTATTCGGCTTCGCCTTTTCGCATCAATTCCCGCGGTGTTATGCCCAGCTTCTTCAGGATAGACCGCAATTCATCGGCATCCGGGGGTGAATCCAGGTAAAGCCTTATCTCTGGTTCAATGCCTTGCTCCTGTAATAGTGCCAGGGTTGTCCGGGACTTTGAGCAACGTGGGTTATGGAAGATTCTGATGGTCATGGCGCTTCTCTTGGTTAGAATGGTGGATGTGGAATGTACTCATGCATTCTATGCAGAGAACAGACACCGGTAAACAACCATGACAGACGAAACAAAATCCGGCATTGATTTGCGCTTGTATGGAATCCGGCTCAAGCGGCTCGCACGGCATGTCTGGCAGCATTTCCAGGAAGACCGCTGCATGGAGGAGGCGGCGTCACTCAGCTACACCAGCTTGCTGGCAATGGTGCCTCTGCTGGCCGTTATCTTCGGAGTCATTTCGGCATTTCCCGTTTTCAGCCAGTTTTCCGGCAAACTGCAATCATTCATTTTCGATAATTTCATGCCCGCGACAGGTGAGCAGATCGAAACCTACATGAATACCTTCCTGGAAAGTGTGAGTAGCCTCACGCTGCCGGGAACCATCATGCTGATCATCACCGCTTTGCTGTTGATGTTCCGGATTGAAGTGGCTTTTAACCACATCTGGCGGGTAGACAGGGCACGCACGCTGACCAACAGGGTGGTCATGTACTGGGCAGTGTTGACGCTGGGCCCGATCCTGATTGGTGCAGCGATTGCCCTCAGTGCACAGAACATCTTTGCGGCTCTGGGCATCAAGGGGGACATCGCACCGGGGTGGCACGCTGCCGGGATTTTCATTCTTTCGTGGTTGGTTTTTACCATGATGTTCGTGCTGGTACCGAATCGCCGCGTGCAATTCCGGGATGCGGTGGTCGGTGCATTCCTCAGCGCGGTCCTGTTCGAGGTCGCCAAGTCGGGCTTTGTCGCTTACGTGAGCAATGCGAATTACACGGTGATCTACGGCGCACTGGCGACCGTGCCGATTTTTCTTTTCTGGTTGTACATTGTCTGGACGGTGGTTCTGTTCGGCGCTTCCCTTGCGGCCTCCCTTACTACATTTTCGGAAAAAGTGAACCTGGGGGACTGGCCGGACAAGTGGGCGTTCCAACTGGTATACCGCCTGACGGGGCATTTGTGGAGTGCTCAGCGTAAGGGTGAAGCGGTCTCCTCCAAAGAGCTGCTCGAGCTCGAAGAGAAAGCCAGCGAGCGCCAGATTCTGATTCTGATGCAACAATTAACGCAAGCACGGATCGTGACCCGCAATCAGGACGATCGCTGGATATTGGCCCGGGATATAAACGAAGTCACACTGGGCGAACTTTACCACTGCGGTAATTACTACCTGCCGCTGGCGGAAGAAAACCAACTGCCCCTGGATTCCGCGTGGGACCGGCTATTTATCCAATCCCTTGCGACGGTCCATGATAATGGTGAGGCTGTTTTGAATCGTTCACTGGGAGACATGTACCGGCAAAGCGTGGCGCAGGACCAGCAGCAAATTGACGGAAGGAAAACGCACCATGAGTCATAGAGGAAACAACCGCCTGATCCAATGGCTGGCCTGCATGCTGTTTCTGCTGGCGTTGTCAGCTATTGCAGCCTATGAAACCGAGGAACCGGTAGATTTCAGCTTGCATCAGCTGGGTGGAGGCGAGGTTTCATTGAGTGACTACCGTGGCGGCTGGGTCTTGCTCAATTACTGGGCAACCTGGTGCGCGCCATGCAGGAAGGAAATGCCGGAATTATCTGCTCTGCACGATGAACGGGGGGACGTGACCGTCTTGGGCCTTGCCTTTGAGGACACGGACGATAGCGCTTTCGAAGAATTCCTGGCCGAATTTCATGCCAGTTATCCGATCCTTCGAGTTGACGTGTATGAGCCACCGGAGCCTTTCGGCGCGCCCAAGGTCCTTCCGACTACGATTATCCTGGATGCTGAGGGACGTGCCGTGAAAGCTTTCCTGGGGCCGGTAACGCGCGAGGCCATAGAACGCTATATCGATGCGGCAGCCACAAGTGACGGGGAGTCCGTGCAATGAGCCAATTGTGCCGCCGTTTCCTGGTCTCGGGGAAAGTGCAGGGTGTCTGGTTTCGTGAATCCACGCGGCAGCAGGCGGTCAAACTGAACCTGGGGGGCCGTGCGACCAATTGGCCCGACGGCCGGGTAGAAGTGGTGGCAACAGGCCGTGAATCGGACCTCAACGCGCTGGCGGCATGGCTGCAACGAGGACCACGGTTGGCCAGGGTGGACCGGGTCAGCGAAGAGGCCACAGAAGAGACCGGGCTGTCAGGATTTTATACCGCCTGACCCTGCGCTCACAGCAAAGCTGCCTGCAGCAGCTTTCTCACCGGTGCAAACGACCTTCGGTGCACGGGACAAGGACCATGCCTGGCAAGTAATTCAAGGTGTTCAGCTGTGGGGTAGCCTTTGTGCCTGTCGAATCGGTATTCCGGATAGCTGTCGTGTAACTTGTGCATCATTCGGTCGCGCGTCACCTTGGCCAGGATGGAGGCTGCGGATATCGCAGGTTCCAGGCTGTCGCCATGGATGATGGTGCGCACGCTGCACTTGAGCTCAGGCGCCCGGTTGCCGTCAATCAGGGCCAGAGTAGGCGCTGGCTTTAGCTGTTCTACAGCTCTTTTCATGCCAAGCATCGTGGCCTGAAGAATATTCACACAGTCGATCTCGGTTGGCCCGACCTCCACCACGGCCCAGGCAGCGGAACACTCAACAATCAAAGGGTACAATTCTTCCCGGCGCTTCTGACTCAGTTTTTTCGAGTCATCCAGTCCCGCAATCGGATGTCCCGGGTCGAGCACCACCGCGGCCACCACGACCGGGCCCGCCAGGGGCCCCCGACCGGCCTCGTCCACTCCGGCAATGATTTGTGGGCGTGAAGTCACGGCGACCGGCTCAGCAGTTCACACACGGCCTGTGCGGCCTTCTCGCCTGCATTGCAGCGCAAGTCTGAATTCAACTGTGAGAAACGCTTGTGCAAGTCAGATCTGCGGCCAGAGTCATCGAGCCAGCCCAGAACCTCCTGCGCCAACTTCGGTCCGTTGGCTTCATGCTGCAACAATTCAGGCACCAGAGCCTCACCGGCCAGGATATTGGGCAGCGAAATATGATCTGTCTTGACCAGCTTCAGTGATTTGACCAGTTGATAGGTTGATCTTGCGATACGGTAGCTCACGACCATCGGCCGGTTGATCAGCATGGTCTCAAGGGCCGCTGTCCCCGAAGCAACCATGACTACATCGGCTGCTGCAATCACATTGCGTGGATCGTTGTCCACAAGTTGAATAGCCGGGGTTCCCGGGCGCTCAAGAGCGGATTCAAACAGGGTTCGCACCTTTGCATTGGCCATGGCTGAGACAAAACTCACGCCGGGGGATTGCTCCGCGATGATACGGGCTGCCTCAATCATGGGTTCAGCCAGTTTCGAGACTTCGCCGATACGGCTTCCCGGCAGCAGGGCGACGAGTTTGCCTGTGGACTCGATACCCAGCTGGCTTCGTGCCTCAGCAGGATCAATATTGCTCGATATCTGGTCTGCCATCGGGTGCCCGACGTAGACCGCGGAGACTCCATGGCCGCGGTAAAAGTCCGGCTCAAACGGGAACAGGCACAGGACCAGGTCAACAGCCCGGGTAATTTTTCGCACACGTTTTTCACGCCAGGCCCAAACCGTGGGGCTGACGTAATGAACCGTGCGGATTCCTGCACGTTTTAGTGCTGATTCCAGTCCCAGGTTGAAGTCCGGTGCATCAATGCCGATGAATACATCGGGTTTGAGCGCCAACAGGCGTTTGCGAAGCTGACGCCGGATTCTGTACAGGCGCGGAAAATGGGAAAGAACTTCAAACAGGCCGAATACCGCCAGTTCCTCGCAGTCCCACCAGGTAATCATGCCGGCCGCCCGCATGTTCCGCCCGCCAATACCGGTGAAAACTGCATCCGGATAGCGCTTGCGGAGTTCGCTGATCAGGGCTGCGCCCAACTGGTCGCCTGAAGTCTCTCCCGCTACCAGGGTTATGCTTGGCGTCGAGGCGGACATCGGCCTATCTAATGAAGCTTTTCTCGGTGGTATCCAGGAATTCTATCCAGGCTTTGATTTCGTCGTGTTCAGCGGCCATTTCATCCAGTTGTTTGCGTGCTTCCTCCAGCGGTAATTCAGAGCGATAGAGTACGCGGTAAGCACGCCGGACCTGCTGGATCTGATCACCCGAATAACCGCGGCGTTTCAGACCTTCGGAGTTGATGCCCCTGGCCTTTGCTTTCTCACCGGAAACGGTTACGTAGGGCGGAATGCTCTGGTTGACGTGGCTGGCGAAGGAAGTGAAGCTGTGTTCACCAACAATGCAGAATTGATGGATCAGCGAGTAGCCGGACAGGATGGCCCAGTTTCCCACGGTGACATGACCAGCGAGTGAGGCATTGTTGGCCATGACGATTTCGTCCCCCAGGTGGCAGTCATGGGCGATATGCACACAAGCCATGATCCAGTTGTTGTTACCTATGATGGTTTTTCCTTCACCCTGGATGGTGCCCCGGCTGATCGTGCACAACTCGCGAATGGTATTGTTGTCGCCGATGATCAGTTCGGTGTCTTCGCCAGCGTATTTCTTGTCCTGGGGTTCTTCGCCAATGGAGGAAAACTGGAAGATGCGGGTATTCTTTCCGATGGTGGTGCGTCCGGTCACCACGACATGTGGTCCGATCCAGCTCCCGGGACCGATTTTTACTTTCGGACCGACGATGCTGAATGCCCCGATTTCGACGTCATCGGCAATCTCTGCCGCCGGGTCCACCAGGGCCGTCTGGTGGATCCGGTTCATTCTTTCCTCCCGGCACAGAGAATTTCACAGCTGGCCACCCGCCGGCCTTCCACACTGGCGCTGCACTCATACAGGCCCATTCCGCGCATGATGCGCTTTTGGATCACATCCAGCAGCACCTGGTCTCCCGGCACGACAACTTGATTGAACTTGGCCCTGTCGACTTTGACCAGGTAGAACAGCTCACCCTCTTTGCCCTCAGTTTCGGCGGCAAGGTGTGCCAGCATCCCGGACGCCTGGGCCATGGCTTCGATCATCAGCACACCCGGCATGACAGGGTTCCTGGGAAAGTGTCCCTGGAAAAACGGCTCATTGATGGTCACGTTTTTAAGAGCGGTCAGCCTCCTTTCGGGCTCCATTTCGAGCGACAGCACCCGGTCAATCAACAGAAACGGGTAACGGTGCGGCAGAAATTCCATGATTCTGGCGGTTTCGACCGGGCCAGGTAGAATTTGATCATTCATTGTCAGAAGACTTCTCCAGTTGTTTCTCCAGGTCCCGGACGCGGCGAGCCAGTTCATCGAGCTTGCGCAGCCTGGACAGATTTCGTTGCCATTCCCTGATGGGTTGAGCCGGTATTTGGGCGGACCAGCTTGTGCCCGGTTCGCGAATGGAGCGGAAAGCACGTGTGCTGGCGGCCAATGTTGTTTTGTCGGCAATCTCAAGGTGGCCCGAGAAGCCGGATCCACCGGCGATCAGGCAGTACTTGCCGATTATCGTACTGCCAGCTACACCCGACAGGCCCGCAATGGCTGTGTGGGCGCCAAGGTGTACATTGTGGCCGATCTGGCACAGGTTATCGATCCGGACGTCTTCCTCCAGCACCGTGTCGCCAATCGCCCCGCGGTCTATGGTTGTGTTGCAGCCGATTTCACAATCATCACCGATCACGACAGCGCCCAACTGGGGGACTTTTTCCCAGTGATCCGTGGCGAAGGCGATGCCGAAACCATCTGCGCCGATGACCGCTCCGGGATGAACAATGACCCGTTGCCCCATTCGAACCCCGTAACCCAAAGTCACATTGGCATGCAGGAGACAGCCTGCGTCCAGCCGGCATTCGCCATATAGCACTGAGCCCGGCCCGATCGTGCAGGCTGCGCCAATTTCACAAGCATCTCCGACGACGGCGTTGGGGCCGATACTGACGCCGTCACCAATCTTCGCCGTTGCAGCGACGACAGCAGATTCATGGATTCCCGGGGCAGCGGCAGGGCGAGGGTCGAAAATGGTCGCCAGCCGGGCATAGGCCAGGTAGGGGTCGTCTGCCACCAGGCAATTGCTCGGACAGGCCCCGGCGTCACTGTCTTTCAGGATTACAGCACCTGCCCGGGTCGCCGGCAGATCTTTGTGGTAAGCGGTATTGGCAAGAAAGGTGATATTCGATGGGCCGGCCGAATTCAATGTGCCGACGCCGTCGATCATGCACGAGCCATCGCCGCGCAACTCCAGTTCGTAGCGTGCACTCAGATCCGACAGGCTATAGTTGCTGTTAAGGCTTGGCATGGTCTGTCTGAACGGGCTTCAGGGTGTGGATAGTTCCATCTGGTCGGCAGCGAACTCGACCTCCAGCTGTTCCAGAATCAAGTCAGTAATGTTCAGATCAGGGCTGGCGTAGACGACCGGGCTGGAGATGATCAGGTCAAATCCATTTCGCCTGGCGATTTCCTGGACGGCCACATTGATTTCCTCTTCCAGTTGCTGGACTTCCTCGGTGCGACGGAACGAAAGTTCATCGCGCAAGTCTTCTTTACGGCGGCTGATGTTGCGGCGTAATTCACGAATTTCACGTTCCAGTTGCACGGTGTTGTCTGAAGTCAAATTCGCTTGCTGGAGGCGGCTATCCAGTGCGTCAGCCCTCAACTCATCGATCTCGATGGAATCGTTCCTGGAACGGAATTCACGGTCCAGCTTGGCTCTGCCGGCAATGACCTGCGGAGCGTTATCCAGCACTTCCTTCATGTCCACGTAGCCAATGCGCAACTGTTGCGCATCGACCGCCGCCGAGAAGGCAAGGCCGAATATCAGTACATATATTGCTCGGGCATAACTCCGCATACTCCGTATTGTACACTCAAGCGGAGTAAACACGAAGATTTACGGGCCCGGGCGGAGAACCGCTAGCGGGTTCTAGAACGTTGTTCCAAAGGAGAATTGCAGGTCTTCGGTGCGGTCGCCCGGCCGGTCCCTGAACGGGAAAGCGTAACTGATAACAATGGGCCCAATGGGTGCTTCCCAGGTTACCGACAGGCCAAAAGACCCTCTTATTTTTTCAACTTCGAAGGCACTGATATTTTCATACACGTAGCCGGTGTCGACAAACAGTGCAATTCGCGTGCCGCTCTGGCCGCCGGCGAACGGAGTGGGGAAGGCCAGTTCCGCACCTCCTGTTACCTTGAAATCGCCGCCAACCGAGCGGCAGTTTCCGTCCTTCGGACCCAGTGTATTATCGTCATAACCACGCAGGTCTCTCACGCCACCGCTGTAAAAGTGCTCGTAGAATGGCAGGCCGGTATCCAGCAACATCAGATCTGTCGGGTCACATATTCCGATTGGCCAATCTGGTTCTCTCGGATCTGTGCCAATGGGGACTGCTTCAGAGTTCTTGTCATAACTGTCGTAGGAATCGCCGTAGCCGATATTGGTCCTGAGTGAAAACACCAGCCCGCCCCAAATCGGCCAGTACTTGGCGCCCCGGTACATAATCTTGTAATAATCCCTGGAACTACCGGGCAAAGCAGCTTGAAACGTCAATGATTGAGCTGAGCCACGACTCGGGTTCAGGAAGTGATTGCGGCTGTCACGGGTCCAGCTGACAGACCAGTCCAGTATGTCGAACTCGCGCTCTGCGTTCGAAATGACAGTGTCGCCGTCAAAATCAAGGGAGTGGGATAGCGGATCGCCAGGTCGCGGCCTGAGACCAATTTCCAGGCAAGGTCCTTCAGCCGGGACCCAGGGATCCGGGTCAATACAATCAGTAAAGCCGATGTTGATCTGCGAACTGCGGATTCCAAAACCCGATCTGAGGTAATCCACTTCCGTGAAGGGCACACCAAAATTAACCCCCAGTGCCCACTCACTGCTGGTGAAGGTCGAAATATTAGCCTGGCCCTGGTCAAATTCCTGGTAGCGGGCATAAAAACCACGGCTGACTCCGTTAACCTTCCAGTAAGGGTTATCGTAGGAAAGGTTCAGACTCTTGATGATTTTGCTGTAGGAAAGCCCCAACCCCAGCCGCTTGCCGCTGCCGATGAAGTTATCCTGCTGAATGCTGAGCGAAGCAATCAGGCCCTGAACCTGGGAAAAACCCAGGCCGACGGTGAAACTTCCGGCCGGCCGTTCCACCACGGTCACGATGATATCCACCTGGTCGTCGGTGCCGGGAACCGCCGGTGTTTCGATTTCTACCGTTTCGAAATAGGTCAGGCGCTGCATGCGGACCTTTGAGCGGTCAATAGCTGATTGTGAGAACCAGGCGCCCTCCATCTGGCGCATTTCGCGACGCAGGACTTGGTCCTTGGATTTCGAGTTTCCGACGAACTGGATGCGCCTGATGTAAACGCGTTTACCAGGATCTACGAAGAAATTGATCGAAACCTGCCGGTTGTCCCGGTCGACATCGGTTATTGGATTGACGTTGGCAAATGCATAACCGATGTTGGAAAGAATCCCGGTGATGTTTTCCACGCTTTGTTCAACTTTCTTGCGCGAAAATATTTCACCGGGCTGGACAATAATCAGGCGGCGCAGGGTCCCTTCGTCTATGACCAGGTCGCCGGTAATCTGGACTTTTTCTACGCTGTAGACTTCACCTTCCACGATGTTGGCCGTGATGTAGATGTTTTCCTTTTCGGGCCCGATGGAGACTTGGGTTGACTCCACGCTGAAGTCCACGTAGCCCCGGTCGAGGTAATAGGAACGCAACTTCTCGATGTCACCGGACAGTTTTTCGCGCGAATACTGGCCGTCCTTGGACCAGAATTTCCAGAAAGGAGGGATACCGGACTCAAAGTCCTTTTCAATTTCCTTATCGGTATAGGTTTCGTTTCCGACGATATTGATGTGACGGATTTCGGCGACATCACCTTCGTTAATAACGATGGAAATCCGGACCCGGTTGCGGTCGAGTTCGGTTACGCGTGCATCCACGCTGACGGCATATCGGCCCTGGCTGAAATATTGATTGACCAGTTCCTGCTGGAGACGGTCGAGCACCAGTCTGTCAAAAACCTCGCCTTCAGACAGGCCAATGTCGAGCATGACTCGCTTCAGGTCCTCTTCTTTGATGGCCTTGTTGCCGGAGATCGAAACATTGGCGATGGCAGGGCGTTCCCTGACCATGATCACCAGGATGTTGCCTTCGCGTCCGAATTGGATGTCCTTAAAAAATCCGGTGCGGTATAGCTCACGAATCGCGGAGCGCGCAGCGGCGGCGGTGAGTTCATCACCCGCATCCAGCGGCAGATAGTTATACACCGTACCTTCGGAAATACGTTGCAAACCTTCTACACGTATATCCGAAATGATAAAGGGGTCAGTTGCCAGTGCAGTAGTCGCCCATAGCAGGCAGCCCAGCAACAGAGCTAAGATTCTTATCATTTAGTCAGATCCGTTACAGCTATCTTTCCGGCGCGCTCTCGAGATACCCGGTGGAGGAGTCTATCCGACCAGCCGTAAAATATCGTTAACAAACGCAAGGCTCATCAGGCCTGCGAGGGCCATGAGCCCAAAATATTGGCCCGCTATCTGAACTTGGTCAGATACCGGGCTGCCTTTGAGCAATTCTATCAGGTAATACAGCAGATGGCCCCCATCGAGCACTGGAATCGGCAACAAATTCAGGATTCCGAGACTCAGGCTGATCGCGCCGAGGAAAAACAGGAAAGTTGACAAGCCCCTGCTGGCCGATGCATTGGCGAATTGTGCAATGCTGATTGGGCCGGACAGGTTTCGCACCGAGGCTTTCCCTGTGACCATTCGCGCCAGCAACCCAAAGGTGGCTTCAGTCAGCCGCCAGGTTTCACCGGCCGCGGCGGACAGGCCTGCCAGCGGTCCGTACTGCAACATGATGACAACCCTGTCCAGGGTTTCCCGCTGTTCCGAACTGATCTCGGCATTGGTCACACCCAGAATCAGGCGGCTGGAAAACATACCGGATTTTTCCTTGCGCGGAAATACCTCCAGCTTGAGCGGCATTCCATGCCGCTCGACTGACACGATAAGAGGCTTGTTTTCCTGACCATGAGTTTGCACCAGGTAACCGATCCACGACCAGCTGGTGACTTCCTCACCGGCGATACTGATGATTCGATCTCCGTTGTGCATCCCGGCGGACGATGCTGGACTGCCGGCAGTCACTTCACCGATGACCGGTGGAATTTCGAGCCGCCATGGATGCAGGCCAATAGCTTCAAGGGTGTTTTCTTCGCTGAAATCAGGAGCGAGCCGGGACAGGTCAAGCAAGTGCTGTGACTGTCTTCCTTCTGCATCCCTTACCGTTACGCTCACTTCGTCACGGTCCAGTGCATGAGTTACCAGGCCGAGGACAGTGTGTGACCAGGTGCGGGTATGCTCATCATCCAGTGCAATAATTTCATCGCCGGGTAAAATTCCGGCTTCCGCCGCGATTCCGCTGACCTCACCCACGACAGGACGGGTTTCCGGTATTCCCACCATGAACATGACCCAAAATGCCAGGACGGCAAAAACGAGGTTGACAACAGGGCCGGCGGCAACTATTGCGATTCGTGTCCACACCGACTTGCGATTGAATGCCTTTCCAAGGTCCTCTTCGGGGACCTCTCCTTCTCGCTCATCAAGCATTTTGACATAGCCGCCAAGGGGGATTGCGGCGACTACGTATTCGGTGCCATCTTTGCCTTGCCGACTCCACAATGGCCTTCCAAAACCAACAGAAAAGCGCAGCACGCCGACGCCAAGCTTTCGTGCCACCCAGAAGTGGCCGAATTCATGGAAAGTAATCAATACCCCCAGCGTGACCAGCAACCACCAGATTGAACCAAAAATTTCACTCATAATATTTCTTTAATGATCTCATTTGCCATGGCGCGAGCCCGCCTGTCCTGTTCCATTACGTCGTCTATCATTTTGATTGCACATACTTCCACGTTTTGCATCACTCTATCAACCAGGATGGAAATCCGGTCAAAGCCGATGCGTTCGTCCAGGAAAGCTTCGACCGCAATCTCATTCGCTGCGTTCAATACCACCGGTGCGTTTCCACCCGCCCGCATGGCCTCGAAGGCCAGGCCCAGGCATGGAAATCGTTCAAAATCGGGTTCCCTGAACGAAAGGTCGCCTAACTGTGCAAGATTGAGGCGCTTGACGCCTGCTTCAATGCGTTGAGGCCAGGCAAGGGCATGGGCAATGGGCGTACGCATGTCCGGGGTGCCCAGCTGAGCCAGCACTGATCCGTCGCGGTAGGCCACCATAGAATGGACAATACTTTGAGGGTGGACGAGTACTTCTATCTGGTCTGGCCTGGCGTCAAACAGCCAGCGGGCCTCGATGACTTCCAGCCCCTTGTTCATCAGGGTGGCGGAATCTACCGATATTTTCTTGCCCATGTCCCAGTTGGGATGTTTGCAGGCCTGCGCAGGTGTCACCAGCGCGAGTTCGCATGCCGGTTTGTCCAGGAAGGGGCCGCCGGATGCTGTCAGGATAATTTTCTCCACGCCCACACCTTCGAGACCATCTTCAAAGCCGCCGGGCAGGGCCTGGAAAATGGCATTGTGCTCTGAATCGACCGGTAAAATCTTGGCTCCATTCCGGCGTGCAATTCGCGTGAACACTTCACCCGCAATAACCAGGGATTCCTTGTTGGCAAGCAGGATTTTTTTACCTGTCTCAGCCGCCCGTAAGGTCGGTTTCAAGCCAGCTGCGCCGACGATGGAGGCCATTACGGTATCGACTCCGGGCAGACCGGCAGCCTCTGCCAGGCCGGCCTCACCAGACATAACGGCGGCGTGGCAGTCAAGTTCCTTGAGTGCCCGGTAGAGTTCATTCTCCTGCCCGGGATCGGCGACCACGGCCAGTTGAGCATCAAAGCGGGCGCACTGCTCAGCCAGCTGCTGCGCATTGCGGTTAGCTGTCAGTGCTGCTACACGGTAGCGACCCGGATTGCGGCTGATCACGTCCAGCGTGCTTTGGCCAACCGAGCCCGTGGAGCCAAGGATCGTTATTGCCTCAGCTGGCTGGCTCGATGTCCCGGACTGTGCAGGGTGGCTGTTCATGTTCCCAGGATCCACACACCCAGTGCGAAGAAAGAAGCACCGGGCAGGAGGCTGTCAAAACGATCGAGTACACCGCCATGGCCAGGGAACAGGCTGCCGGCGTCCTTCAGTTTCACGGTGCGCTTGTGTGCACTGATGAACAGGTCGCCACAGATCGATGTCAGTACCGTCACGGTGGTGAGAGCGAGCAGAGGAAGGATGCCGACGCCAATGCCAGTAATGTAGCGGTCGAGCAGGATGGCGGCGATCCCGGGAAGCACAATGCCCCCGATCACTCCTTCCCAGGTCTTTTTCGGACTGATCAGCGGGGCCAGCTTGGTCCGTCCAAACTGCCGCCCGCTGAAATATGCGCCGATATCTGCGGCCCAGATGATGATTAACAGCAACAGGATGAGAAACTCCCCGTGTTGCTGGTCACGCATCCAGCCCAAAGCGAACCAGCAAAAAGTGATCGCAGCCAGCGCGGAAACAAAACT
>PVMS01004889.1_pt1 | contig 19081 bp, 18 predicted proteins | sample 1853461 | NCBI WGS metagenome assembly PVMS01 (sample SAMN08582032, study PRJNA380276) | Marine sediment metagenome, whole genome shotgun sequencing project. | isolation source: ocean sediment barecode stripped | collected 2017 | reverse complement strand
GGTGGCTTGTGTTTTAATAGGTACGCCTGCTGCCGGGGCGTCATCCGCCTGCGACAAACATATAGAAAAAGGAGTGCGTCGGCTATATACATGATATAGGCTAAAGACATAGTTTGTAGGCTGTCCTGATTGGTTAAAAATGCATCAATAATCAGTATTGGAGGGGCTTTACGCAGCTCCGGAAAAATTTGGTCCTCACAGGCGGCCAGGATAATTAGCATACACAGATAGTAGGAAAGTTTCTTCATCAGAATCTGAAATTGTAAGAAACAGCTGGGACGATACTTCCAATAATCGATACCTGGGTGGCTTGTGTTTTAATAGGAACGCCTGCTACCGGTCGGTCATCAGCCTGGGAAAAATATATAGAAAAAGGATTGCGACGGCCATATACATTATATATGCTAAAAACCCAGTAGTCTTCATTCTTCCGGTCTTTTCCTTTACGTTTTTTCTTTCCACTGAGGGTTGCGGAAAAATCAAGTCTATGAAACATTGGAATTCTTATATTGTTCCGAGAACCAAAATAGTCATATGGCAACAGATAGTTTTGTATTTCCAGCCTTGAAGTGGGAAAGGTAGTAGGTGTGCCTGAAAGCAAGGTGAAATTCGCAGAAAGTTTCCACCTTGACTGCGGATCATAAAACATTACCGCTTTTAAATTATGTAACTGATCATATCTGGTAGGATACCATTGATTGTTATTTATGCCATTTACTTTTAACTCGGTGCGTGCAAGGGTATAACTTACCCAACCGGTAAACAAACCTTTATTCTTTTTAACCAATAATTCCAGTCCATAGGCTCTCCCGTCGCCACTAAGCAAGTCTCCTTCAATAAATTCATTGATCAATAAGTCCGCTCCATCAATGTAATCAATCTGATTTTGGGAATTTCGATAATACAGCTCAATGGAGGTTTCAAAATCATTCTCAGGGCCATAATTTCTAAAGTATCCAACCCCCCACTGGTCCGCCGTTTGTGGCTGGATATTATTGGTAGAGGGTGTCCAAATGTCTAATGGGTTGGAGGCAGTAGTATTGGAAACCAGGTGTATATATTGGGCAGTCCGGTTATAATTGGCTTTAATGCTGGCCTGTTTTGATATCTGATACTTAATTGAGACTCTTGGTTCCAGGTTATGATAACGCTCGATTAATTCTCCGGACTCCGCAGTAAAGGTATTTACCACAGTTCTGCGCGTTCCTGGCTCAGGATTATCGAACTCATAATAACTTCCCGGTCCCACCAGCATAAATTGTGAATATCTCAACCCATACTGTGCATTCCATCTGCCAAACTTTTGATCATTACTAAGGTAAACCGCCCACTCTACCGCATTCTTCTTTTCCACACTGACGTCAGAAACTTCTCCGTTGCTTACTCCTACTGCATTTGCCGGTTCAAAGTTGTACTTGATCAGTTCACCTCCAAAAGAGAGTTCATTTTCAGGGCTAATGAAATAACTGAATTCCGGTTTGAAATTGAATGTCCTTATTCTGGAACTCCAATCAAATTTGTCCAGATCATTATCCCCAAATGCCAGTTCATAGTCGTAGTCGCTAAAGAATAAAGTAAAATTTGAAAACAGGCGTTGGTTGAATATATGGTTCCACCTAAGTGTACCAGTACTGTTTCCCCAGTTAAATCCTTGAGTTTCGTCAAACTTAAACTTATCTCTTCCAAAATAACCTGATAGGTAGATGCGGTTGCGTTTGCTAATATTGTAATTGGTTTTTAATGTGAGGTCATAGAAATTTAAAGCTGCTCCATCATCCAGTACACTGGTGAATATTTTGGCCATGGCATCGGCGTATGACCTGCGAGCCGCCACCATAAAGGATGCTTTATCTTTTTTTTAATGGACCTTCGATCGAAATTCTACTAAATATAGTCCCAACACCACCATTGACAGCAAGTTTTTTACTGTTTCCTTCCTTCATTCTAATATCAAGAATGGAAGCAATACGACCCCCATATTGAGCGGGAATACCTCCCTTGATCAATTTTATATCCTTTACAGCATCTGGGTTGAAAACAGAAAAGAAACCCAACATATGTGAGGCGTTATACACAGGGGCCTCATCCAGTAGAATCAAGTTTTGGCCTACGCCCCCGCCCCTGACATTAAATCCAGAAGCTCCTTCTCCCACCGTGCTTACACCTGGGAAGAACTGAATGCTTTTCAGGACATCTACCTCTCCCATAAATGCAGGAATACTTTGGATAGTGTTTATGGTCATTCCGTGGGTTCCCATCTGTATACCTGAAACATTGAGATCTTCAACTTCATCGGTAATGACAATTTCCTTTAGCAGCTGTCTCTCACCAATTAACTCTATGTCCAACCGTTGGTTTACACTAAGATCTAATTCTTTAACCACCGTCTCAAATCCAATATATCGGTATTCTACTTCATGTGATCCTGAGGGCAGGGTTAGACTATAGAATCCATATACATTTGAAACTGCTCCTGTTGTTAGATCAGGAACATAAACTGTAGCTCCAATAAGACTTTCACCGTTGGAGGCATCATATAAATACCCCGATAAGGTTATCTTGTCCTGTGCAGTGAGCGTTGAAATAATCAGCAATTTCAGTAGCAGAAACCCAAGAAAATGTTTTTTTGTTAACACTCTATACGGTTGAATCCACTGTTAAAACGCAACTAGTTAGTTTTGGGTTGTGTTCAAGAAATGAAGCGTTGCATTACCATGTATACAATCAGCACAGTTGCCAACATGACCTGAATGATCTTTTTCTCATTGCGAATCAGAAAGGAATGCATAGATCTGAGATAAACTCTTTTTTTCATTATCCTAAGATAAAAAATTATAAAAGACTGAATTACAGCGTGGTAAGCTATCTAGTTTGGATGTTTAATATAACGTATTTTAACTACAATTGGTATTTAGCGAGGTAAGAATATGATAGAGACGCTATGTATGGCTACCTGCGAACACCGATTCTAGGTAACTGCCCGCGCCAATTTGGAGCAATAATCTTCAACAAAATAGTCCAATCTTTTGAGCCGGTATTGCATGATCCACCTGGGATGTGGTAAAGGGGTAATTGCTTCAAACAATTGGTATTTTTTATTAAGATATTGAAGGTATTTGTGGTTTTTACCCTGTCCCAAACTAAAGGCCCTAGGGCATGCGCCCATTTCGATCTGCTTTCTGAGACAATTTACCATAAACAGTTCCCAGGATTCCTGTAACTCCCTAAGGTCGTAGTAATTCAGGTTCTTACCGGAACGGGTAAATCCCAATGGAGAAACTGAGGTAAAGTAAAAATTTTGATAAAACTTGAAGACCCCCCCCAATGCTTCGATCATGTGATAAATAAATTTGGATGAAAGTTCCGGGTTGGGCTTGAAGTTATTATCAATACCACAAATCTCTTTTAAACGAATAGGATCAGTGAACGGAATTCCGGTGGTCCCAGCACCCAGTCTGCCTGGATTGATACCAATAAGGAACACACGAGGGCCATGATCGTGGTAATACTTCAAATAGAACTGATTCATTACTTCCCAGGCAGCGGGATGATGATGAGGATACAAAACCTCAACATCCTGAGGGACCCGGGGACCACTGCCCAGGTTCCGATAGAAAGTTAATACTTGCTCACCGAAGGTTTTCAAAAAAGATCAATCGAAAGCTGTAAAGTAAAAAACCGCTGTGATAAAACAGCAGTCCGGATCCATATTTTTATTAGTGCACTCTTACTAAATATACAGGTTGCTTTTTTAAAGACCTATGGTGTCGTTCGTAAGCAAACAAACGATCACCTTCAAAAAGCCAAACATCATCATCATCGTCATCGTCATCTAGTACCAGAGCACCTCTTGAATTAATATACCAGTGTGCATATTCAACTTCTCGTTCTCCGAATACCTCAATTATGATTTTTAGTCTATGGTCTGGTTGAAATTCAAACTGTATGTCAATCTCCTCTAAGATGTTAAAGACAAAACCAGAAACTGATTCAGCTACCATCCTTCCGAACCAAGGAATGTCTTCCGAATCCAGCTCCTCCTCGATAAAATCCTCGTCAAAGTCAAACACCATTTTCCATTGACCTTTTAGGTCACGTTCCTTAACTTTTTCTTGTGATTGGGCATTAAATCCGATGAACAAAACCAACAGTAAACTAAGTGTAATGGATTTCATATTTTCAGTATTTTGTATTACAAGGTACTAATCTATATATATTACTCAATTTCTGAACAAAAGGTTACAACAATTAACAATTTTCTCTCTGAAAGTACATAACCATCTTTTCGGACCTTAAATTTCACAAAGGGTATTCATGTGTTTATTCCGTTACAAAATCAGGGACTTCCTATGTAACAAATATTATGGGCTATGATAATAAAATGGATCCTAATTTTGTCTAATCAGAGTGAAATATGATCCATCCAAAAACAGCTGTCATTATCAACACATAGCCAGCAACCATATAAATCCATTTCCTGGAAAGTTTAGAAATTCGAATTGAAGATAAATTCAAGACAGATAAAGCCAGTACTAGTAAATATAGTAGAATTGAAAAAGAGGTGTGACTTAAAATACCTTCAAACAAAAACAGCAAAGGCAGAATTAACCCATTGCTATCTATCGACAATCCGAGGTATGATTTGTTATCAATAAGACCATAAACATTAAAATAACTCAGTCGCATAGCACCACTTGCAATAATAATAAATGCACCTGGCATGAACCAGAAGCTATAATTCGCATAATTTAAAAGTAGAATTGCAGGAAGTACACCAAAACTCACAATATCAATCATGGAATCTAATTGAGCTCCAAAAGCTCCTTGCTCTTTTGTTCTACCTTTCATTTTACGGGCTATTGTGCCGTCGAACCAATCAAACAAAACAGCCCATAGAAGGCCAATTATAGCGGCCAGAAAATTGCCCTCAATCGCGAAGTATATACCGAATATCGAGCACAACAAGCCAAGTAAAGAACAGATATTAGGTAAGTCCCTCCCAAAACTTATCATACTTGGTCGGTCTGAAACAAGTATTTTTTCTATTATTTCCAATCCATTAATTCTATTAAAGCATCACCTTATTTGGTGTTTTCTTCCTCGGTACCACTGGTAATTCAAATATAGCGATCGGCGTCTTGTGGTATTTTCCCAACACTGTCTTTTAAATTTGTTCCCAAAAAATCTCCTATACAATTTTGCTGATGCCCGGTGACAATGACCAGTCGTTTGAAGCCTTGCCTCTTTAAGCAAATAACGAGTCGTTCAAGAATGGACTTCTCATTTACCAGGGTTATACATTTAGGGGAATTTTGAGTCAAGGGTAATAGTCTACTCCCCGAACCGGCGGCAAGAAGCAGTGCGGTAGTAATACGGGGACGACCATAATGATAGACTGCATTTAAATCCATAAGTTAGAAATAGTGTGAAACAAAACTGATAGATAGCATCGGATTGCAACACTATATCTACACTATAAAATTTAGTGCTCAGTTAAAGGACTGGTTACTTATAACCCAACGAAAAGAGAATGAATTGCTGACTTAATGGGGTTGTCCTATAATAGGCTATCAACAATCATGACAAAGTTTAATTGGAAATCAAAAGATATATAATCCTGTTGCTAAGATACACGAAATATTTATCTTATTTGCAGTATTTCGAATTGCACAGACAGCTAAAGCTACGATTCATAAGTTAATTCCTTAGTGATTCACATTTACCCATGTGCACAACTTTGTGCATAAATTGTTTATAATTTAACCGTAATATATTTTGTATTATTATTCTGATATCATACATTTAAAATACCAAGTGAGAGATAAAGGGCAGGCTTTAATTAGCCGGACGAATTCAGGAAAGATCTCAGAAATTATTAATTCTCACGGGAATTAAAAAGGGAAGAGGTCGGAAATGAAGGAGTCAGATCAGGAAGGTAGAGGATCTTCGGAGAATCTACTGGAACAGGAAGCTAAATAACAACAACTTGGCATGTTGTAAGTTCTACGGAGTTTACGATGTGAAGCGGGAGATCAATTCGTCAGAAAGGATATCCCGCTTTTTGTTTTTATTGATTAATCTGCAACTAGGACGACTCCTCATTCATCCCTCCTCATTCATCCCTCCTCATTCATCCCTCATCCCTCATCCCTCATCCCTCATCCCTCATCATTCATCATTCATCATTCATCCCTCATCATTCATAACTTAATAAACCTATAGTACCGAATAAAAATAGCCTCTATCAATTCGTATTCGGTAGCGTAATAAATAAACTCATCCGTTAGATTACAATACCGCAAGAATTCATCCAGCCGCGGGCCCTTCAAACCGGTGGCTTCCGCAACCACATTTTCATTGAATTTAGAATTAATAAAGTCTTTGTAGGCTTCCTGGGCCTCTCTGTTTTGTCGCGCCTCCAACAATACCGCAATACGTTTTTGTTGTTTAGCTCTCTTATTGAACAAATTAGCCAATCCAGTTAGTACACCCTCCAGTGCCGCCCCTCCCTCTGGTTTAGTTGAAGTACCTAAAGACACCGTGTGTTTACGACCTGCTGGGGTGGTAATCGGTTCGGAGTGTGGCTTATGGCGATAAATATTGGGTGGGTGATCTTCCCGTCGTTTTCGGTTTAAGTTGTCCAAATACCTCCTAACCGCTGCAGGATTAAGGTGTCCCTTTACTATCACCTCTTTTAACACAATAGTCCGTAGGACCATGGGTATTTCAATATAGGGACTGCCTTTTCTCAAAGAATCAGGCAGTACATAAAATTTTGAAATATAATTAACCGCAGAAAAAACCAGTGTATCAGTAGTTTTGATGCTGATGGAGAAAAAACCATTCTCATTGGAGATAGTGCCAATCTCCATATCGGGAACGTAGATAAAGACTGAGGCAATGGGTGTCAGGCTATCAGCGTCAATAACTTTTCCAGATACATCAATCCAGGAAGCTGTTTGACCCAGGGTTGGTGACCAGGAAACTACTAATATCAGTACACAAGGCGATAAGATCTGCCAAAAAATGTTAATCAATGGCATAGTTGGATTACTGGCAGTGTTCAACAAGTTGCATCTATCCAAGGTACTTGGCAGCACATGCCGCCCCCACGATACCTGCTTGGTTTCGTAATTTAGCAGGCACCAATTGCGCTCTGCATTTTAAATATGGAAAAAATTCCTGGTGGTATTTACTAACACCGCCACCAAGTATAATCATGTCCGGATAGAGAATCGATTCAATATAGTTAAGATATTGGTTTAATCGTTGTCCCCATTTTTCCCAACTTAGATTGTATTTCTCCCGGGCAGAGTTTGCGGCGTACTTTTCAGCAATGTCTCCATGCATTTGTACATGGCCTAGTTCAGTGTTAGGTACTTGACGCCCGTCTACAAACAAGGACGAACCTATTCCAGTACCTAATGCCAGGATTAAAACCACTCCATTTACATTTTTTCCGGCTCCAAAATTTATTTCAGCCCAGCCAGCAGCATCCACATCATTTGAAACATGAGTAAGACATCCGGTCTTGGACGATATCATTTCAGCCACGTTCACTCCTATCCAGGACTCATCTATATTTGCGGCAGTAAGTGCCACCTCATTCTTAACCACAGCTGGAAAACCACAACCAGTAATTCCTTCCCAGGAAAAAAAGTTTACAATATCAGCCACAGTGCTGGTTACTGCATTGGGCGTAGCAGGTTGAGGAGTTGGTATACGATGCCGTTCAGTCAACATCTCACCAGTTTCCACGTTGACTATTGCACCCTTAATTCCTGACCCGCCAATATCAATACCTAAAATTTCCATTTTATCGACTTAGTTGTGGCATTAAAACTATAAAATAACCTTTGAAGTTTGAATAAAGAAACTCCATTTTTCAGCCAATATTTTATAGATTTAAGGTTTTATCACACCATTGTACCATGATTTTAAGGCTTTCATTACTATTGTTAGGTGCTTGTTTGTTTACTCACCTAAAAGCTCAGGACCAACAGTATATAGTTAAATTGAATAGAGACACTATTAGGGGTACACTTCGAATAAATCCTGTCAGCGACAACAGCATCCATATGTATTTCAAGGGGGAAGACGGGTCAAAAGGAGATATCCGTCCCCTGAGGGTCACATTTGTGTATTACGATGAAGAATATCAATTTCGCTCGGTTCCTTTCTTTGATAACCAACGGTATTTCATGCAAATCATTAAAGAAGAAAAAAATATTAGCTGCTACAACTATGTACATAAGAGAGATAATTCATTATTGACTACTAAAGTAGCAGTTAAACCAAATGGAGAGTTTATTGAATTAAGCGCTTTGACCTTCAGGAAAAAAGTGACGGAATTCCTTAAAGATTGCCCGGAGATTGTTGCCAGGTTAGAGGCCAAGAAATATCGTTATAAAGATCATGAACAACTCTTTGCCGACTACAATGACTGCGGTCAAAAACTAATAGTTAGCAATTCCACCGCTGCCAGCACCGCCACCAATGCTGCCTTAACAACAACGATCGCCACCCAAACCGAAAGCGTCTCCATTGACGACAGTCAACAAGAAAAGCTCTCCTCTGTTGAGGAATTTCGCAAATATGTAACAACATTACAGGACTTCGAATACTCCAGTGATATGCTGGAATGGCTGTCGGATATTGAAACCCGGATTCGCCAAAACCGTGAAATTCCAAACTATTTATGGAGTTCTTTAAATGAAATGTCAGAAGAACATACTGAACTCCAAAGAAAAGCGGAAGACCTTAAAAAAGATCTTGGAAACTAGTCAATAAACTGCGGTGACCTTATGTTTAGTTCAAGTCGAAGGTTAATTGCCTTAATGAAATAGTCACAAGTAGTTGGAGTATTGGCTTCGTTGTCCTGGTGTGCAAAAAAATACACCGTTTCCAGGCCACGATCAACCCAGGATCCGATGCGATCAACCCATTGATCTATCCTACGGTAATCAGATGGGTGTAGATCATAACCATTGAAGCGGATAAAAACCAGATTGCTGGTCAATCTTTGATGCACACAATCCCGCCTCCCAGCTGTATCGGTAATGACCATGCTTTTATTGTAATCGGCCATCATTCCAAACAGCTCATCTACTACGGTCTCGTCAGTAAACCAACCAGTATGTCTTAATTCCACGGCAATGGACACATCGGTTGGAAGCAGTTTCATAAAGCTTTCAAGATCATTGAATTTTTTTGGAGTGAAATTATCTGGTAACTGCAAAAAAGAGGTCCCCAAATTTTCTCCAAAACTGTTCATAATGTATATGAAAGCTTCTGTTACTTCCTCAGCCCCTTTTAATCTCTTATAATGACTTATGGACTGAAAAAACTTTGGACAAAACTTAAATCCCTCTACAGCCCGTTTGGCCCAACTTTCAACTACCACCTTTCGGGTGCCATAGAAAGTTGAATTAAGCTCAATGGCATTAAAGTGCTTTACATAATGGTCAAGAAACTCCTTATCTTTGGTCCCTTCCGGATAGATTTTACCAATCCACTCTTTTCGCCCCCACTTAGCACAACCTGCATAAATTTTCGGTTCGGTTCTTTCCAGTGTATTTAAAAGTTGAGTGGTATCCGGATGATCATCAGGCAGCTGGAGATCAATCTCATCCAATACGTCCACGTCTAGTTTCCCAAATCTCATTAATCGGTAATGGCTAGTTTACATTACGAATCTTCCAACATATCTTCTTGCAGATTACGCCATATCTTAAATAACAGGATGGATCCCATTATTGCTATTAATGTTAAACTCGCAGCCCATGAATATTTGCCATAAATCCAGTATCCGGTGGCAAATAAAGTACCGAATACAGTAAAACAACCGATCACGGTCGCCAGCAATTCCAAAGGAACCTTCCAGGCAACCGGGTCCTCTACCGGGCCCGACTCATCTGAAGCCATTTGATCAACTACATGTTTCCATCCTGGTCCTCCCGGCTTTATCAATCGGCAAAACTTGATCAATGTATTGGTATCTGTTTGCGGTGTAACATATGTAGCAAGAATCCAAACTACCGTAGTTAGCAATGCCCCTAAAACTGTTTTTTGCCAAGCCAATAGGGGAAGAAAATCCATTTGATCATGCATAAAAGTTAAATAGACAGCTATGATTAACGAGGAAACCATAGCAATAATTTCAGTAAATGCATTGATGCGCCACCAGAACCAACGAAGGATATAGATCAGACCGGTACCCGCTCCCAGTAGCAGAAGCAAATTGAATGCTTGACTGGCATCAGTTAGCAATAATCCAAGAACAGTACCCAGAACCATGGTTACCACCGTAAAAACCCGACCAGCCCACACTAGTCTTTGCTCGGTAGCATCCGGTGAAATAAACCGCTGATAAAAATCATTGACCAAATACGAAGCGCCCAAATTAAGCTGGGTTGAAATGGTTGACATATAGGCAGCAATCAAAGAAGCGGCTACCAATCCCAACAGTCCGCTGGGCAAATAGGTAAGCATGGCTGGATAGGCCACGTCATGTCCTAGTTTATCAGCTGGTAAATCAGGAAAAGCTTTTTGAAGGTCCGAAATTTCAGGAAAAACCACTAACGAAGCCAAGGCAATAAGGATCCAAGGCCATGGTCTAAGTGCGTAGTGGGCTATGTTAAATAACAAAGTAGCACCCACTGCGTTTTTTTCATCCTTTGCTGAAAACATGCGTTGTGCAATATAGCCGCCCCCTCCGGGTTCGGCGCCTGGATAGTATGACGCCCACCATTGCACCGCCAAAGGCACCAATAGCATGGGGCCCCAGATCTCCGGATTGGTAAGGTCAGGTAAAATAGAAAGCTTTGAGCGAACCAGTTCATTCTGAAGAAGTTTGGTAAGACCTCCCACCTCATCGAGATTTATTAGATATATACAACCCAAAATTGAGCCTACCATGGCCAATGCGAATTGTACAAAATCCGTGATGATCACTGCTTTAATTCCCCCTAGTGCACTGTATATAAGAGTGATAGAACCTGCAATAAGTAATGTTTGCCAACCGCGGAGGTCCAAAATTATTTCACCAAATTTGATGGCCGCCAAGGATACTGTTCCCATAACCAGTACGTTAAATATCAAGCCTAAATAAAGGGCACGGAACCCTCTTAAAAACGCTGCTGCTTTTCCGCTATATCGCAGTTCATAGAATTCAACATCGGTCATTACTTTGGATCTTCTCCAAAGCTTGGCGTAAACAAAAACTGTTAACATACCGGTCAATAGGAAAGCCCACCAAACCCAGTTTCCTGATACGCCATTGTCTCGTACTAAATTAGTCACCAGATTGGGTGTATCCGCTGAAAAAGTTGTGGCTACCATGGAAACACCCAGCAGCCACCAGGGCATATTTCTGCCAGATAAAAAGAACTCTTGTGTACTTGAGCCAGCTCGTTTAGAAACAATTAGACCAATTAACAGTGATACTAAAAAGAAGGCCCCGATAAGGACCCAGTCCAAGTTTGATAATACCATTAGTAAGCGTCGTTAAATTCTGTAATTGTCTTATATTACGGGCAAATTTGATTTTGAATATAGCTAAATATATTTATGAAGCCTACTTTATTGATATTGGCAGCGGGAATGGGAAATAGATACGGTGGTCTAAAGCAAATGGACCCCATGGGCCCCTCAGGTGAAACATTAATGGAGTATGGGATTTATGATGCCATCAGAGCCGGTTTCGGTAAAGCGGTTTTTCTATTTAGAAATAATATTGTATCAGCATTTGAGAACAATTATAAGAAGCTTGTGAATCATATTGAGATTGAATATGTGTTTCAGGAAATTAACCCGGATGTTACCAATGGAACAGACAAGCTTAGTTATACGCCACGAGAAAAACCCTGGGGTACTGCCCACGCAGTATTGAGTGCAGCTTCCGTTATAAAAGAGCCGTTTGCCGTTATCAATGCGGATGATTTCTATGGCCCCAGCGCCTACGTGGAAATGAATAAATTTCTTCAACATGCTAAAGACAGTCTACATAAATATGCCGTAGTCGGGTACCCTATTGAGAAAACCTTATCAGAACACGGTTTCGTTTCGCGAGCTGTACTAGAGTTAGATGAAAAACAAAGCTTGAACAAGGTTGTTGAGCGTACTAAAATAGCCATGTCCGGTAATAATATACAGTATTACCAGGATGAGCATTCTGCTACTATATCCAGTGGAACCCTGGTGTCCACTAACTTTTGGGGTTTTACTCCTGAAATTTTCGAGGAAATACAACAACAATTTTCCGAATTTGTGGTAAAGCATGGAGACAATCCAAAATCGGAGTTTTTTATTCCTTATGCGATAAACAACTTGCTGGAATCCGGAACAGCATCAGTAAATGTACTCAACTGTCAGGATAATTGGATGGGGATCACCTATAAAGAAGATAAGGCGATGGTGATGGATAAAATCAACTCTTACATTGACCAAGCTATCTATCCAAATAGTCTATGGGACTGAATTATGAGGGAGGACTTTTCATTTCTGGATCTGCAGTTTGAGTTTCCAGGACCGGTACGGGATATTTCTTCTTTGGGATCGGGTCATATTCACGACACATTTTTAGTTACCTGTTCGGATACGATTTCGTCAAAATTTGTCTTACAAAAATTCAACCAGAAAGTATTTAAGCAACCACATGAGGTAATGAGTAATATTGCCCAAGTGTTGCAACATCTAAACGAGGCCAAAGGTGCTACTACACTACAGCCTTTGCATATTATTAAAACAAGAAATGGCGATCTAATTTATCAGGCCCATTCGGGTATTTTCTGGAGGGTTTACAACTTCATTGATCAGTCCGACTCATTCGATAAGGTTACACACTCAGAACAGGCACTGGGTGCGGCCAGAGCATTCGGTCAGTTCTTTAAACTTCTTAACGGTTTAAACCCGCAGAATCTTTTTACTACCATTCCTGACTTTCATGATCTGGGGATTCGATTCCAACAGCTAGAGAAGGCTGTGGCCAAGGACCGTGTGGGAAAGGTTGACCAATACAAGAAAGAAGTTGCATTCGCTTTGAGTAGGGGGCCACAAGTTGCAGCGTATTCTAAATTATTAAATGACCATCATATACCAATCCGAGTAACCCACAATGATACTAAGATCAACAACGTGTTGTTCAAACAAGGAACTACTCAGGGAATATGTGTGGTGGACCTGGATACCATCATGCCTGGGCTATTATTGTATGACTTTGGTGACATGGGTCGAACTTTTTGCAACAGCGTACTGGAAGAGGGCAAAGCTGAGGATGCCATTTTTAGGATCAATATTTTCCAGTCGTTGTGCGATGGTTTTTTCAGCACTATTGGAATACCTTTAGGCAAAGAAGAAATCGAAAGCCTTAAAGTAGGCCCTTGGTGGATGACCTTTATTATGGGAATCAGGTTTCTTACGGATTTCTTGTCAGGTGATATCTATTACAAGATTGGCTATGCCCATCAGAATCTTGACCGGGCCCGCAATCAATTTAATTTGGTAGCGGATATTGAAAGAAAACAGGTGGAGATAGGAGATATTTTGGATGCCAGTATTAAAAAATTCGCTCATTCATAAAGGTCTCCATTATCCATTGGCTCCAATTCTATGATGAATTTCGCAATTTCCTGAGCAGATTCTTCCAGATATATTTTTCCTTTTTCCGCAGTAGACTTTGCCGGGTCACCCACACCAGTATCATCTGTAACCTGAGTCCATGTTCTTTGGGCGGTAACCCATCCCCTTTTGAGCCCATCAACTCTGAATTGTCGGGCGGCACCACTGCCGGCTTCGGAAAGATCTAATACCCAGTCAGGTGCAATATGCATGATACAGCTGGTTTCCATTTCACCTGCATGATCACCAGGTTCGTGAAATATTTTGCTTTGATCTGAGGCCTGAAACCAATTGGCGCTGCATACGAAGACATCTGGATAGTGTACTGACAGTTCCCGTATCATGGACTTAAAATTATTGCCACCGTGTCCATTCAAGATCAATAATTTATCAATATTGTGGGTAGTCAAAACCTGAACTAAATCCATTAACAAGGCGAGTTGTGTGGAAGGATTCATGTTTAAACATAATGGAACATCCATCTGGCCGGTGTTTACACCAAAAGGAACAGTTGGCAATACAATGACCCTGGCTCCTCCCTCCCAGGCGATCTCCGCTGATCTTGCAGCAATATAGTCGCATTGAATATTGTCAGTGGCATATGGCAAATGGTAATTGTGCGCCTCAGTAGCACCCCAGGGAAGTACAGCTAATTTAAATTTTTGGGATTTAACTTCTTTCCAATTTGTTTCTGCTAAAATGTATGGACGTGGCACTTTTTTAGTTTTAAGTTTTTAGTTATTAGTTTGAAACTTAAAGCTAAAAACTAAAAACTAAAAACTAGTAATAAACTACTTCACATTGCGGTACTGCTTTTTTAAAGTTTTCCACTTCTCGAGCATTTACTTTGGTATTGTAACATTTCAAGGACCGTAAACCACGCAGGCCCTGAATAGATTTCAGACTCTTTACACCAGTATTATTGCATTCTAATGTTCTTAAATTTAGCATGCCTTTTAGCGGCTTTAAGTCTTTAACCTGAGTGCCTGATAATACCAGTTCAGTTAACCCTATTAAATTTATTAATGGTTCCAGATCATCTATTAAGGTGTCCTCAAAGTTCAGGTTTTTCAATTTTCGCAATTGAGCTAGCGGCTCCAAATTGGCAATAGGACTGTGTGAACACCTTAATGATTCTAAGGTACGAATATTGCGTAAGGGCCCCAGACTGCTAATCATGGTGCCATTGAATCCCAGCTCTTTCAGTTTGATGAATTGCACTACAGGTAACAGAGTGTTGACAGGGGCATCAAAATGAAGTTTCTCTAAATTGATAAATGTGTGTAACAGTTCACTATCAGACATGCTACCTCGATCAACCTTTGACATCAATATGGAACGCCAATCTTTGGAAAGATGCCCATACCAGTTTAAAAGCTCCTCGGTCTTAAACATCACCAGACAATTGAGATGGTTGTCTATGAACCGTTTGATTTCCTGTGGCCGTATTTTAGTATTATCAATTCTCAGCCTGCTTAGTTTTGGATGATTTTCCAAGCTATATAGTTCATTAACCATGGTGTTACTGGCATCCACAAACTCCAGTTCCAATAATCCTCTCAAAGGGGATAAACTACTAACTCCCGTAGAGGCAAACTTCAGTTCTTTTAGATTCTTCAGGATCTTTACTGGCTCCAAACTCACAATGTTCTCAATCCCGGAAATATTTACTTTGGTAATATTTGCCACTTTTGCCATTTCTTCCCTGCTGGGGTTTATTCTGGTTAAATTCGCTTCTTTCATTAAAACAATTTTCCAGGGTTTGCTCAAGCTACCCCACCAGTCCCTCAAACTTTCAGTACCGTATACCACCAGTATCTGCGGGTGTTGGGTAATGAATTCTTTTGCATCGCTACTTACCATCAATGTGTTGTCACTATAAACAGTCTCCAAGTTCGGTAAAACTCCAAGTGGCATTAAAGAAGTAATAAGGGTGCTGTTACATGATAACACTCTGAGGTTATCAAGTTCTCCCAGATGGCTTAAGTCGGTAACCAATGTATTATCAATTTGCAAGTGACTGAGATTTGGAAGATCCTTAATTGGCTCAAGGTTCTTTATGTGATTATCTGAGCACAAAAGGACCTCCAACTTTGTCATCGATTCCAATCCGGATAAACTACGAATACGGGTTTTTGAAAGATTTAGTTTCTTAATATTTTTCAGACCAGACAAAGCCTCCAATGAACTGATGTAGGTATGAGTAGCACTAAAATGTTGTAAGTTTTCCATACTACTCATTGCTGAAATATCACTTATTTTGGTACTGTCAATACGCAATGATTTTAGTCCCAGTGCATATTTAAGCGGGTCCAAACTACTAATCTCAGTTCTGCTACAGTCTAATACCTCTAGCCTAGTAAGGTTTTTCAAGGGAATGATATCCCGGATCTGGGTTCCGGATATATCTACTCTTTTCAAATTTGCTAATTTAGCCACCGGGTCAATATTCCGCAGTCTTGGATAAACTGACAAATCCAGTTTTTCAAGACCCATCAATTTGCGCAAATTTCCAGCATCCATGCTGTCCACCACACCTATCTGGTTGTAGAATATATCGGTCCAGGGATAAGGTAAACTTTGCCACCAATTCATTAACTCTTGTTCTTCACTCAACCGGTTAGAATAAATGCTGGCAATTTTAAGATCTCCTTTTTCTTCATCAAAATTTACTTCAAGATAACGGATCATCATGGAGTTTACGCTGTCATTTTCGATGGTAACGCCTTTAAGGTTACGGGTCATTGATACCAAAAAATATATCTCCCCATTATCATTTGTATAATAACTAATGTCTTCAATATTGAATATGAATTCAACGTGTTTGAAGAAAAAATCAATATCGCTTAAATATGCCTGGATATCTTTACGAGTGATCATTTCACGGTTTTCATTGAGGTCATCCTCAATCTGAACCTTTGAGTGCTCAAATATTTTTAAATAACTCTGGTTTATAATAATGTTTTTATCTCGTGTTGGAGTATTGCTGCTACCAATAGTGTTGAAGGCAAACTCCAAAAATTCCACCAAATCCCTGACCCGAGATTTATGGGATTCCATCTCGGCCATAGGCGTCATATCAACTAGATTTTGTGCCTGGCAGGGTAAGGTCACAAAAATATACAAAGCAAATAAAACAGAGAAAAGTTTACATACCTTCATAATAAATAAACTTTCTTAATTGATCCTTTTGTTGCACATTGACATTGATCAAATTTGACATAAGCCAACCTGAATTTGACCCGCGGCGATTGAACTCTGATAGTTCGAAGTACCAGTTCTCCAACTGAAAAAAATGAAATTTAACCTGATTTACGGTTTTGAATTTCAGCCTGCCTTGTCTAATTTCATAAAGTAGTAACGTTAGATAGTCCGGTTGGAAGTCCTCGTTAGTATACGCCACTGTAATCTCTGGGTCATCAAATATCTTCTTAAGATTCATGAAGTCCAACTCATGACTCATTGGATGAATAAACTTCTTCTTGTCAGCAGTATCTACCACAAAATACTCCTTAAACGGGTCGAAATATGCCTTAAAGATCACCCATTTGCTGCCAACAACTTCCTCCTGCAGCTGAAGAAAGAGCTGTAACTTTTCATCCTTTCCTTTATAGGTAAACTTTGCAGAAACTTCCGCAAACCAGCTTCCTCCATGCAGGCCCAGATATTGGGGGTAGTCAGAATCACTAACTTCGGCAAGGAATTGATTTTTAGATTCCTGACTGATGTCTTTCTGCTTTTTATCGAAAAGTACTTTTATGTATTTTTTTCTTAAGTCAGGGTCTCGATAGTTTGAATCTTGTTTGGAATACCGAACTCCTAGTAGATCTTCCTCACCGTTGAAACGTCGTAGAAACTGATTAACTTGCTTGGTAGCGGCATAAAACACTTTTTCATCGCCCAGGTATTCCCCTACCTGTCCGTAGCAGGGCCCTGAAAGTAATAAAATAACTACACAGAAGAATTTGAACCTCATGTACTGGTTTCGGTAACTCTAATATCCCCTAGTACTACGTCCCAAAAGCCAATCAGCCTACCTCCAATTTGTGTTTGTTTTCGTTCAACATACACGGTGATATCTTTTTTGGTGGTATCCACGTATCTTAGGCCATCGTCGGTTACACCTTCGAAACGTTGATATATTGTAATAACACCTACATACCTGCCGTCAGGTTGAAGCTCCAGATCACTGATATACTGAATGTTGAACCATTTAATGGATACCCTGTCATAATTTAAAGCCATTAAACGTTTAAAATATTCTTTTACCAGATAGTAGTTTATGTCAGACCTGTTAATTGAACTTACTCCGATCTCACTGCCATCGGCAAACAATTCCTCGGCTCTGTCAATAACCCTGTTAGCTTCTGAAAAAGGTGTGTCTTTGTTTCCTATAATGCTGATATACCGGCTAAGATCCCTCACTTTCTCCAGGGCCAAAGAATCGATTGATTGCTTTCTTTCTGGGCCAATAACATCCTGCCCTTTTAATATTGTCAGGCTACACAGGGCCATAATTGTAAAAATGTACTTCCGCATAATGTGTGTTATAAAATTACCGATTGGACTTAATCAATTCTAACTCACTAATTTTTCCATTATCATCCTTGACCAGGTCATGGACCAGATTGGATGATTTTTGCTGGTCTTTTAAATAATTTAGATACCGTAAAATAGTAGTAGGTTCTTCATAATCTTTAAGATTACCCGATTTGCTAAATATGATCAGTACGGTTACCTGTGGAGAACTAAACATAGTTAGCCCTTTCTCAATTAGGCCATTAGCCGTGGTGGTATTATCAGCTGCAGCAATTCTACTGAACAAATCATTCAGTGTATCTTCCAGCACGGGATCTGATGTCGGTGGCTCCGGTGCTGGTCTCTGGACCTCGCGTTCTCTGTCTAGCATTTCTTCAACCTGAGAAATTAAATTTTTAACATCCGGGTCATCGCTGTTCAAAGCCCTGGCCTGCCTCAGTTTCTTTTCCTTTTCGGCAAGCGTCATCTGACCATCATCATTCAGAATTGAATTTAAAATGACCTTTGCTTGAATGATATTTTCTGTTTTAATCCGATCCTCTTCTTCTGCAATTTTTTGTTGGTTTTTGCATGCAACACCCCCTATTATCAGGAATAAGCAGAAAATCAACCCAAGATGTTTGTTAGTAATGATACTATTCATATTTACTATTGCTTATAATAATACAAATCTAAGCTCCTCGAACTTAATAATTGATGATACCTACTTAAAAATCATACCAAGATTGGTCAGAACTTAAGAATACCTAAAGATCCATCACAAATTAAACCCAAAAAGTATTGATTATCAATTTGATAAGAAATTTTTCAAAAAAATCAACATTTGATTTTGGACAGAATATTTTCATGCAACCTGTGTCATGGCTAATTAGTCTGGGAATTTGTAAATTTATTTAATTATTCAATTTACACAAAATGAGCCCTT
>PVMS01089546.1_pt1 | contig 19086 bp, 16 predicted proteins | sample 1853461 | NCBI WGS metagenome assembly PVMS01 (sample SAMN08582032, study PRJNA380276) | Marine sediment metagenome, whole genome shotgun sequencing project. | isolation source: ocean sediment barecode stripped | collected 2017 | reverse complement strand
GGTGGTCCAGTAACGGCAAATATGGGAGCGAATCCGGTCACTTCCGGGTGACCAGCAAATCGACAAAGCGCTACGCAAAACGGGTTGGAATCAAATTCTGTGGGACGGTAAAAACCTCGAAATCCCGGACGGTATGTCTTTTGACCTGGGGGGCATGGTGAAAGAATATGCAGCCGATCGGGCAGCCGTCATTCTGAAAAAGGCTGGTTTCAGATCGGGTTATGTGGATCTGGGTGGGGATTTGCATATTCTGGGCCCACACCCGGATGGCCAGCCCTGGAGGGCGGGAATCAGGGATCCATTGAGCGAGGGGAAAGTACTGGCGGCAGTCGAAGTGGGTTCAGGCGGACTGGCCTCAAGTGGCGATTATGAACGCTTCAGCGAAATTGATGGCCAGCGTTACGGCCACATCATCAATCCGATTACCGGCTGGCCGGTCAGCACCGGCGACGGGCACCTGACCGCTGTTTCGGCGGTGGCGCCCAGTTGCCTGCTTGCCGGTTCGGTCACCACTCTGGCGATGCTGGCTGGCGCAGACCGTGGCCTGACCTTGCTTGGCGAAAGCGGCTTGTCCTGGCTGGCTGTTGGCAGCAAGGGCCTGGTCAGCGGAACCCTGGCCTAGCCTTTCAATCCTGCAATTTACTGCGGATATTGATCTCGTTATGCAGCGTCCGGTGCACCGGGCAGCGGTCGGCAATCTGCAACATGCGTTGGCGCTGTTCTGCGCTTAGATCGCCTTGCAGATGAATCAGGCGTTCGAAGCGGTCAATCTTGCCGTTTTCTGACTCACAGTCCATACAATCCTGTGCATGGATTTTTCCGTGCTGAACATCCACCCGCACCGATTCCAGCGGCAAGCGCTTGCGGCGAGCGTACATATTAAGGGTCATGACGGTGCAACTGCCCAGCGCCACGGATAAATAGTCGTAGGGAGATGGACCCAGATCGGTGCCTCCATAGGACTCGGGCTCGTCACCTCGCAATCGGTGGCCATCCGCATTGATCGATACTTTGAAGATATCCTCCGGTCTGCCCGAAACAACCACGTGACCGGTTTTGAAAACTGCAGGCTCAATGTCGTGCTCCTCTTCATGGATGAAGCGACTGGCCCAGGCAGCCAGCACATGACCGGCATAAAGTGAATCGGCTTCACGGCTGAGCAGGTGGTCTGCCCGGTCCAGCGAGATGAAACTTTTCGGGTGCATTGCACTCGAGTAGATACGCGCTGCCTCATCCACCGAAACCAACTCATCAACGGGCGAGTGCATCACCAGCAAAGCCCTGCGCAACTTGCGAATACCATCGCGCACGTTTTGTGCACGAACATCGTCAATGAAATCTTTGCGAATATGGAATGGCCGGCCGGCAAGATTTACCTGGGCCTCGCCTTCCCTGTCGATCTTTTCCAGGTCGTCATCAAGTAAGTGCAGCACATGCTCCGCATCCGCCGGGGAGGCGATCGTAGCAACGGCAACAGCGGATCCGATCAGGTGCGCCGCGGCCAGTATCGCCGTGCCGCCCAGGGAATGTCCCACCAGGATTTCCGGTGCCTGATGGCTCTGTTTCATAAACTCCGCGGCGTCTACCAGGTCCTGAACATTACTGGAAAAATGGGTTTGAGCAAATTCACCCTCACTTTGCCCGAGCCCGGTAAAATCGAAGCGCAGAACCGCAATCCCTTCCAGGCACAGGGCTTCAGCGATATTGACTGCCGCCTTGATGTTCTTGGTACAGGTAAAGCAGTGCGCAAACAGGGCATAGGCCCGTGGATTACCGGCATCCGGCGTGTGTAATACGCCGGCCAGAGTAGCGCCTCCAATGGTCTGAAATTTCACATTATCTTGCATTTATCACCTATTGGCCGGTCTTTCGCCTGTTCTTACAACTCATCAGGTCCTCATGCCAAATCCAGCCGCTTGCCCAGCGGCAGATTCCTGAACCGTTTGCCGGTTGCGGCAAAAATTGCATTGGCCAGGGCGGGCGCAATGGGCGGGACACCAGGCTCGCCCACACCTGCCGGTGGTGATCTGTTTTCCATCAGGTGCACCGTGGTCTCAGGCGCCAGGTTCATCCGCAGCAACGGAAAATCATGAAAATTGCTTTGATCGATACGGCCTTTTGATGCCGTAATCGAGCCTTGACGCGCCAGGCTCAATCCAAAAATTGCGGATCCTTCCTGCTGCGCCCGCACCCGGTCCGGGTTGACGAACTGACCACAATCAATGGCGATATTGACGCGCGGAACGTGCCAGCTACCGTCTTCATCGACCACCACTTCCACCACGGCAGCAACATAGCTCAGAAAACCGAACTGCGCCGCGATACCCAGGCCGTGGCCCGGCGGCAGGCTGCGGCCCCAATGTGAGTCTTTGGCCACGAATTCGATTGCGTTGCGCAGCCGCGCCGTCTCGAAAGGGTAGTTCTCGGTCGGCTTTTGTCCGAACTCGGTAAAATCGAGTACGCGGTCCGCTCCCAGCAGATCCAGCAGGTTATCTTTCGGATCCATCCCACGGGCATGAGCAATTTCATCAGTGAAAGAATTAACCGCGAAAGACTGGAAAATATGACACACAGAGCGTAGCCAGCCGATCCTCACCCTGGCTTGCGCTTCGCCAGTTTCTACCCGCACATTGGGAATGGCATAAGGCATATTGATTGCCCCCATGCCGATTTCCATTGCAGCAGCTTCCCGCACTTCTGCATCGAAGGTGGACATGATGCTGGGATAAGCCAGGCGATGCCGCCAGGCCGTGACGACACCCTTTTCATCCAGGCTGGCTTTGAGTTGCTGGGCACTGACACTGTGATAATAATCGTGTTGGATATCGTCTTCACGGCTCCACAAAACCATTACTGGCGTGCCGGTTTGTTTTGACAGCACCACCGCCTCTTCGACAAAATCACCCTTGGATTTGCGCCCGAAAGCGCCGCCCAGAAGAGTCACGTTGATCTTGATCTGCTCGGCCTTGAGGCCGGTGACGGCAACAGCCATCGGGATCAGTGATTGCGGATCCTGCGAAGGCGCCCAGATTTCACAGAAATCATCAGTGACCGAAGCCACCGCCGCCGGAGGTTCCATCGGCACATGGGCCAGGTGGGGCGCATAGTACTCGGCTTCCAGGGAACTGGCCGCCGAGGAGAAAGCCTTGTCAATATCACCCTGATTACGCCTGCTGTTCCCCGGCTGGCGCACGGTATCCAGCAAGGCCTCACGATATTCGGCAGAATCATAGTCCGCGTTAGCACCGTCTTCCCATTCGATTGCCAGAAGATCGCGACCTTTCAGGGCCGCCCAGCTACTGTCGGCAATGACTGCAATTCCACCAACAGCCTTGAACATGGCCGGAGGCTCGGGGGCGGGCATTTCAAAAACCTCTGCCACCCCCGCCACTGCGCGGGTTTCTTCGTCATCGAATGAGCTGACCTTGCCAAACACAACGGGCGGCCGGGCAATCGCCGCAAATTTCATCCCGGGAACCCGGATATCGGCACCGTATATCGCAGTGCCGTGGGTCATGTCATGCATGTCAACAATCGGCAATGCCTTGCCAATATACCGAAACTTGTCGGGAGTTTTGAGTTCGAGTTGATCGAGGCCGGGAATCGGAAGGGCCGCAGCGCCGGCAACCAGGTCTTTGTAATCCAGCACTTTTCCACTGGGCTCATGAACAACGGTGTGCAGAACCGCTTTGCACTCTGCGACATCAACACCCCATTGTTGCGCAGCAGACTGCTCCAGCATCAGGCGCACCGTAGCACCGGCTTCGCGCATGCGTTGCATGAAACCCCGTACCGACCAGGAGCCATCGGTGTTCTGATTGCCGTACATGGCATCACCCGGCGCCTGTTCCACAACGACCTGTTTCCAGTCGGCCTCCATTTCATCCGCCAGCACGGCCGGCAAGCCAGTCCGTATTCCCTGTCCCATTTCACTGCGGTGGGAAATAATATGGACGGTCCCTTGCGCATCAAAACTCACGTAAACATCCGGTGCCCAGGGCCCGGACGCGGCCGGGCGAACCGGTATGGGTTGATTTTCCCGGCCGCAGCCAACCATGGAAACGCCAAGCACCAACACACCACCGGGTGTCAGGAAATCACGGCGGTTCAGTCTTCGGAGGTTGCACATATCCCATCCTCCGCTGCTGCTTTGATCGCCGCTCGAATACGTTGATACGTCCCGCAGCGGCAAATTACCCCGCTCATGCCCTGGTCTATCTCCTCATCATCAGGCCTGGGGATTTCTGTCAACAAGGCAGCGGCCTGCATAATCTGTCCGGTCTGGCAAAACCCGCACTGCGGCACATTGTGATCGGCCCAGGCAATTTGCAATGGATGATCTCCAGTCGCGCTCAGACCTTCGATGGTGGTGACACTGGCACCTTCCAGACCCTGCATCGGCACCGCACAAGAACGCACCGCCTGGCCGTTCATGTGCACGGTGCAGGCACCGCACAAACCTTTGCCGCAGCCAAATTTTGCACCCGTCAGCCCTAACTGATCACGCAAAAACCATAACAAAGGCATGTCGCCATCACCGGAAAAATCCCGGGCCTCACCATTAACCGTTAGATTGATCATTTCGCAGTTCGTCCTCTTTTCAAACTATAATTTACTGGAGAGCCTCTCTATTTACTTTGGTTTTTTGAACAGCAATGTCATCCGGTTGGATTCACCAATCAGTTCAAGCTCCGCTTTCAGTTCCGGATTATCCCGGCTGGTGAAAAACCCCGGTGCCAGACGCCAGACGATATCCGTTTCCTCCGGCTGATCTTTATCGTTCCGGTTGATATCGCTGGAAGCAAGCAACTCAAACCCGGCCAGGGCCATCTGTGCAACCACAAATTCATTTTTCAGATAACCGTGACTGCCATCGGCAAACTCATCCGTCATTTCTTCTCTGGCCTGGTGCTGAACCACGCCCACAATCCCGCCGGGTTTGAGCACATCGAAAGCATTTTGCAATGCCGTGGTCAGAAAACCACCCTCGCCTTCAAAGCGAGCCAGGTTGTGCAAAGCACGAATGAACAGGACTGCATCGGCCTGGCCCTTCATCTCCTCAGGCATTGCGCCGAAAACGAAGGCCGATACGCTGGCGCCATCATCGCCGGCCCAGCCTTTCGCTTCTGCAGGAAAGTCAGTGACAAACTTTTTCTGTTCCTCCAGTTGTTCTTCACTGAAAAAACCGAACAATGGATACATATCGCCCGAGTAGTCAGCACCGATCAAACGCCCTTCCTGCCCGATGTAAGGCAACAGGACTTTTGTATACCAGCCACCGCCAGGTAAGGCTTCGACGACCGTCATGCCCGGAGCAATGCCAAAAAACTCCAGGGTTTCCTGTGGATGACGATATTGATAACGGGCCTGGACTTCCTCGGCTTGAGCAGCAAGTGTCAAAGCCAGGCGCTCTCCATCAGCACCACCGGCGAAAAGTAAACCGCTGCTGGCCAGGGCCAGTGCAAGTAGTGAAACCAGAGTTTTGTACATGACGTGATCCTTACCTGAAAATATTCAGGTTCTAAAATGAGCATCTATTATCTGGACACTCAGGCTTAAACTCAACAAGTAAAGGTTCAGGGAACTCCACCTCTCAGTGCAAAGCCTCCCAAAAATACAGGAAAGATCGTGAATACCCGGTGCGGGATGGACTCGTGCATATGGGATGCTCGCTATTTTAACGTTCTCTGTTGCGGTAACGGCGGCAAGCGTCACCGAATGCTCGAAAAATGGCGCTTGATACTGGATTCTCGCGAACTTTCCATTCCGGGTGCCACTGCACGCCAAGCGTGAACCCGGGTGCATCCTTAACCGTAAAAGCCTCCACCAGTCCATCCTCAGCCAGGGCGTCGACCTGTAGCTCTGCCCCCAGCCTGTCGATCGCCTGTGAATGCAGCGAATTCACAGCAACACGGTTTTGCCCAGAGATTTTCTGCAGCAAACCGCCCTCCACAAATTCGACCGAGTGAGATACGCCATACTGCTTCTCCAGTGGATCGTTTGGATCTTCTTTATGTACCTGGTAACCCGGTACTTCATGCACCAATTGGTGTAAAGAACCGCCAAAAGCGACATTGATTTCCTGAAAACCCCGGCACACTGCAAACAAGGGCATTCCAGACCGGATGACGGCAGGAATCAGTGCCAGCGCGGTCAGATCGCGTTCAGGATCGTGCCAGGTTCCGGGTTTGCTGGGGTCACCCATATAGTGCCTGGGCTCCAGGTTCGAGGGGCTGCCGGTGAGGAACAGTCCATCCAGTCGCTCAATGATGTCCAGCACATCGAAACCTTCAGCCAGCGAAGGCAGGGCCACCGGATAGGCGTCTGCTCCATCAACCAGTGCCTGCAGGTATTTCTCACCCACCATGTGAAAAGCGTGTTTACCCTGCATGCGACGGTCAGAGACGACTCCGACCAGCGGTTTGTGGCCTGACATCGTCACAATCTACCCATCGCGATGCGGGTTCATTGCATAAAGGCACAAAAACTCAGCCGCCAGTGTGGCACCCGCCAGGGCGGTAATTTCACCTACGTCATAAGCCGGCGCAACTTCAACCACATCCATTCCGATCAAATTGATACCGGCCATACCGTGCAGGATCTCAAGTGCCTGGTGGGTAGACAGACCACCGCATACCGGTGTGCCGGTGCCCGGTGCATAGCTTGGATCCAGGCAATCGATGTCAAAGGTCAGGTACACCTTATTATCGCCAACGATACGCTTGATTTCGGCAGCGACCGCCTCGGGACCATTTTTATGCACCCAGCGTGCATCCAGAATATTGAAGTTCATGGGCTCGTCGTTGGTGGTTCGCAAACCAATCTGAACCGAACGGCTGTCATCCACCAGGCCTTCCTTCACGGCATGAAAGAACATGGTGCCGTGATCGACCCGTTTGCGGTCTTCACCCCAGGTATCGGAATGCGCATCGAAATGAACCAGCGAAACCGGGCCGTTAAAAGCATGATAGGCCTTCAATATCGGGTAGGTGACAAAATGATCACCGCCAATCACCAGGCTGGCAGCATCGGCATGCAGGATATCGGAAATGTGTTTCGTGATGCAGGGAACCACCGTTTCCGGCTGGCCAAAGTCAAATTCGCAGTCGCCATAATCGACCACGGCAAGCTTGTCGAAAGGATCGAAGTCCCACGGCCATGGCCGGGCCCAACTGATGCCCGTACTCGCGGCCCGAACTGCTCTGGGGCCAAACCGTGCGCCTGGACGGTTGGTGGTTGCAAGGTCCAGCGGAACGCCCATGACAGCCACATCCACACCCTTCAGGTCACGGCTGTAAATACGGCGCATGAAACTCAGTGCACCGGCATAGGAAGGCGAACCCTCAACCGTTCCATACGGGTCGGTCCCGGTGAATGCGTTATCCCAGCCTTTGGGTCCGGGCTTCTTATGCTCAGTCATTATACTGCTCCCAACAATTCAGCCGTAAGGTCCAGGCATTTCCAGGCCTTTTCCACCAGTTCATCAATATGTTCATTTTCAACGATCAACGGCGGCGACACGATCATCGTATCGCCCACAGCGCGCATTACAATTCCGTTGTTCACGCAAAAATCACGGCACACCGCACCTGCCGTCAAATCTTTGTGAAAGCGTTCCCGGCTGGCCTTGTCTTTTACTATTTCAATCGCAGCCACCAAACCCAGGCTACGCGCTTCGCCAACAATCGGGTGATCGGCCAGACTGGCCCAGCGTTGACTGAACCAGGGCGCGGTCTTTTCTTTGACCCGCTCAATAATGCCCTCGGACTGCATCAGGCGAAGATTGGCCAGAGCAACAGCGCAGGTCACCGGATGGCCGGAATAGGTGTAACCGTGTGCAAATTCACCACCTTTGGATATGATCACGTCAGCCACCCGGTCACTGACCAGAGAACCACCCAGGGGCATATAACCCGAGGTCACGCCCTTGGCGAAAGTGATCAGGTCAGGCCGGATTCCAAAATGGGTCGAAGCAAACCACTCACCAAGGCGGCCAAATGCGGTAATCACTTCATCGGCGACCAATAAAATTCCATACTCGTCACAGATGCGCTGGATTTCCGGCCAGTAAGAATCCGGCGGAATGATCACGCCTCCGGCGCCCTGCACCGGCTCAGCGATAAATGCGGCGACTTTGTCCACACCCAGTTCAAGAATTTTTTCCTCCAGCAAGCGCGCCTGCTGCAAGCCAAAATCCTGCGCGGACATATCCGCCCCCAGTTCAAACTGATACGGTTGGCCGATATGAACAATGCCGGGCACCTGCAAGACCAATTGCTCGTGCATGGCCGACATGCCACTGAGGCTGGAGCCGGCCACCGTACTACCGTGATAGGCGTTTTCACGCGCAATGATGGTCATCTTTTCCGGCTCGCCCATCAGGTCCCAATATCGGCGAATCAGCTTCACCTGGGTGTCATTGGCTTCCGAACCCGAGCCGGTGAAAAATACATGATTAAAGTTGCCGGGGCTGAGTTCACTGAGCAATGAGGAAAGTTCGATCGCAGGCGGGTGCGAGCACTGGAAAAAATTATTATAGTACGGCAGTTTCTGCATTTGCTCTGCGGCCGCGTCCACCAGTTCCTGCCGCTTGTAGCCCATATTGACGCACCACAGTCCCGCCATACCATCCAGGATTCTGTTGCCATCTGAATCGAAGATGTATACACCTTCCGCACGGGTAATGATGCGGGCGCCGCCTTTCTCTGCCATTTCTTTGGTATCGGTAAATGGATGCATGTGATGGCGATGGTCGCTGGATTTCCAGCTAGCGGTTTGATTCAGGGTCGTTGCGTTCAAAGCCCACCTCCAATGATCGGTTCCACAGAATCTGCAGACTGTACTCGCCCCTGAGGGAAAATTCCATTCACCAGGCGCCAGATGATACCAGCGTAGCGGCTACGTCTTTGGCCTATACTATCCACCGAATAAAAACTGACCGGAACCGGGAATGATAGAATTCAGCTTTGAACTGCCCACTCTGATTGCCACCTCCGTTGTACGCGGCTCAGAACAGGGCCAGAGCCATGGCGGCATCTACCTGGTGAACTTCGCCGAACAGTCGGTCAATCAGGTGGTGGACTGGGACACCTCGGAAATCGACTTTCAGGGGCGTGGCTGGGACCGTGGCCTGCGCGGTATCGCATTCTTTGCCGGTGAAATATACATTGCCGCAAGTGATGAACTGTTTGTTTATGACCAGAATTTCAAAATCCAGCGCTCGTTTCGCAGCAGCTACCTCAAGCACTGCCATGAAATCCATCAACTCAACAATCACCTTTACCTGACTTCGACTGGTCACGACAGTATTCTGGCCTTCGACCTGGAAAAGCAGTCATTTTTCTGGGCCCTGCACCTGGCACTGGGTGAGGACGGCCCGTTAGGCACTGCCTACGATCCAAACGGGATCAACGGTCCCGGCGGAGCCAATGGACCGCCAGCGAAGAACCTGCTGCATCTGAACACTGTTTACGCTGACCAGCACGGGATGTATGCAAGCGGCATGCGCACGGGCGGGATTATCCGGGTTGGTGATGAAAATGCAGTCAATTTCATCGTCGACTTACCACATGGGGTGCACAACGCCCGGCCTTTTCGTGATGGCGTACTATTCAACGACACGGGATCGGACTGTGTGCGCTATGTCAGTCGTGACGGCAGCGAACAGCACTTTGCCATTCCAAAGCTCGATCCGTCCGAACTCACGCATACCGAACTGGGTGATGAGAACCTCGCGCGCCAGGGCTTTGGGCGTGGCTTGTGCGTGATCAATGATCGCATCATCGCGGCGGGATCTTCGCCTTCGACCATTACGCTCTACGATATCGAGTCCGGCGACACCATCACCCGTGTCAACTTCTCCGTGGATATCCGCAATGCAATCCATGGTCTGGAGGTGTGGCCCTTTTGACCCGTGTTGGTCTTGCTTGATGTGGAGATTACTGCCCGAAACGCTGGATCCAGCGGATTCCGTATGAACGCGGGCGATTAACCGTGACTCTGGACCGCTCGTAAAAGTAATCAAATTTGAACGGGTTGGCGAAAAGTACCGCGCGCTCGTCCGTCAGGTTATTGATGTATAGCTGCAGACTCCAGTGATTTGAGTCGATGCCAAAGCGAAGATCGCCGATATTGTAAGCCGGTTGCTCGATCTGCGGCGTAGGCCCATCGTCCAGGGTGAGTGGTTCCACCTGATTCAACACACTGCTGGTGTAACTCCACTGCAATCTGACCCAGGCGTTTTTCTCTCCCATTGGCCAGTCAAACTGGGCATAGGCAGAGCCCTTGAACTCGGGTGAAAGTGGCAGTCGTGATCCGGCGGGCACCGGTACCGTGACAAACACATCTTCATCCAGTGTCGCATCCAGCCAGGTACCGTTACCGCCGATGGTGAGGTTCTGGGTTGCTGCCCAGTCCAACTGGACTTCCAGACCTTTGGATGAAGCATTGCCGGTATTGGCCACCACTTTCTGCCACGGTTGGTCGCAGGCGGGGGCAGGTGGTGCGTTGGCGTTATCACAATCCAGGTTACTGGGATCAACCACTTCGAGTTGATAGTTTTTCCATCTCATATCGAAGTAAGTTGCGTTAAGCCGGACGCGACCGCCGGCGAAGGTATTCTTGGTGCCGATTTCAAAGTTTTCGAGGGTGTCTGAATCGTACGTTGTAGGAAAGAAGGGGTAGTCTGCACGACCGCGGTTGGTGCCGCCCGGCCGGAATCCTTCCGAATAAAGACCGTAGACCATACTATTATCGCTTATCTGGTAGGCCAGGCTGAACTTGGGCACCCAGCCATCCTCGCCGGATTTCGCCGGGGAGAAACCTTCGGGAGTCAGGTTGTTATAAGGCAATTCGACCCAGTACAGCCTTTCCACTTTGCGGTCGAAATAGCGCGCTCCAAAGGTGGCGTCAAATTTCTCAGTGATGTGCCAGGTCAAATCGCCGAATATGGCCCACTGTTTCCAGTCAACGTGATCAGTTGAAAACCACCAGGCGTCGTTTGGTGACTGGGTTGGAATATTTTGATCTGTCCTGCCAGCGATCAGGTTTTGCCAGCCCTGGGATTGCTCGTAGTTTTCTGTATATGAGAAAAAGTCATAGTCTTCATCGGACTCTTCATAGAAAAATCCGGCGACCCAGTCAATCGTCTCACCCTGGTGCAGCAAGCGGAATTCCTGCGACAACTTGGTATTTTTCTGAATATTCTCGCTGTAACCGATCGGGTCGTTGTAGTAGGAACTCACTCCGGCAGGCTGGAAGCAATAACGACTGTAATTGACCGTATACGGTCCGCCTGGGGGTAATAGCTGTAACACCAGGTGAAATAAGCCGTATAACCCACCGAGGTGTCCGTCTGATATGTCCAGTCGCGGGTAAAGTAAGAAGTGGCCGAGATAAAATCTGCAAAACCCAGGTCGCCTTCAAAGGTCAGTGCAAACTGGGTCCAGTCCATTTCGTCCAAATCATTTTGCGGCCTGAAACGCACCAGGTTCAGTTCACCGGCGTAAGCTGGATCATGTTCAGCCCGGCCTTTTCCCTCGGACCGCTGATGGATGATGCTGGCCGTCGCAATCCAGTCATCGTTAATAAACCAGCGACCGGCAATTCGCCCTCCGGAGATGTCAAATGTGTTGTGATCCTTCTGCACCGCATCTTCGTTGGTGAACACCCCGTACTTCGGTGTGGTGCCTTCAACAATGTCAATAAAACCACCATCTTTGGCATCGAAGCCCACCAGGCGCAGCGCAAAAGAATCGCCGATCGGAATATTGACCATCGCGCTTACGTCATAACTGGGATCGCCATGCTGGGTTCCGGAAAGGTCGAGATCAACCCAGGCATCGAAAGCCGTCGGGTCTGGCTTGTTGGTGACGATACGCAGCACGCCCGCCTGGGCGCTGGCGCCGTACAAAGTGCCTTGTGGACCGCTGAGGGCCTCCACCCGCTCGATATCGACCATGCGTGGGTTGGGCTGGGCGTTCAGCACCAGCGACTGTTCATCAAGGTAGACCGCAGCGGATGGCTCAGCGATAAAGGTGCTTTGCGAGTCGGCGATCCCGCGAAATACGACGGTGGCGCTACCGGCCTTCACTTCCACCATGCTCAGGCTCGGAATGAACCGGGCGTAATCGCCCATGCCGCGTAAACCGGCCCGGATGATGGTCTCACCCGATATCGCCTGGATGCTCTCGGGCACCGTTTGCAGATTTTCTTCTCTCTTACGAGCGGTGACGGTCACTTCTTCCAGCATTCTGGCGTCGTCGCTTTCCGCTGCATCCTGGGCCAGGGCAGTGACTGCGGGAACGGCTAAAACGGCTGATATGGCAAAAGAAAGTGGTTGCGGACGGATGACGGGAAAATCCTGGAGAAGCATATGCTTTTTCGACATGCGAATAACCTCTGAGTCACAAGATGATGTAGGTGTAGCTTTTTTTATAGTTTGAGCGATCATAAATCGCCTGCACATAAATTACAAACGCTTAAATTACAGATGTATATGATAATTACTATTTATAGATTATCTTTCTTTGGTATACATGGCATGCTGAAGCACCAAGTTTTACTCATGTATAATTCCGCCAGTTTCAATCAGGGTATTACGATCCAAAATGGATATTGAAGGCACACTACGCGAACTCGGACCGGTAGATTCCGGCCCATTGATTGAGGCCGTTCTGGGCATGAGTGAGGAAGACTGGCAGGCGCAACAATACCGTCAGAATGCCTACTCGGTTCACGAATATACCGAATCACTGGTGATGATTTTTTGCCAGGGCTGGCCTGAATTGCAGGTCACCAAAGAGCCTTCATGGGACGCACTGAAGGAAACCGCAGTTCCGCTGATGCGCCATATCATCGATAATTTTTACCCACCCGGCGGCAGCGTTATTCGCGCCATGGCGGCAAAACTGAAAGCCGGTGGTGTCATCTCCCCTCACCGCGACACCCACCAGTCCTTCTGCCACAGCCACCGCATACATATTCCGATCACCACCAATGCCGGCGTGCGATTTATGATCAACGGCCGCCCGCACCGGTTTACAGTCGGCCAGGCCTACGAAATCAACAATCAGAAAAACCACAGCGTGATGAACAGCGGCAGCGAAGACCGTATTACCTTCATTTTCGACTATTTGCCTGCCAAAATGTAGGAGCGAGCCTTGCTCGCGAATCTCTTATCTCGCAAAGTTTTTAGGGATAAATAGAATTTGATAAATAGATTTCGCGAGCAAGGCTCGCTCCTACAGTTTTAGCGAATGGGGCTGGTCTTCGAGCGGCAGTTTCAATAACAACGGTTCCAGTATTTCGATCAATTCCCCGAGATGGGATTCGTAGTTGCGCCAGAAATTCAGTGCCTTGGTGTAGATGGGTTGACGAACCTGTTCTGAGCTGGCTGTATTGACCGCTCGTTCGGTCTCGTAAAATCGCAGGCACTGATCTTCCCAGGGCAAGCCCAGGTAGTCGAGGATGCGCCGGGTTTGTGCTTCCTGGTCCTGCACCATCTGCTCATAGTGAACATCCAGCACGGCGCCCGGCAGAGTTTCATGCCAGTGATCCATCAGACGCTGGTACTGCAAGTAGTACTGCCCGATCTCGTACTGATCGTAGGTAAAGGACTGGCCTTTGAAAAAAAGCTGTTTGTAGCTGCCCAGACAACTGTCCAGCGGGTGGCGGCGTGCGTTGATGACTCTGGCATTCGGCAGCACCAGTTTGAGAAAGCCGACAGAGGCAAAATTGTTGGGCATCTTGTCGATGAAATACGGCTTGTCTGTCCGGTAGCGCGAGGTGGCATCGAGGTACTCCCGCCCGAGGGCAGCGGCCTGTTCGCTGTTCACGTTCAGAACGGCTTCCGGATATTCTCCTCTGCCCGGGGTCCGTTTACTCAGTTCTCCGATCGTGCGGCTGAGATCAGGCAGTTCCATTGTGCCCTCCACCATGCTGTGGCTGGCCAGGATTTGCTCAATCAGCGTGGAGCCGGAGCGGGGCAAGCCCCCAATCAGGATGGGGGACGCATCCTGGTTCCCGAAGCCGGATGTCTGTGAGAAAAATTCTTTGCTGAAAACCTTGATGATGCGGTCGTGGACAACCTGGGTCTGCACCGGGTCATAAATCTCGTGCTCGCGTCTCAGATCGTTGCCAAGCCGGTAATGTTCGAAGGCCTTGTCGTAGTTTTTTTCATTCTCATACTGCTTGCCCAGTGAGACCAGGATATTAACCTTGGGTTCGTCAGGCAGATATTCATCATCGATCAGACGCTCCATGATTTTTATTTCTTCAGCGTTGAATTCGAAGGTTTTGAGATTGGCCAGGCTCCAGTAAATCTCTCCGTAGGCAGGATGGGCCTGGATACATTTACGATAGGCCTTGATGGCTTCTTCCTGGCGGCCTATTGTTTTCAATACATGCCCCATGCCGGACAGAGCCCCCACATTAACCGGGTTCACATCCAGTGCCTGCTGGTAGGCAAGCAAGGACTCCTCGTGCCGCTGAGCCCGGGTCTGGATATTCCCGCGCACCACGTACGCGTGGGCAAATCCGGGATCGACATCAATAGCGCGCTGTACCATTTCCAGCGCTTCATCATAGTGGTCTTTCTTCAGATGAACGTTGGCCAGATCGGTCCAGCCAACGGCCAGACCTGGCACCAATTCAGTAGCGCGTTCCAGCAACTTCTGTGCTGCCTTGTAGCGGTGGGCTTCCATGGCAATGTTACCCAGCATACGCAGTGCCCTGCTATTATCAGGGTCTTGTGACAACAGTTCTCTCAGGGTTTTTTCTGCTTCTTCGAGGCGCTCATCCCGCATCGCAATTTCAGCTTTGGCAATTGCCGCTTTGCGTGGATTCAATCTGAATGCTTCATCGATGGCGTTCTTCGCCTCTGCCTGATGCCCTGATTCGACCAGTGCCCGGGCCAGCGCCATCCTCGTTGCTGAGCGACGCGGCACCGCCTCGGCCGCTTTTTTGAGAAAAACCGTGGCTTTTTTTGGCTGTTTGTCGGCCAGCAATGCCATTCCCATTCCTTCCATTGCCCGGGGGAATCCCGGGTAGTTTTTCAATACCCTCTGGTACCAGTTACGGGCTTCCTGTGGCCGCCTCTGCCGCAAACAGATTTCTCCCAGCAGGCACACGATGTTCGGGTCATTGCCACAAACCGGCAGAGCCCGGCGGCACATCATCTCAGCGGTCACGGCATCACCGGAGCGGAGTGTCTTCAGGGCCTGGTCGTACAGTTCCCTGATCGAATTTTTCTGCCCTCGAGTGGTTGGTGTTTGCATGATCCTGCTTCGATTGGAATTAAACGGGCTCAGAGTTTGCCCTAGTTGAGGAACGGCCACAAGCCAGTGTAGTGTGGACCGGCACCAAGGTGAGTCGTCCCTGGTTTTCCCTGATTGATCACACAAAGCCCTTCTTTTGTAAATCCAGGCTGACTTAAGCCCAACAATTCGTGATAATCGCTGTTCACTGACTCTTATTGAGGCACGGGTTTGACTGCGATCGATAAACAGAATCTGACTTCCGGGCCGGTCGCTGCTCATTTGCGCCGGCAGGGCACGCCGTTCGCACTGGGCCTGGTGGCAATTTTTTCCTTCGAAGCGGTAGACCTGTACTTCATATCCATGCTGGGCGATATGCCACTGGCTGCGGTGAGCTTCGCCATGCCGGTTATCTGGTTGATCTACGGTATCGGCATTGGTTTCGAGGCGGGTGCGGCATCCTGCGTTTCCCGCGCGATGGGCCGCGACGATCAGCAGCAGGCCCGGCGCCTGACCACGGACACGGTAATACTTGGCTCATTGGTTGCGCTTGGCCTTTGTTTTGCAGGACTGGCGAGCATCCGACCGGTATTCTCGATGCTGGGAGCAAGCGATGAATTGCTGCCATTGATTTCCGGTTATATGGGTATCTGGTACTGGGTGGCGCCGCTGGATGTTGCGCTATGGACTGCTCTGGCTTCAATTCGCGCACGCGGCAACACCGTGCTTGAAAGCAAGGTCATCACCACCGCCGCGGTACTGAACCTGGCTCTGGATCCGATCTTCATTTTTGGCCTGTTTGGTTTTCCAAGACTGGAAATCAAGGGCGCGGCGCTGGCCACGGTTGTATCAACCGGGATCATGCTGGTCTTCACCCTGCTCTACCTGCATGGCCGCTTGCAGGTCTTTGCCCATCCCGTCGCTCCGTTGAAAATCATATTTAAATCCTGGGGTCACATGCTGACCATTGGTGTTCCAGCCATGATCACCAATGCCATTATCCCGGTCTCCGCCGGCATCGTGGTCGCAATGATCGCGACCTATGGCGTCGATGCGGTTGCCGGTTTCGGCGTGGCCATGCGTATTGAGTCAACTTTCCTGATCCCTTTCTATGCCTTGTCGGCGGTTTCCAGCCCATTCTTCGGGCAGAACTTCGGGGCTGGAAATTTTGATCGCCTGTTCGAAGCCAGGCGCGCTGCTGCGCGTTTCTGTATTGGCTTTGGCCTGCTGCTGACGGTGCTGCTGATGACCATCGCACGGCCACTCGCCGGTCTGTTCAGCGAATCGGAGGTGATACAACAAGTCGCAACGCAGTACTTGTGGATTGTGTCGATCTCTTATGGGGCCTATGGCCTGGTGATGTCTTGCAATGCATCGTTCAATGGCATGGGCAAGCCCATCCCGGGTGTTGTAATTTCGGTCTGCAGGGTGATTGTTGTGTTTCTGCCGATTGCTTTACTGGGCCGCTGGCTATTCGATTTACCGGGCCTGTTTGGCGCCAGCACCCTGGCCAATCTGCTGATGGGCCTTATCGCTTTTACCTGGCTGGGACGCCAGATCAGGAAAGCGCAGCCCAAATCTCTTCAACCCAACGCCGGATAATCAGCGCCTCCTGCCAGCGGTCTGATAGTTCCGCCTGATCTGCATCGGTCATTGCGTAAGGTGGCGGGCCCAGTTCGCACAGGAAAATCAGGGTGGCCTCGTCGTCGTTGCGCCTTCGCCACATTTGTATACCATCTCTCCACCAGGCCCTGAACTGCTTGACCCACTCCTGGTGCTGTGGAAAATCGATTTGTACCTGGATCTGCTCACGATTGGCAATGCGGCCCTGAAAACAGTCAGAGCGTTCCAGGATGCGATGCATGTACTCACGATCGCGTTCAGTTAACGGCAGGCGCATTTCGCGGTCGATGACAAAATGTGACAAATCGGCGCACAAGCGCATTTCGGGAACAGCCTCGATCAACTGCAGCGTGTAATACAGATCATTGAGGGTGCAATCCCGATGTGATTCAAACAGCAAAGGCAGACCCGCTTGCTGCGCATCCCGCATCCACTGCCGAATCACGGGTATTCCCTCGTCCACCGTCAACGGCATTACCTGGCCAATCACGTTGACCAGGCTGGCATCCAGTTCACTGGCCAATTGCAGTAACGGGGGCAGTTCCTCAACTGTGGCAGGAAAGGCGTTGACCAAGCACTTCAAACCATATTCCTGGTACAGGGGTTTCAATTCACGAAAGTCATTGATTTCATGCACAGCCGGATCGATGCACAAACCGTGGTATCCGGCCGCTGCCACCATTGCAAAGTTTTCCTCCATGGGCCGCTCCGCTTGTCCAGGCTGACGCAACTCCATCGCCCACAGTGACTGGAAAATTTCAAGTTGTTGCATGCTGGTGTGGTCCTGTGTAGCTCAGTTCCTCAGGCCTGATGCCCTGATGACGGCCGGAATAGACTCGGGGTTACCCGTGGTCATCAGGTTGACTCCGGAGACTCCGGGAACCTGAGAAATCTCCTGCATCAATTCTGCACAAATCCGGATACCTTCCAACTCCGGGTTGGCGGCATCTTCGAGGCGCTGAATTACGGAATCAGGAATACGGGAATCGCTCATGCGCTTCTTCAGCCACCGTGCAGTCTCTACCGACGGCAACGGTGACAATGAAATCATGGTTGAGTAGTTCCGCGTCAATCCATATTCGACAATTCGCGCCATATAGGTTCGCAAAAGATCGATATTAAAACACAAAGGAGTCTGCAGAAATTGAGCGCCAGCTTCAGCCCTTGCGATCAGCGATTCCGCCCGCCAATTGCGTTTAGGCCTGAAGACCCGGGCTCCGGTGCCAATAAAAAATGCCTTGCCCACGCCCGCTGAACCATCCTGAGCCAGAGAAGAAGCCAGGGCAATTAATTCACGGCCCGCCAGATCGAAAACGGTGCTGGCCTGCACAGCGTGCTGCCTGGGTACTTTATTGCCTCTCATCAGCAATACGCTGCTCACGCCCAGCGCTCGCAGGCCGAGCAAATCACTTTGCAGTGCTCTGCGATTGCGATCACGGCAGGTCATGATCGGGATGGGATCGATGCCGTGATCAAACAGGATACTGGCGGCCGCAAGCGCCGACATCTGAACCCAGGCATAGGGATTATCCGTTACCTGGATGCCATCCACATACTGGCCCAGACCATCTGCCTGGCGCCGGACATCATCCGCGCTGGAGTCCCGCTTCAGCGTCAGTTCGGCACTGATCGTAAAATGATCGCCCTGCACCGCCTCCCTGAACGTTTTCACTTATCGCAAACCTCTTCAGAACGAAGTCAGGAAAGAAACCGCGTTTCCACCATAAAGCTGCCCGGCACGTGCACGCCTGAGGTATTCCTCTTCCATTGCGGACGGTAATTCATCCAACTCGCCGCCGGATTGAGTAACGCGTTGAACGCGGTATTTGTGGTACATCTTCAGCTGAGCCGTGAACGGGATCAGAAGTCCCGGGTCGCTGCCAAACTGCTCACGATGGTAGGCAGGCAGCTTGTACCAGGGCACCGTCGGGCGTTGGTGATGGGCATTGTGATAACCAAAGCACAGAGTGACCCAGTTAGGCCAGTCGTATTTGGCACATTCAGGGTTGCTGTAAGTATGAGCCTGTTCGGTTTCACGACCGCCAAACCGCGAGGGCGGGTTCTCAACAAAAAGAATCGGGTTACCACCATAATCGTGCTGCAGGCCGTCTTTGAAGCGCAGGATATGCAACATGATCATGTAGGCCACTGTATAGAGAATGGCAGCCTTCGGGTAGAAAACCAGCACACTGAAAAAAACACTGCCACT
>PVMS01150726.1_pt1 | contig 19107 bp, 13 predicted proteins | sample 1853461 | NCBI WGS metagenome assembly PVMS01 (sample SAMN08582032, study PRJNA380276) | Marine sediment metagenome, whole genome shotgun sequencing project. | isolation source: ocean sediment barecode stripped | collected 2017 | reverse complement strand
ACACCAACTTGTGCATAGGATCCACCATAATCAATATGCGGTGCTTCATGAGCTACAGTTTTAGTACCTTCTGTAGAAACCATTGCATATCCTATTCCTATAAGTGCACTAACTACAAAAGACATATTAGTGATTAATTTATGCTTAGGGTGGTCTTTAGGAAACTGAAACTTACCATTCATAGTTCCATGCAACTCACCATATATTCTAAGTTCTTTAGCTGATAGAAAAGGATCACTGAAATTAGTTTCAGGTGAATGAAAAGTAAGCATTTGTCTTTGCATGTGCTCTATACTATCTACAACAGATACTGCAGATCCTAAAGGAGCATCATCATTCAAATAAGCATTAAAGTTATTAAGAGCTTCTTCCTTACTTGCAAATAAAGATCCATTATCTGTTTCAGTATGACCAGCACTAAGGAAATGATCCATTACTTGACCCCCGGTATAATTAGCATCTAATGCTGTTGGGTTATAAGGATAGTTAGGGTACAATAATATTTTATCATCAGTAGTGATGGCTGGATCATATGCTCCGGTCTGCTTATAGACATCTCCTTCCTTATACGCGCGCATGTTATTGATCATACCCTTGGCCAAGATGCTTTTGTTACCTTCCCTAGAACCTCTTAAGATTTCATAACCTACTATCTCTGGGATGGGATTACCATCATTATCTACAGGCGGCTTGATATTATCAAACTGTACACCCATAATTCTAATTTTGGTTCCATCATCAGGATCATAATGATTGGCAACCATTTCTCCTGAAGCATCAGTTAAAGCATTATCAGGAAATTTGTGGTGTCTGATAGGACGTCCACATAAATCATACTTAACATCTGTTGTGCTTCCTACATTAACATTAGCTTCATTTACGTATGTTCCATTCCACACCTGAGGCTTATCATCATCATATAGTTCACTGGATTCCCAATAACTCATTTCTCCACCTGCTAGAATAGTACCGTAATCATTAGGAAGAGGTGAAGGTGGGTTTGCGGGATCAAAGTCTAAATCATATGCTGGTGGTAATATTGTACCTACACCAGGGAAACTAGGATCTACAGCTGCAGTATTATAAGCTTTCCATTTATGTAATAAAGCATCATCTCCATCTACAATATCAGATGAGTTTACAGCTAATGTTGTATCAGAACTTTTAGATACTCTCCCGGGTATATGATATGAAGCTGATTTATCTCCAGTACACCATACCCATCTTATGAAGAAGGAATACACTTCATCACGCATGTAACCAGTGTTAGATCCACCATCTCTATAATACTCAGCATCATATTCTATGGATACCCATTTTGATGCTATTTGATTAGCTAAAGGTTGATAGTTAAAGTCAAATTTATCTGTAGGCCCTGTACGTATAAGGTATTGTCCATTCCTATAAATAGCATCTGATTTATCTATAACTGGATTTCTTTTAAGAACATCACCCAGTTGAGCTCCTGTTACTTTAGGAAGAGTCTCATGAATAGTATCAAAGGTAATTTTCTTTTGACGGGTAGAATAAACACCCATTATATGACCTACAGTATTAAAGTTAGAGATCTGAACTAACATTAATTCAATCTCATCAAAAGCTTGATCAGCTTCTGTAATATAAATATCTAAAGAAGATCCTGCAGCCTCATGTACAAACAAGGGTTGAACATTTGAAGGTATGCTGTAATCAGTAATCTTTTGGCCATTGATTAAATAAGCTCCTACAACGTAATAAGATCCATTTAGGATCTGACCAGATGCATTACCACGTTCTATTTGAAAAGCTAAATCTTTTAATTTAGGTGCTAATCTAATTGCATCACAATCTAAAACATCAGTATCTGTACAAATGTTACATCCACCACTATCTACAGTACAATCTTGAACCCATGGAACATCATCAAGACTCATGACTCTAGATGGATTAAAACCATCATCCCAATATACTTGTCTACCACATTCAAAATTAGTACGTCCTACACCTTTTATAAGATTAGCCTGATTAAATCTCAAGCAATCATCATTAACTGTTGTCACGTACTCACATGTGTCTTCTCTAAAGAATCCTATCTCTGAATGGATGTTGTCAGTAGAGAAGACTGCAAATTCATCTTCACCAACGTGTATAATACCTATGATGATATAAGGTGCTAGTATACATAGTCTATTGGAAGCCTCATTACTGAGTTCACCCAAATCCCCGTCTACAGAATTTGTTACAGCATTACGTGCTTGGGTCCATTGATTAGGTTGTTGGTGTGCACCATCTATATCCTCAATAAGACCTTTATCAAATCCTCCGCCTTTAGCAGAACTAGTGTTTATAGTTTTGGCCATATGCGTTTCTTAAATTAAATCTAGGATTACTGCTAAACATATCATAGTACTTATTATAGAAAGCATTTCTGTTGGCTTCATATAATTCCTTAAGCTCACCAAAGTTAGGAGTATTCACAACAGATAGTGCAGCCTTTCTTGCTTCTCTATAATTTCTTTCTATGAACTGAGCCTTTTGAGCATTTGGCTCCATGTCATTCATTATAAGATTCTCAAGAATTCTTTTCTTTAGAGCGTACTCATAGTACTCATTAATTAAATCATGATCCATTACAAGTAAACCACCGTCTTCATCTTCAAGATGACCCTGGTAGTTAATATAAACTTTCCCAGTTTCAAAACTTGTATTCAACCAACCGTCTTTAATTCTAGCACTTCCTGGACCAGCCCAATCTAAATCAGGACATAACGCGTTACCTACGTTTTCTACATTCTGCTCAATCCTTAAAGGTTGCATATGCTTATACTTATGAGTATTAGAATGCATAACCTGTACAATCTCTACTGTTTCTCCTGCACAATTTAAAGTACATGATGTAGGTGCTGTTGTACATGTAACACAAGGTTCACAACCGGTATCACACCCACACTGTACGCATGCTGCGCAAGGATCTGGAGATATTGTAAAAGGATCTCCATTACAAGGTTCACAATTAGCAATTTCTTCAGGTGTTGTATTACAAGGATTGCAACCTATAGGGACAACTATATCTGCAGTACCTGCTGTCACTTCACCTATATCAGTTGCTTCAATACTACTCATTGCAAATTGATCCGGAACAATAACTATTGGAAAATTATGTGTACCGGAATCTTCTGCAGTCACAATGACGCCAAAATGATTAGAATCTTCAGTAACAGTTCTTTGTGCTGTATAATTAGGAACAGATGTATGAGCATTTATCAGAGCCACTATTTTATTCATTTGATCATCATAATCATCATTCAACTCATTTGCAGGTACAATCCCACCAGTAATATTTACACCATTTATATGTATTGTAAGATCATCAAAAGTGGCAGGACCTGGTAGCTCTGCATAGATCTCACCTTGTGCTTTATCACCCGCTATTATAAAATCTTCTGGACATTCATTACAATCACATGGTATTTCTGTAGTAGTTACAGTATTTGGTGCACCACCAACCAAATGTTCATACTCCCATCCACCAAACATTCCGCCACTATCTGGAAGTACTAATATCTCTAAACCGTTTGGAGTTGCACCTGGATCTTCTGCAGTAATAATTATAGTATCAAAGAAATGATCACCTTCATCATCTCCATCTTTAGGTACATACTCTGCAATATAATTTGGAACAGAAGTATAAGAATTAATAGCATCTGCAACTAAAGAAAGTTCATAACCGCAAGTACCGCTCCCTTCATCGCCAGGATAAAGATCTATAGGTGTACCAACATCAAAAACTTCAACACCGTCTATAGTTATAGATTCTATATTTTCTGGTGTATGACAAGGAGGCCCACCACTATAGTATCTATGAAAGTTACCTTTTGCATAATTTGGACAAATTACTGTTACTGTATTGGGTATGCACTTATTAGGTTTGCATGGATCACAAGGGATGGGTTCTATAGTCCTTATGCTACTTGTTAAGTTTTTAGTAACTGTTATTGCACAACCGGGTGTACAAGGAGCTTTCTCTTGACTATGGGTTTCTGGAATAACTAATTCAGGAGTTGTATTCTCATATACGTGCAATGCAAAATTATGCACGTAGAAGTCATTAGGAAGCCTGACACGCCCTTTCTCTACTTCAAGGACTCTTTCCTTCGTTTGGTATACACGTAAGCCTAAATCATACGTAACGCGTTTAGCAACTTTAATAAGCTCTGCCGGATCAATAAGATCTTGCAACTGATACTTTTTAAAGTCACTAGCTACGTCAGCAAGAAGTGTTTCAAAGCTTCTGTATTTTACTGTATAGTTGTTAGACATTACCTTAATATATTTTGACCGTCATCCGCACCATCAGATGGGATTTGACCTGCTGTTAATACTTCCTGCAATACCATTTGTTCTATCTCTGAAAACAGATGTTCCGGAATACTAAATTCTCTATCTTGTTCAACAACGCATGCATTAGCGTTTTCTATATGACATAGTTCAGAACTAATGTCTTCTTCAAACATTGCTTGAATACGGATTCCTTCCCACTCCACGTTAGGGATGTAGATGTAATCATCAATAAACCAGTAGTACTTTGTCTTGTTATACTTAAACCCTGAAGTTTTTGTTAAGTTAGTATATAAATCAGGCTCTGTACGTGTGATACGTTCAGAGTAATCTAAGCTGGTTATAGATCTTATAATGGGACCACTGTCTACATTAATTATTTTAGGAAGTTTCTTTTTGCTTCTCTTGAATGTACATCCGGTGCTTACACCTAAACAACAGGCTTCTACTATATCCACATCAATTAAATCTATACAAGGGATCTCTTTAAATAAACTAGAATGTTTATATAAATTCTCAAGTCTAGATTCTCTTTTAATAAGAGCTTTAGAATGTTTTTGTATAAGACTGTACAAAAATCTATCAGTTAAGAAAGGATCTTCTTTAACTGCTTTCAGCACATTACGTACCCTAGATACTGATTCACCTATAGTTGTTGCCATCTCTTACAAATTAAATTCATTATACCCATCTGGAACAATAGGGGTAAGATTTGTACCTTTTTCTTTCTTCCGGTACCTATCATACATTCTAGATATCTTCTGTGTAGGATCTACCATAATGTACTTCTGCCAATTCTCACTGAAGGCATCAGACATTTTTCTTTTAGTATCCTTGCTTGCACCAAAGGACCATAACTGTTTATGGTGGAAGGGATACTTTGTTTGATTATTGGTATAGAAGATTTTCATAATGTTACCATTAGTCTCCATGTTCCTATAACTTACCTGTACACCTAATTCAGCAGATTTCTTAAAGTCTATATTCTTTTTCTTTACACCGTCTTCACCCGTTTTTCTTTTAGGTGGTGGACATGTTCCCATAAAAATATAACCCAAACCTTCAGGTAATTCTACACCATTTCTATTATCTATAACTCCTTGAACCATATGGTTATTAAAAGTCATAATAATACTCTTAAATTCAGATAGAGAAAGGTCCTTATACTTAGGGTGTTTCTTCTGAAACTCCTTTAAAGTAGCAGCAGTTAAAACACTCTTCCTTTTCTCTCTGAATCTAGGTGCGTTTAAATTAGGTTTGTTAAAAGCTTTCATATAGTCAGTCCTAATATAATATAGCCAATTTTTCTGTGCTTTACAAATCTCTAGGCTCTCAAAGGTAGTTATTTTATACCGTTAACCATTTTGAAATTTAAGAAGTCCATATAACTTTTATTATTGATATCCCAAGTTTGACCACATTCTTTGTCTCTACATTTCATATAATGTTTAGGAGTACCTGCTTTAGTCACGTAACCTTTATTATATGCTCCTAACAGTATACACTCCGGACAATGGAATTTACCTTCACCTGCTTTAATAGCATAATGGAACTTGTGTGGAGCATACTTCCTAAGCTTTTTAAATACAGCCTCTAGAGTAGTAATGTCACCATCACAATAATAAACCATGGTTTTAAGAGCTTTCCTACTACGGTGAATGATTATATCTATCCATGTTTGTAAACCACCCGGATCCTTCTTAGCTACTAAACCAAAATACTTAGCCAGGTTAGCAAGGCTGTGTGATGGCATGGCACCACCAAATAGAGATTTAGAAATTTTATAGGTGTCTATCATACGGTAGTAAGGCCGCATAGGTATGTCATGAAACGCGGCTCTTGTTCTGATCCACTTTATATCAAATCTATCACCGTTGTGAGCTACTATTTCATCTGCTTTATCTAATTGCTCTACAATCTTCTCTATGATTATTTTATCACACTGTTCATTTAAACCCCAATGAATATTATGAATCTTGTCTTTTCCTTCCCATTTCCAACTGATACATATGATCTTAGCATGCTTTAAAATTTGATCAGGTCTTATTGTTTGATTGTAACCAGGTCTCCAGAAATGTCCTTCACAAAATGAAGTCTCAATATCATAGAATAGTCTTTTACGTGTTCTGCTCATTCTTCTATGTGTTACTACTATGGGTTAAATTAGAAAACCCTTGACAGTATATACCGTCAAGGGTAATCCGTTGTTAGTCATAGTAAACCAACAAACCATGACATTCTTGTGTAGAGTGTCTCTAATACTAGTTGTTGTTGCATGGATTGGATGAAATCACTAAAATAGGATTAGTACATGTTCCTTGATCCAATGTCAAAGTGTCTTCAATAATACAATCTAATTTTATAGCTGGAGCTGCAGCTTGTATTTCCACGGTAACAAGTCTTACTTGACCTTCATTATCATCATCTTCTCCATCCCAACAAGTTTGATAACTTATAGTACCTGTACCAGTTCCACCAGCAGATTCAACAAAAACTTCTTTACATGTTTCACAATGACAGTTACTTATTTCTGTAGTAACAAATTGACTAGATAATCCTCCTAGTGTTATGTCATCTACACATAAGTAAATGCTATCTGTAAAATCAATTTCATATAATGTATCTCCAGATATAATTACTGCATCAGAACATTTATATGTATCTAAATCAATTGATGGACAGTTATCTTCTAATACCGCAACAACATCTGCGTTAGGTGTTCCTCCTGCAAGAGTTACTGTAGGTATTGATTGATATCCTGAACCTACTCCAGTTAATGTTACTGAATAAACTTCATCAGCAAAACCAAAACCTGCAGTTAACGTAATTTGTTCTTCTGTAGCTGGGGGAGTACCATCTGCTAGATCTGTAAGATCTAGAGTAACTGGATTCTCAGAAGAGATATAACCAGATCCACCGGCTGCTATAGAATCAATAGTTACTGCACCACTAGCAAAAGTGACATTAACCGTAGCTAACGTACCCACTATACCTGTTTGTAAAAGTCCTATTAAACCTATAGGTCCTTGAGAACCATCTAATTCAGAATAACCTGCACCTAAACTATCTCCTACAACACCCGTAACATTACCTGTTCCTAAAGCTGCTGTACCTGTAGCACCGGCTCCTGCACCTCCACCACTAAAAACTACTGCAGGTGCACCTCCGTAACCTGCACCACCATCATTTAAAATCAGACCTAAAGGATGAGCTTTTAATGGAACATTTTCACATTCAATAGTATACTTTTTACAAGGATCTATTTGCTCAGCCATTGTTAGTTGCCAAGTTAAAGCTAAATCAGGAATACCATCAGAATTTATATCTCCATAACCTTGACATGCAGCTATAACATAACCCGTAAACTCTACACCTTCATTTGCACAATACAGGTTGCCTTCAACTTCTATATCTACAGTTTGCAATCCAGGTTCTACAACTTGAATGTTTATAGTATTATAAAATAAAGGAGCATCCACGTAACTTCTGTAACCCACGCGGTGTTCACCTGAAGTATTTGCTTGAAAGCTTATAGTAAATTTTGACATTATTTTTTGGTTTTAAATGTTAAGGTTACAGATACACAAGTAAGATCAGTGTTTGTAACTTTTACTGTATATTCTGTATCAGCTACTAAGTTAGTAATATCATACTTAAAAGTTCCAACTATATCATATGTTACTGGAGTAGTACCATCTGATATTTCTATCTGATAATTTGTAGTTGGTGTTCCTTCAGTATTAGCAGCCCATACAATACTGACTGCTGTTTTACCAATTTTAGTAAGTCTAAATCCTACAGGAGCTGTTTGTTCACAAGTATCATCATAATTCTGAAGATAAACCAATATCTTTTGAAGTATTGAATCAAGACGTTCTCCTTTATCAAAAGTTAATACACCACCCCAATAGTCCATGTCATAGCTCATTTTTGTAGGAAGCTGTATACATTCTTGATTGAATACTTCAGCGCAAGTTTCCCCACTACAACTAGCATCATCACAACATGAAGAAGGTGTTGTCAAACTGTTATCAGAACAGCCACACTCAGAATTATGTCCACAAGTTTTACTCATCTTTTAATTTATTATGGGTGTGCAAGATCATAAGCAACTTGCCATCCGGCTATGCTATTACCATCTAAGACGTTTCCTTCAGGTTTAGTGTAGTCAATAATTGGCGCATTCAATGTAACAGCGTTACAAGGATACGTTAATGTTGCAAACTCTACATCTGAACAATCTTCTCCATCAATAGTCAATCTTAATTTATATTGGCCTCCCTCAGCTAAACTATCAAAAGAGCCATTAGCACTTGTAGTTGTGATATTAAGAGCAACAGAAGCCACTACAGTATTTGCTGCAGTTAACAATGTCATAGTCACTTGTTTTGGTGTAACACCTGCCCAAGGGAAGGAATAATTTACATCAAAGTATCCAGGAACTACTGCAATACTAGGACAAGTCTCAGTACCTAATGCTATAGACTGTATAAGACTTTCACATGTAGACGCTGTATTTGTATCTATTAAACTGTAAGTTGTTTTAACAGTAACATCATAAGCACCGTCTACCGTATTTAATGGAATGATATAAGGTTGAGATGGACCAAAATAATTTGCAATTAGTTGAACACCTGTAATGATTTGAGGTCCTCCTCCGTTAGCGTCTGTAATGACTATAGTACTTCCAGATAAACTATCTCCAAATTCTTGAGGTATTGATCCAACAAAGTCTAATCTTAATTCTGATGGGTTATTAAGAGTTGCTATTATAGCAAGATCTATAGCTCCACAACCTGTATTACAACAGTTAGCTTGTATAAAGGCTACAGCACCTCTCATATCACATACTACTTGCCAAAGATTAGCAAAAGATTGAGACATATTTCCAGGGCTCTCATTCCAACCACTTAAGTCTTTCATCTGACCTGAACCATTTAACTGATCAGCTGTGTTTAAGTTGGTACACATTTTTGAAATAGCTGTAGCAATGTCTGTACTATTTCCAGTAGAACTTCTTAATTCACAGAATGCTACTTCTACTGCTTTTAGGAGAACATCAACTTGGACTGGATTAGGAGGCAACACACAGTTATCTTCCGGAGTTATTGCTGGAAGTGTTGGTGCCTCTCCACCCTCATTATTTTCTAATGCGTCAATTCTTTCTTCATGATCCGCAAGACCATCTGTTAAAGTTCCTATAGCTCCTAGAAGTTCACAAATTCTTTTACCTATAATCTCCGCATAAGTTTTAATAGGAAGTGTTGTAACAGGATCACCATTAGGATGATTTTTAACATCTAACAGTTCTGGACACGCAATGTTAACATTTATATCTGTAGATCCTGATGGCGTATCTCCACCACCTTCAACTCCATTTCCTGCACAGATTCTTTCAATAAGAATCTTCATAAGAGCTTGAAAATCATCAGGTTTGCAATCTCCAAGATTTAAACATGACAGATCATAATTAGACACTTCAAACATATCCATGAACTCACAAAGCTCTGTGGCTAGTTTAGCTACAACATTATCAATCTTATCTCCTTTACAAAGTTTGATACAGGGAAGATCTCCCCCTTGCCAGATTACACATCTACTTGATATAGGATCACACCCAGGATCGTCATTTAGGTTATTAGGCTTCATTGTCATAATATGATGTATTATATAATATAGTTAATTTTTTTCATCTTAGCAAGCTATTCACAACTATTACACTCTGTACAATCTGTGCATTCCACACAACCTGTCATATCACAAGTACACTCTGCATCAATATCAGCAATAGCATTGAAATTATTAAGTTCTCTCTTAAGATTCCATTTCTCTGGATTATCCGGACCAGATGTTTTAATACCGTATCTTCTACTGACCATATCCTTATATACACCTTCACCAGTTTTCTTAGCTAATTTATCATAGTAAGCTACATTTTCTGAGTCTCCTTCTCCAGTACAAATCTTTCTAGGGCATTCACATTCTTCTACAATAGGATCTGTAATATCATAACCATCTTCACACTTTCCAGAACATTCATCAAAATTTGTTCCTGGAGGACAAGTATATCCAAAACTATCTCCTGAATTAAAAGGCGTTCCCCATATATGAAACAAGTTATCTGAGGTAGACCATAGTATAGGCCCATTAATAGGATCTCTAGTTCTTCTAGTGTAGTAATTGCCATTAGTTCTGCTACACTAGCATCATATATTTCTGCGCCAAACGCTGCAACAAGTTCATCATTCCAACCTTCTAGCTCTATTATATTTGCACCCGCCTGTAATGTAACTTCAATAATATGCCAAAAACCAAAGTGTTTCTCATATCCACCTGCATCAAATCTTGCTATAAGGGTACTTGTATTTGTGGGATCAATTATAGTCAAACGCATTCTATTATCTGCTGCAAACCCTAAGCAATACTTTTTAGTTTCAGGTACATCAACACATCTACGAAAACCTACCCATTCATCTATAGGTAACTGATCACCACCTACTGGTGGAGCATCACTCCATACACCTGTTCTATGTAAACGTCCTTCTGATAAAGATAAATTATCTACTTTATCCCAAGGTTCAGTACCGTTATCTAAAACTTGAGGTACTAATGCTGAACCGGCCCCATCATTATCTACAAGAATGGCTGATGAATCTCCTCTCAAAGGTAATGTAAATGTATCTGCATCCTCATAGAACCTTGTACCTCTCCACCCGTACGCTGTACTTTTATTTCCATCAGCAGCAAGAAATGTAGTAATGTCTAAATCTGCATCTACTTGTATACCAATTTCACACTTACCATTAACCATAGTATATCCAGTAGGACAAGCTAATCCGTCAACGCATTCATTTTTTAAACCTCTATCTGGACTTATATTATTCATAGTTAATCACATTTAGGAACACAATATCCCGGTGCTACATGTCTTTGTTCAATTTCTAGATCTGTTATAGGTTCAGCTTCAGCATTACAATCTTCACACTGATCAAAACAATTAGTTATTTGTAGATCTACTTGTGGGTAAGTTTCTTTACGACAAATGTAAAGTTCTATTGTTGCACAACGCTCCACTTGATTTTCTTCAGGTAGATTTGCATCAACCCATTTAATAACCTTTCCTAGATACAGAGCAGCTGAAGGACTATCAGTAAACACAGTTTCGTAAGTACCACAATCCACTATCCTATAGCAACTAGCATTACAATCCTCACAATCATCTACCTCAGCATTTATGTCACTTGTACCATATGTGTTAGCAATGCTTTCACAATCTGCGTACTCTAACTGTACGTTAAAACATACGTCTGGTTGGAATTCAAAAATATATGTTTTGTTAACGTCTAAAGGCGTATCTGTTCTATTCCAATATATTTGATCTGGACAGTCTACAATTTCTGTTACTTGATCAACACCCTCTTGTAAAATACTAGAACCTATAAAACCATCATCAAGCAAGCCCACATCAAAACCTCCAGTCTCACTACTAGTACTCATTTGACCAGCTAAATCATTTCCTTGTATTCCTGGTAACACAGTTCTTACTTGAGCATATACAACACCATAGAGAATTTCCATTGTATAATTTGGTACAGAAGTGTGTGCATTAACAGCATCTGCAACTTGTTTTGTCATTAAATCACCACCTCCAACAGTACCATCTGAAGAAAGAGCAACAGGACCTCCTATAATATTTACACCATCAATAAGAAAACTATCAAGAATAGCTGTACCAGGAGTAGTAGGATAATCCCATTCTATATAACCTAAAGCTTGTAACCATTCTACCACAACTTCTTCACAAGCTGGTTCCACATTTTCTACTTCTGAACAGGGCAAAAGTTTATATAAAGTATTACAAGTATTGCAATTCTCACAGGCGTGATCTGTACCTATAGTAATATCAAAATAATCTTCATCTCCATCATCACATGTAGAAGTTCCTATATACTTGTAGCAATCTGTTTCTACACCAGGATCTCCTCCTAGTTCATATATATTATTTACTGTAAGTGCAGCAGCTGCAGGTTCACCGGTAGCTAGTCTTACAAAAATAGAAGTATCTGTAGGACAATCTTTAAATTCTAAACAAGGTTCACACACTAAACAATAGTCTGTACCATGATCTGTAGTTGTTACAACATCTAGTATGACTGTGTTTTCACCACATTCTTGTACTTCATCTGAGATATACTTATAACACCCCTGTAGGGAAGGTTCCCCAAACTCATAAATATTATTGAGTACTAAAGCGGTTTCACCTTGAGCTTGTTGTATATAAGCAAATGTTCCTGGATTCTCACAAGATTCTATTTTGATACACCCATCACAAGCCCAGCATGCATTTGGTCCATGATCAGCACTCACTAAAACATTTTCATGATCTGCAGCAGTACATAAAACTATACTAATAGCTTTAAAACACTTCCCTATAAAAACAACAGAACCTGTTAGTTCATATACACTATTTGCATAAATAGTAGTTGTTTCACCGGCATCAAATTTAACAAGATAAGATTCTTGAGCATCATTACAATTTTCTATTAACCAGCAACACTCTTGTACTGTAGGATCACTATATACAATTTGAAGACAATTTCCTGTTTCACATGTGTCTAATGCATAACCTGCAGGACATTCAGATCCACTATTTTCTCCTAAATCATAAAACTGACCTATTTTATCTTTTGTTGAGAATAAAAGATAACTTTCTATTTCTGCTACAGATACAGCATTTACAAGTTGACTTAATGTAGCATCATATACTTCAGCAGCAAAAGCTCCAACGCTAGATTCATTGCTTCCTTCTAATTCTATAATGTTAATACCTTCCTGTAGAGTCATTGGAAAAACTCTCCAGAGTCTATGATCTTGAGTATTTGAAGGTGACGGATGATATGATTCATATATGATTACACCGTTCAGTCTAAACCTTACATTGTTATCTGCACCTATTCCTATAAAGTATTCTTTAGTTGTTGGTACTTCTAAGCATGTTGAAAACCCTAACCATTCATCATAAGGCTGTCCGCCTCCAGCAACCCAAAGACCTGCATTATTTAATCTACCTTCTGTATCATCATTTGCATGCCAAATATTTCCTGTCTGAATCCAATCTGTATATGGAACAACACCTATAGGAGAACCATATTCAGGAACAGGTGCGGTTGCGTCAATAACATCTGAACCATCATAAGGCGGAACCTCATCTTCAGGAGCAGCATTACCTGGAGTTCTTAAGGGAAAATCCAGATCTGTAATATTTGTATAAAATCTTGTTCCGTTTTCACCATACAAAGCATGTGTTGCGCCTGCTACAGCTGCATACTGTATGGGATGTAAAGTTTTATTAGTAGCTTCAACGTATTGACATTGTCCATCAATTAGAGTTGTTCCAAGAGGACATACTTCAGTTCCACAAGCGCCCGTTCCTATAGGTGTAGAAAGATTAAAAGCAGTATCTACAAAACTTACTATGTTAGATATTACAACAGCAGAACCAATAAAAGCCTGGTAAATAGGTTTTATGTGTGCTATAACTTGTACAGTGATTGTACTAGGTACACTTACACAAGGTCCATTCCATCCGTTAGCGTTGTCTCCGGAACCATAATCTGTAGCATTAATAGTTTCACCTAAACCCCAATTCCAATTTTTAAGAACTCTTCCAACGTTTCCTATTAATAGATCTACAGGAATATCATCTACGCTCCAATGAATAAAAACTCCACCAGGTCCAGATCCACTAGTGCTAGTGGTATCTACTACCAGTATAGAAAAAGATTCAATGTGTTCTGCAATAAAACTTCCACCAGATATTGTCCATTTAATATCTGGATTTATGTTAGCTTCATTACAAGAGCCTCCTTTATGTAACACAGGTACAGTAGAGCCTTCAGCGATATCTGGTAATTCTAATAATATTGATGCCATCTTAAATTATTGTTTATGTTTAGCCAGATATGCAGCATTATAACTTGCTACACATGTGTCACAACAGCTTTGTCCATTTATTGCCGGTTCTCTTACACAACTGCATCCTAGTAGTTTTTTACAGTTATGGCAGTATTGTGGTATTTTTACTTTAGCCATTTTGTTGGTTTTATTGGTTTAACAGCCTGAGCAATTAAAATTTGCTAAAAGTTTCTTAGCATAACTATAAAGCTCCATTCCTTTCTTTGGGTTATGACAAGTCTCTACATTGGATTTAGCAGCATCAATATAAGTACGGATTTTTGCAAGCTCTGCAAGCTTCTTAGAAGTCTCTATAGAAGGCGCACAGTCTGCAAGATCTAAATCACATAAAACGCTCTTATATGTATTAAGAAGTTGTGTAATCCGCAAATGATTATACTCTACATAGATTATATCATTTGGACTCACACTATACTTCAGAACATAAATACCATCAGGTAGACTTACATTCTTTGTTCCGCAATCAGATGTCTGAATTTCTAAATCACAACCGTTCATCACTAATGAAAATCCATGTGTTATATCATCTTGACCAAATTCTACAGCATATGTAAAACCAGGTAAAGTAATATTGAGAATAGGACACTCCACTTTTACATCCTCATGATATAAAGAAGTATCCACAACCCTAAAGATTTTAGAATTTAATGTATCCGGTGCTTCTAAACTTAATGTATGCTTAGCCATGTCTTTTAGTTATTTGATTAAACTAAGAAAGGGAGAGAAGAGTTTACTACCCCACTCTCCCTTTTTAGTTAATTATGGTATTCCTAATTCTTATGGATTAGGAAGAGCAGTTGGAGTACAACCAGTAACTGTATAATCTTCAGTTGCTGGAGCAGTAACAACACCGCCAGTGATTAAATCATCCATTTCAGACTCTAAGTATGCTGAAGTAGCGGCAGTACCAACTATTTCTAATACATACTGATCAGCACTGTACATTCCTGATGGGTTAGCAGGAACTGGTATACTGTGTTGGATGTAGAATGAACTGTAAGATCCATCTCTGCTCAATACAGCATAACTTCTGTCTCCTTGAGTAATCTCTCGGATTCTTAAGTCATTGGCCATAAAGTTTTGCAAATAAGACTCAGACAAGATCAATGCTCTCAATTTAGTTTCACCTAAACCGTTAGCTTGAACACCTTGACATTCAGTAACTACACACAATCCTTCAAATGCACATGGATCACCTTCTAAATCAACTTCAGAAGCATAAATCTTAAGTGGCTCTACACTGTAGTAATCTGAAGTTTGGAAAGTACAATCTCCAAATTTAGTTTCAGTATATGCACCAAGTAAAACAATACCTGCTTCGTTGTTATTATCAGAAGAACCTGCATGTTCAAATAACTCAGTAGCTGGATCTAATCCCTCAGCTATTGCTGAAGCAGCATCATAAGCATAAGATTGAGTCACTGTACCAGTTGTAACAACTAATATAGGACGTACAAAATCTTTAAAGTAAGGATCTTCAGCTATTGCTGTAGCCCATTGCTTATAGATAGTTGTAGAATCTACTACTACTGGAGCAGCTTCTGGATCTGCACAACATCCTCCGTTTGCTTGAAACGTTTGATATAACATGTGGTTAGCAAATCTTAATGCATCATGTCCTTTAACTTCCAATCTTAAATTGTAGTCTTCACCACAATAAAAATCTTTAGCACAAGCACCAGCACCTGAAACACCACCAATGTTTACTACAGCTCTTGTAGCAGCATTTGGATCAGCTTTCCAAGTCTTGCTTATAAACCTAGGATTAATACCTTTTGATTTGTGAGCTTCTTGATATCCACCGTGGAATGGTCCTTGCTTATCATCTAATTTAATAGATGCACCAGCAAAATAGAACATTGCACCATTAGCAGCAACAATTCCAGCAGCATCTGTTGACAAGTGCGTAGCACTATCAAAGAAACCTGCAGTTCCTACTCCTAATTGATATCCTTCAGCAGCAGCTGAACTCTTTAGCTCACTTACGTGAATTCCTGTGGATGTTAAAATACCATCCGTAATCTCTGCTTGGTCTCCAGGAGTTCCCGGTGTTCCAACCAAAGCTTGTGAAGCTTTTGTGGCAATAAATACCTTACAAAAACTGTGATTAAAATAACTCATCTCTCTAAAATTTTAATTAATAAATAAATATATGTACTCTATAATATAACAATAATTTACCAATATACAATAGTAAATTAATTATTTCCTTCAACCTGTCCTGTAGCTGTTTGTTGCTGATTGATAGATTCAATATCACCAGCTAATATTTTAGCAGCTTCATCAATGAACAGTTCTATAATATCATCTTTAAATTCACACTCTATGTCTTGTGTAGACACTATGTTTGTGTATGGGTCAGACACTCCAGTGATTTCTATTCTACGGGGTTGTCTGTAGTAGGAAAGCCGCACGTCAGTGAGTGTAAATTCTGTGTTTGTATAGATACGCACTCTGTTGTTCTGTAATGTACAAAAGGTTTCTCCCCAGGTAAAGTTAGGTTGCTTATGTTTATCTCTAAGTAAAGTAGATACGTTAGCTACTTCAGCTAAATAAATTATCATAGGTCTCTGGCCTTCACAACATTCATCATTCCCGGAAGCATGTATACCTTTCCACTCAAAATAATTTTCTGGAAGATCTACAGTCTCTACATAATTCTCATGACCATTAGTAGTCATAGGAGTCTCACTCAAAAGTATTTGTAAATCATCTATTCTACGCTTAGACTGCTCATCACCTTCTTGTTTGGTATTCATACCATGAAGCTGTCTTCTACACCAAGATACTACACCTTTATTAAAGGCTTCAACAATTTGCCACTTAGGGATGTTATCAAAATCAGCAGAGGCTAGTTTATTTAACCTCTGCTGAGTTTTTAATATAATGGTTGTATTAAGCATTCTTTCAATTTGTTATGACTTCCAGTACTCATCAATTTCCCCAAGTAATGCAACAAGCATATCCTCATAAAGGGGATTCTTAAGATATTGTACAACATCTGAAACGTTTCTTCCAAGCATTGTATTAGTTGCTGTATGATAAAGCATTCCGTCAGCTTTAAGAGCTATATGGTTAAATACCACAGAATCTTTAACAAGAGCTCTTACCTTCAATGTTTCAGGATCCAAACGTGATATCTCAATGAAGTGTTCAGCAGCTTTGGTCTTGTTACGTTCAATACCTTCACCATTGATATAATCATCTAATAAATCATACATGATATCAATAGGTGTATGCGCTTTATACGCAGTACTATTAGTATCAATAATTTTAGTAACATACATAAGTTTAGTAGCATTGCCGTTATGCATAGCATCTAGTAAACCAATTGCTTTATTACGTAATTTCTTAAATGTAGTTCTAGTAGATACTGTATCTACTTCTTTGTCCAAATACCATTTAGGAGCTACAGCCATTGACATTGCATCCTCAAAAGATTTTGCAATCAAATCAAATCCACCAGCTTCAATAGCCATAAACTTAATCAGGTCATACGGATCTGTAGCAGGATTCAAAGCAACTTGCTCATTCCCTACTCTAATAGAAAGACCTCCCCAAAACTCTATATTGTTTGGTTTAGCTATTTCTACTTTAGCCCAAAACTCAGGATCTTTAATATCAAGAATGTTAGTTGCCAACTCTTGTTCTAAGTGTTGAACTATTAACCGGATGTTACGGACAACTCCTGCTTTAGTCTCTTTATCTTTGATAAGTTTAACTTCTGGAGCAAACTCATCTAAACCTGTAACAAATTTTACTACACCATTTCTTTCTATGGCAGCTATTTGTTCTTCATGTTCAATACCTGGGAATACAACCATATCTAACTTTTCTAGACCCATGTTCTCTTTATTGGGATCTGTGAAAGGTTTAATTGTAATCTTCCCTACCTTATTAAACAGGTGGTCAAAAGAAGTTGAGTCTTCTTCCTTAGCTGAAGCAGCTAAAGTTTCTGGTACGGCCGTATCTAATGTTGAAGCAGCCACCTCACCTACAATGTTTGGACTCTCTCCCTCTACAAAAGGTTTCTCTGTAATCTGTCCATCGTTATCCATTACAGGTGCATTTGAATTTTCTTGTGTCATTTTATTTAGTGTTGGTTTTTAAATATTTGTTGGTTATTACTTTGACGTATGTTGGGGAGAGCTTAAACCCTCCCCGTGACACGTTTACTTTTCTAAGATTAGAATGATCCTCCAGTAATTGGATTTCTCATAACAATCTTAAGGACCTTAGTTGGATCCTCCACCCAGATGGCTGGCATCACTTGAGTCATATAAACTCGGTATCCATTAAATTGTCCTGAAGACTGGAAACCTTGTTCTCTACCCATGTAATCCATAGTACCATTTTGGTACCACCATTTCAGTTTCTGATCCCACTTAAGCTTCAACATGTGAATGTTGTCTTGCTTACCATCAGTGATATCAAAGATGATAAAGCTATAAGAGCTTAATGGGAAACCGTCAATCACTGGATTTTCAATGTCATTGGTATGAACATTGTCAAACGCTGGATTGATAACAAACTGAACGTTTGCTAAGAATGGAATCACATAACTAGTGTAAGCAAATCCAAATCCAAGGTTCATACCTTTGTTTGTAATTGCTCCGATACCATCGTTTTCAGCAGCACTGATCAATAGACCAGAATTAGCAGCTTCTCTCTTAATAGCTTCGTTAACCATTCTCATTCCACCCATTCCGGTTTGAACAACAATCTTTCTCTTAGGATCTGGACCTTCAAATTCAACTTTTCCATTGTAGAAATTATACAACTCATTTCTAAACAACTCAATGTTGAAAGAAGATT
>PVMS01010002.1_pt1 | contig 19115 bp, 11 predicted proteins | sample 1853461 | NCBI WGS metagenome assembly PVMS01 (sample SAMN08582032, study PRJNA380276) | Marine sediment metagenome, whole genome shotgun sequencing project. | isolation source: ocean sediment barecode stripped | collected 2017 | reverse complement strand
GGCAGTTGCATCTACCAAAGCGCTCACCGGCGAATGTCCGATAGCGGTAGCGATGCCTTCTTTCCCGTTGTAATCCAGTGCCGTTACAATGTCCGGCTGCAGAAATGATCACAGTCCCGGGTGCAATTACTTCTTCATTCTTATATTTTTGCTTCATGGAAAGGGAGTCCTTCCCAGTGGGAACGTTAATTCCCAGATCGATGGCAAAATCACTGACCCCTTTTACAGCTTCATACAAACGGGCATCCTCACCCTCGTTATTACATGGCCACATCCAATTGGCGGACAGCGACACAGATTGCAACCCATTCTCCAAAGGTGCCCAAACGATATTGGTCAAAGCTTCGGTGATCGAATTTCTCGATCCGGCAGTTGCATCTACCAAAGCGCTCACCGGCGAATGTCCGATAGCCGTAGCAATGCCTTCTTTCCCGTTGTAATCCAGTGCCATCACACCACAGTTGTTAAGGGGTAGTTGCAAAGGTCCTGCGCATTGTTGTTTTGCAACCAAACCTCCCACACAACGGTCTACTTTGTTGGTCAGCCAGTCTTTACAAGCCACGGCTTCCAGTTGCAATACCAAGGCTAAATAGTCTTTAAGTTTTGATGCATCGTACTGTAAATCGGTGTAATTTCTCACCACGGTACTATCGGTCATTATGGTCTTAGGGGAGCTGCCAAACATATCTTCGAGGGCAAGATCCATGGGTTTATCGCCTTTGGTCTTGCTTTCAAAGCTAAAACGATGATCTCCGGTCACTTCTCCTACTTCATACATAGGCGAGCGTTCCCGATCTGCGATCTTCTTTAAATTAGCTATGTCTTTTTCACCGATAACGAGCCCCATTCTCTCTTGTGATTCATTGCCAATAATTTCTTTGGCTGATAGGGTAGGGTCACCTACAGGCAATTTATCCAGGTCTATTTTTCCGCCTGTTTCTTCCACCAATTCGCTCAGGCAGTTAAGATGTCCACCTGCTCCATGATCGTGAATGGAAACGATGGGATTTTCTACACATTCTACCATAGCACGAATTGCATTGGCGGCGCGTTTCTGCATTTCGGGGTTGGAACGTTGAACGGCATTGAGCTCGATCCCACTGGAAAATTCACCGGTATCTGCAGAAGAAACAGCAGCTCCTCCCATCCCGATCCTATAGTTTTCACCACCCAGGATGACGACTTTATCTCCGATATTAGGAGTATCTTTTATGGCTTGATCCTCCTTGCCATAACCAATTCCACCGGCAAGCATTATAACTTTGTCATAACCCAACTTGCGGTTGTCTTTTTCATGCTCAAATGTCAATACCGATCCACAGATCAATGGCTGGCCGAACTTGTTCCCAAAATCGGAGGCACCATTACTTGCCTTTATTAGAATATCGATCGGGGTTTGGTATAACCATTGGCGTTCGTCCATTCCTTGTTCCCACGGACGGTCTTCTTCCAGACGGGAATAAGAAGTCATATATACCGCTGTTCCGGCCAAGGGCAAAGACCCTTTTCCACCTGCCAGGCGGTCCCTGATCTCACCTCCGCTTCCGGTAGCGGCCCCGTTAAAAGGCTCCACGGTGGTAGGAAAATTATGGGTTTCGGCTTTTATAGAAATTACACTATTGTAAGTTGTCTTTTCGTAGAAATCGGGTTTATCGGCACTTTTGGGTGCGAACTGCATAGCATGTGGGCCTTTGATAAATGCAACATTATCCTTGTAGGCCGAAACGATACCGTTGGGATTTACTTCAGAGGTCTTCCTGATCAATTTGAACAGTGATGATGGCATCTCTTCTCCGTCGATCACAAAAGTGCCATTGAATATCTTATGACGACAGTGTTCGCTGTTCACCTGGCTGAATCCAAATACCTCGCTATCGGTCAATTTTCTATCGATTTTTTCTGAAAGCTTTTCGAGATAAACGATTTCGCCTTCGCTCAATGCCAATCCTTCTTTTTTATTGTAGGCTGAAATATCATCGATTTCCTGAATTTCTTCAGGTACGATGTCAATTGTATAAATAGCCTGGTCAAGCGATGGATATTTTTGGGACAACATAGAGTCGAAGTCGGTAAAATTTTCAGCGACATTAAAGAATTCCTCGATACGAAGGATCCCTTCGATACCCATATTCTGAGTGATTTCTACGGCATTGGTACTCCAGGGGGTTATCATCGCTGCACGCGGGCCAATAAAAAAATCCGCTATCGCGGACTGTTCTATTTTGGGTTGGTTGCCAAATAACCACTGTAATTTTTGAATGTTTTTTTCTGAAATCCCCTCAGACGTTTGGACAGCAAAAACGGTGTTTTTTACGTCTCCAAAAAAGTGAATCATCCCTGTCTTTATTTGAGTCAATTTTTAAAGAACACCTTCGCATTAATGCTTCGATGTCTGAAGATGCAAAGTTAATCAATTTAAAGTGAATTTTGAAGTAAACTCGTATAAGGATCTTCCGAATCATACAAGTGAGGTTTTAGTGATATTTTTGATGATCCTAAATTAATTTTTAACCTTATCTTTCGCCTACTAAATAATTTGTAACCTAAATAGTGAACCATGAAATTAAGGTATTTACTTTTTGCTATAGTTATTGTCATGAGTGGCGGCCTATATGCACAAGAAACTTTTCCACCTACCGAGGTAATTGTAGGGACTTATATTGGGAAGACAATTCCTCTTCGCGATTTTCCAACAGTAGAGGATAATCCAAATATGGATCCCAGAACTCTAACCATTTTTCCAAATAGATCTCGATATAATGCGAAAGTAAATGAGGATGCTTTACCCATTGGTATAGATAATAATGTTCAGAAAAATATTGGCGGCATATTTAGCTACGCCTTAGAAGAAAACTTTATTGGTGCCTCATCTTCGGAATCGGGATTCGTTCCACCAGATCCAACAGGAGCTGTAGGTCCTGATCATTATGTACATTCAGTGAATTCAATCGTAAAGATATTTGATAAGACGGGGAATTTATTGGCCGGCCCCACTTCTTTAGGAGCCTTTTTAGGTATTGGATCGAATTCAGGGGATCCTATTGTACTATACGATCAATTAGCAGATCGCTTTTTTGTGAGTGAATTTGGATCTTTATCCAATTCATTGGCGATAGGTGTATCCGACACGAATGATCCAACCGTAGCATATAATGTATATCATTTTTCGCTGGATGCATTTCCAGATTACCCCCATTATAGCGTTTGGCCGGACGGTTATTATTTAACAGCCAACAAGGGCGGTACGAACAAAGTATATGCAATAGAAAGAGATGTGATCCTCGCTGGAGGGGCCAATCCACAGATAGTTGGATTTCCACTGCCGGGATCTGTTCAAAATACCAATACTGTCTATAGCCCGGAGCCAGCGAATCTTACCGGAACTTCTTTTCCCGCAAATGTTCCCGGTTATATCGTGTACCTTCAAGATGATGGCTGGTCCGGAGTCACTTTCGATCATTTAAAGGTTTGGGAGATAGACGTTGATTGGGTAAATATAAATAACTCCACGATTTCGTCTGCTTTAGAAATTCCAACTGATCCTTTTAATTCAGTATTTGCTCCATTTGGTTCAGGTGATGTGAACCAACCTGGAACATCCAATAAAATAGATATGATCGGTGGCGTAATTTCGTTTGCTGCCAATTATAGAAGTTTTGGAACACACAATTCTTGGGTTATAACTTTTAATACCGATATTGATGGTAATGATACTTCAGGTGTACATTGGATCGAATTAAGAAATGATTCTTCTAACCCGTGGGATGTTTATCAAGAAGGGACCTATGCACCGGCAGATGGTCATAGCCGATTTATGGGGAGTGCGGCAATGGATGCCGCCGGAAATATAGGTTTAGGATTTAATATAGCAAGTGGAAACCTACCTGTAGGAATTAGATATACTGGTCGTTTTGATGGAGATCCTCTTGGGATGATGACCGTAGCTGAAACCACTATTGTAGACGGGGTCGGAGTACAGACAACAACAAATAGGTTTGGTGATTATTCTCATCTTACTATGGATCCAAATAATTTTACCTTCTGGCATACGGCTGAATTTTTTTCAGCAACTAACGCCTGGAGAACCCAAATTGCGTCTTTTTCATTGAGTGGTGGTTTTACAGCCGATGTAGGGATAAATAATATTTTACAACCTACTAACGGTATTCTAACAGCTGCTGAAACAGTAGAGGTCAGCATCCGTAATTTTGGAACAGCATCTCAGACTAATATTCCGTTAGAGCTTAGAGTTGACGGAAACTTGGTGGCTTCGGAAACTTTTACAGGAACGATAAATGCTAACGAAACTGCAACCTATACATTTGTTCAGACCATAGATCTATCTACATCAGGTCAGACCTACATGATCGAGGTAGCAACAAATTTGTCTGGTGACGAATTTGCTGCCAATGATGCTTTCAGTAAAGAAGTGACGCACTTATTTGCGAACGACGTTGGAGCCATAGAAATTACGGCTCCTGAGAGTGGCTCCGGATTAGGAATGGAAACGATATCAGTGAAAATTAAGAACTTTGGCGCGAATTCTCAATCAGGTTTTGATGTACAGTACACTATCAATGGTGGAGCCGCAGTTGTTGAGTCATTTGCTGGCACTATTCTTTCGGAAGAAGAAGCAATTTTTGATTTTGCAACTCAAGGGGATTTTACAGCCTTAGGTTCTTATACTATTGTTGCCTCTACTTCCTTGACGGGCGATCAAGAAAGCACTAATGACGAAGTAACAGTGATCGTGGAAAACCAGCTTTGTATGCCATCAATGGATTGTTCGTTTGGAGATGGTTTCCAATTGGTTGCTATTGCCGAAATAAATAATGTTTCAGGATGTGAAGGTTATGGAGATTTTACTGATCTAAATGCCAATCTGGGACCCGGAAGTACCAATGACATTACCTTTACTACTGGGTATGGAGATCAAAATGTAAAGGTTTGGATCGATTTCAACGATGATTTCACCTTTGCTGCGAATGAAGTAGTGGTTCCCAATTTTGTAATTGCTCCCGGACAAGGGTCAGGATCGTACACTGTGACCGTAGATTTAACTATACCGGCAGGGGCTGCCATCGGAGAACATCGAATGAGAGCTAAGAGCAATTGGCAAGCACCTGTGAGTAATGATGCATGTGCTACATCAACTTATGGGGAAACCGAAGACTATACAGCGAATATTGGTAGTCTGGGTGTAAATGACACGCGAATCTCAGAATCTGAATTGATCATAATTTCGTTACCAAATAACCGATTTGAGATTTTGTTGCAATCAGATTATGATGGAACGGTATACACCGCTATTTACAATTTACTTGGTCAGCAATTGGGTTTTAAATTAATTCCAAAGGTTGATAATACGTATAGATTGAATTTAAACATGTCTCATACAGCCAGTGGCGTATACCTTATTAAAGTAGGTGGACAAACGACTACTTCCTTTAAAACGGCAAGGATTATAGTAAAATAATTATCCCGGTATATAATCTTGAAATGGCGGCTTGTGGCCATCATTTTTTTGTCATAAATAAATGGGATGCAACAAATTTTTATTTGAACACCAACACCTTGTAATATAGCAGGGTTCGTCAAGGCCTTAAAAAGCTGAGAATCACAAACTTGATCCCTAAGGTATAAGTGAGTTTTTCATGAGATTTTCGATTATTTAGATTCAAATTTTATTGATATATTAGCGGCTTCTAAAAAATATATATAACCTAAAATTGTTAACCATGAAATTAAAAAATCTATTTTTTGCTGTAGCTGTCATCATGTGTGGCAGTCTATTTGCACAGGACACTTTTCCTCCTACGGAAATAATTACAGGAACGTTTATTGGAAAAACGATTCCACTTCGTGATTTTCCAACGATGGATGAAGACTACAGTGATCCAAGAACACAAACAATGGTTCCTAATGAATCGAACACTACACAGGAAATAAATACGACTACAACTGTCATTCAGAATCTGCAGACAGAAATAGGCGGTATTGAGAGCTATCCATTAGAACAAAACTTTATAGGAGCTTCCGCATCAGAATCCGGATTTTTCCCTCCTGATCCTACCGGTGCTGTAGGCCCCAATCACTATCTGCATTCTGTGAACTCATTGGTAAAGATATTTGATAAAACAGGAACCTTGTTAGTGGGACCAGTTAGTTTGTCAAGCTTTTTGGGTATTGGTTCCAATAATGGGGATCCTATTGTATTGTACGATCAATTAGCTGATCGGTGGATAGTAAGTGAATTTGGATCTTTAAATAATTCGTTGGCGATTGGAGTCTCAGATACCAATGATCCAACCGGGGCATATAATGTATACCAATATCAATTCAGCGGCTTCCCCGATTATCCGCACTACGGTGTTTGGCATGACGGTTACTATGGAACTGTAAACTTAAATGGGCAGACCACACGAGGATTTGTTATGGAGAGAGACGAGATGCTCATCGGAGGACCTTCTCCTCAAATATTGATATTTAGCCTTCCCGGAGTTGTTGTGAATCCTAATCAGGTAAAAAGTCCTGAACCGGCTAACCTTTTAGGAACTACAATCGATCCTTCTACACCGGGATATATTACCTACCTTCAGGATGATGCCTGGGGAGGTGTTTCCTTTGATCATTTAAAAGTTTGGGAGATCGTGATGGATTGGAATAATACTTCAAATTCAACCATTTCTTCGGCTTTAGAAATTCCTACCGATCCGTTCGATGCAGGAGAATTATTTGGTAACGGTAATGGCGCACTGTTTCAGCCGGGAACCAGTCAAAGACTTGCCGGTCATGGAGGTATCATTTCTTTTGCAGCTAACTATAGAAGTTTTGGGACCCATAATTCCTGGCTGATCACTTTTAATACGTTTATTGATGGAAATCTAACCGGAGGAATTCGATGGATAGAACTACGCAATGATATGTCAAACCCCTGGACTATTTTCCAGGAAGGAACCTACTCGATCGCAGATGGGCATAGCCGTCTTATGAGTAGTTCTGCAATGGATGCCGCAGGTAATATCGGATTGGCATACACTACCGGTAGTACATCATTGGCTCCTTCATTGAGATATACAGGTCGTTTTGACGGAGATCCCCTTGGAATGATGACACTTGGAGAAACTGTCATTATTGACGGTCCGGGCGTAAGAACCAATAGTAACAGATATGGTGATTATTCTCATTTGACGATGGACCCTGATAACTTTACCTTTTGGTATACAGGAGATTACTTTTCATCAAACAATCAATGGCGAACACAAATCGCGTCTTTTTCGATTAGTGGTGGTTTTACAGCCGATGTAGGTATAAACAATATCATCCAACCTACCAATGGTATTTTAACAACGACAGAAACAGTAGAAGTTAGTATCCGTAATTTCGGATCTGCTTCACAGTCCAACATTCCGGTGGAGCTTAGAGTTGACGGAAACCTGGAAGCATCTGAAACTTTTACCGGTACTATCAATGGAAATGAAACCGCGACCTATACGTTTGCTCAGACTGTGGATCTTTCTACTGCTGGACAAACCTATACGATCGAGGTAACAACGAATTTGGCCGGAGATGAATTTGCGCCAAATGATGCTTTCACCAAAGAAGTAACCCATTTATTGTCCAATGACGTTGGAGCCATAGAAATTACCGCTCCGGTGAGTGGTAGTGGTCTGGGAATGGAGACGGTCTCCGTTAAAATTAAAAACTTTGGTGCTAATTCGCAATCAGGATTTGATGTACAGTATACTATCGATGGCGGTGCTGCCGTAGTCGAGAATTTCGCGGCTACTATTCTTTCCGAAGAAGAAGTGGTTTTTGACTTCGCTACTCAGGGAGATTTTTCAGCCTTAGGTTCTTATACTATTGTCGCTTCTACTTCCTTAACAGGAGATCAAGAAAATAGCAATGATGAAGTAACTGCAATTGTCGAGAATGTAATATGCATGCCGTCAATGGATTGTTCATTTGGAGATGGTTTCCAATTGGTTGCCATAGCCGAAATAAATAACGTTTCCGGATGTGAAGGCTATGGAGATTTCACAAATCTAATCGCCAATCTGGCACAGGGAAGTACGAATGACATAACATTTACTACAGGTTATGGAGATCAAAACGTAAAGGTTTGGATCGATTTTAATGATAACTTCAGCTTTTCATCTAATGAAGTGGTGGTACCCAATTTTGTTATCGCTCCCGGACAAGGGGCTGGTTCATACACCGTAACTGTAGATCTAAATATTCCTGCAGGAGCGGAGATCGGAGAACACAGAATGAGAGTTAAGAGTAATTGGCAGGCACCTGTGAATCCTAATGCATGTGCTGAATCAACTTATGGTGAAACAGAGGATTACACGGCAAACATCGGTGATCTGGGTGTGAATGATACGCTAATTTCAGAATCTGAATTGATCATAGTTTCGTTACCGAACAACCAATTTGAGCTTAGTTTGCGAACCGATTTTGATGGTGGAGTCTTTGCGGGTATTTATAATATATTGGGTCAGGAACTTGGGTTTAACAAAAAATTACCCAAGGAAGGTAATACGTATAGATTGAATTTAGATTTATCTAATGTATCTAGTGGTGTATATCTGATTAAAGTTGGTGGGCAAACCACTACATCTTATAAAACAGCAAGGATCATTGTAAAATAGCCTTGTTGATATATAAATTTAAAATGGCGGCTCTTAGCCGCCATTTTTTTTACTATAATTTAATGGATTTCATTAAAATACTGGCAAATTTCAATATATTGCAGTTACCAAAAAAATTAATCTGATGAAAAAATTAATTACTTTACTTGTGATAGGCTTACTATTTACAAGTCTGAATTATGCACAGACACAATTCCCTCCGGTTTCTATCGGTGAAGGGATCTATTTAGGCGAGACGGGAGCCTTGAGGGATTTCCCAACTATAGCTGAATTTACTGGAACAACCGAGACCTTACCGTTATACCGAAGAATGGGCGAATTTCTGGAAAGTTAAATCCAAATGCGTTACCCCTGGGCTCGGACCCATTGATGCAAACGGAAGCTACCTTTAGGGACTCAATGAATCCAATCGTTAATTTTGATGGAATACTTGTTTCAGAGAGTGGATTTATCCCGCCAGATCCAACCGGAGCCGTGGGACCTGATCATTATGTGGTCGCTGTAAATATTGCGATCAAGATCTTTGATAAGACCGGAACCCTATTGGTAGGACCAACATCTTTAGGGGCATTTATAGGAGGAGGAAATGGCGACCCTATTGTAATATATGATAGATTGGCAGATCGATTTTTTTTAAGTCAGTTTAGATTTAGTACTAATTCATTGATTATTGGAGTTTCAACTACCCCCGATCCGACAGGTTCTTATCATTTATATAATTTTCCTTTAAATTCATTTCCAGATTACCCGCACTATGCAATTTGGCCAGGAGCATATATACTAACAGCCAATAAGAGTTCACATGTTACCTATGTTTTAGAAAGAGAAGTGATGTTGGTAGGTGGAGCCAGCCCTGGAATTCAAGGCTTCTTTTTAAATGGAGTGATACGTAATCCAGCTGACGTATTTAGTCCGGAACCGGCTCACCTGTTAGGAGAGCAGTATCCTACAGATGTTCCCGGTTATATTGTCTATTTGCAAGATGATGCCTGGAGTGGGGTTGCGACAGACCACCTTAAAATTTGGGAGATAGATATTGACTGGGTTAATAATAGCTCCATATCTGGTTCGGTGCAGATTCCTTTGTCACCATTTGATAGTTTTTTCTTTCCCTTCGGAACGGGAGATGTTAGTCAACCGGGTACCAGTCAAAGATATGATAATATTGGTGGTGTAATATCGTATATGGTAAATTATAGAAGTTTCCCCACTCATAATTCAATGGTGATAAACTTTAACACCGATCTGGGAGGTACTACTTCGGGAGTCCGTTGGTTTGAGTTGCGTAATACAGGTGTGGGAGCCTGGTCGCTTTATCAGGAAGGTACATGGACCATTGCCGATGGTCATGGACGTTTTATGGCAAGTAACTCTATTGACGAGGAAGGAAATATTGCTCTGGCTTATAATGTAGGGAGTTCCACCTTAAGAACAGCTATTCGATATACAGGGCGTTTGGAAACGGATCCACTCGGGCAAATGACCTTTGCTGAAACGTCTATCATCGAAAGTAACGGGATACAAACCAACCAAAATCGTTTCGGTGACTATGCTCACATGACTCTTGATATTGATAACAGAACTTTTTGGCATACTTCAGAGTATTTCTCAAGTACTAACTTCTGGAGGACCCGTATCGCTTCCTTCAAGTTTATCGCAGATAATACAAATGACGTAGGGGTTTATAACTTTGTTACTCCTGGTTTTGAAGGGCCTTACACAAATGCTGAGACCGTTGAGGTAAATCTATTTAATTATGGTACGGCTTCTCAATCCAATTTTAGTGTTGAATTGCGTGTAGATGGATCCTTGGTAGCTACAGAAACCTATACCGGAACTTTAGCTCCGGATAGCTCAGACACCTTCACATTTACCCAAACAATAGATCTGTCCAATCCGGGACAAACCTATACGGTGGAGGCTAAAACAGCACTTGGAGGTGATGAATATACTCAGAACGATGAATTTGAAAGGGACTATTTATTCGAAATTCTTGGTACTATTGACACAAGCTTCTCAGATACACAATTATTGATCTACCCAATATCACACAAAGTATATGAGATCAACTATTCTACCACTGTCGATTATGGTGATGTTAGGTATAGAGTGTTGAATATTTTAGGACAGGAAATAGCGAGAGGTGATATGACCAACAACGGACTAAGTTATAAGGCCACGGTAGATATGACTGCTCAAGCAGGTGGCGTCTACATTGTAGAATTGACCAATGGAACATTAAAGGCCAGTAAGAAGATCCTTGTGAGATAAGAAGCTATAAGTTAAAATAGAAAAGCGTCCACCATTAGTGGACGTTTTTTTTTGATATTTTTTTCTGAACGAAGAGCGCCGTTGAAAGGTAATTACAATTCGTTAAGATTTCTTTTTCAGTAGGGCCATATAAAATCCATCAAAACCGGTTTTACTCGGGAGCAATATTTCCTCTTTCTGTAAGCTGAATTCCTTACCGGAATCTCTGGTAAGGAAATCTTTTATCTGTTGGTTGTTTTCTGAAGGCAAAATGGAACAGGTCACGTACAGCAAATCGCCACCGGGTTTTACCATTCTGGAACAGGAATCCAAAAGATCTCTTTGAGTGGTCTTGACTTCTTCTAAGAATTCAGCTTGCAATTTCCATTTGGTGTCCGGATTCCTCTTTAAAACTCCAAGTCCGGAACAGGGCGCATCGATCAGGACCTTATCCGCCTTATCGATCAACTTCTTAATGGCTTTAGTGGATTCGATCAGACGCGTTTCTATATTATGGGCGCCATTGCGCTTCGCCCGTCTCTTAAGCTCGGTGAGTTTGTTCTGATAAATATCCATGGAGATCACCTGCCCTTTATTCTGCATGAGCGATGCGATGTGTAAACTTTTTCCTCCGGCGCCTGCACAGGCATCGACCACGCGCATCCCCGGTTTGGGGTCGAGCAGTTGGGCTACTTTTTGTGAAGAGGCGTCCTGTACTTCGAACCAACCCTTTTTGAAGGCAGGAGTGATAAATACATTGGCTCGCTCTTTAAGTCGGATAGCAAAAGGATACCCTTTGATGGTCTCCGTCGCTATATTATTTTCCAATAGTGCCGCCTGAAGTTCTTTTATATTGGTTTTAAGGGTATTCACTCTCAGGATCACATCGGCTTGTTGGTTCAGTGCCTTCAATTCCTTATCCCATTGCTTTCCCAGTTCTTTTTGGCCTGTTTCATCCAACCAATCCGGTATGGACTCCCGTATCTTTCGGATCTTGGAAAGTTCGTCAAAACGCCCTTTGATCTTTCGGGTGGGAGTGTTTTCAAATTGAGACCAATCCGGTAAGGTGATACCCTTGAGTGTTGCCCACACGGTAAAAAGACGAAAAAGATCCGGACGTTGAAAAGGTTCTTTTACCTGAGCGATTTCGGCATACAATCGCATCCAGCGAACAATGTCATAGGTAGTTTCGGCTATAAAACTTCGATCTCTTGATCCCCATCTTTTATCCCTTTTCAAAGTATTTCTAAGTACTTTGTCCGCCTGTTTTTTCTCATTGAAGATCAAGTGAAGGGAGTCAATAGTCGCAAAGACCAAATTACGGTGTAGTTTCATCTGCTTGTCAGGATCGTTTTATTAGTTGTTAGATAGAAATTGCCATGATTCTATCGAATTACGGAAATTCACGGCCGTCGCTCATTCCCACCGGGAAAATAGGCTGCAAAGGTAGTATTCTCATTAATTGTTTTAATTACATTTACCAAAATTATTTTATGCGGCTCTATTCAGCTTTTATTTTACTCCTTCTATTATCTTCTTGTGCTAGAAACAATCATAAACCATTTACCGAAGTAGTGATCGAGGATGTTTATGTAGATAGCCTGAGTATTAGAGCCATTGCTCCCATAGATCAAAATCGGGTATGGTTTGCTGCCAATCGGGGCATCGTAGGACTTATCGATGGAAATACACCCAAACTCGCTACCATAAAATATGAAGACTCATTATTGCATTTTAGATCCATTGCGGCTACAGAGAAGATTGTTTTTGTGTTGAGTATTGCCAATCCAGGTGTGCTTTATAAGATCGGGTTCAATGGAAAGGATGCCACAAATATTGAAGAGGTATATGTCGAAAAAAGTGAAAATGTCTTTTACGATTCCATGGCTTTTTGGAACGAAAAGGAAGGGATAGCTATGGGTGATCCAACGGATGGGTGTTTATCTATTATAATTACCCGCGATGGCGGCAATAGCTGGGAAAAAGTAAGTTGTGATGTGTTACCTTCTACCGAAAAAGGAGAAGCCGCCTTCGCTGCCAGTAACACCAATATCGCCATAGTCAACGACAAGGTTTGGATCGCCAGCGGCGGAAAGAGGGCCAGAGTGTTTCATTCCGGTGACAAAGGAGTTACCTGGGAAGTCTTTGAAACTCCCATCCTGCAAGGAGGTGCTATGACCGGAATTTATAGCATCGACTTTTTTGATGAGAACACAGGCGTGATCTTTGGAGGAGATTGGGAGCGAAAGGAATATAACGAAGGCAACAAAGCTTTAACTACCGATGGAGGGAAGAGCTGGAAACTTCTCAGTAATGGGACAGGACCGGGATATAGATCGAGTGTTTCCTTTGTACCGGGTACGCAAGGAGAGGCTATGGTCGCCGTTGGATCTCCGGGGATTTCCTATAGTAGCAATCAAGGACAGAGTTGGTCAGATCTTTCTACGGAAGGATTTTACGCCATTGAGTTTGTAAATGATTCGGTTGCGTTCGCCAGCGGTCAGAATCGGATCTCAAAACTAATCTTTAAATAAACTACGGATTTGAAAAGTGATCGTATACAAAATTGGAAAGCTCCTAAAGACGCCATCGTTCCCGATTTTATAATCGGAGGAGCGATGAAATCGGGCACGTCCACTTTGCATGCGATGCTCGCTCAACACCCCGAGGTTTTTATTCCTGAAGAGGAGATAGGTTTTTTTGATATCGACAATATACTGGAGCACTACGATTTCAATTTTTATGATAAAAAGACGAAAAGCTGGACCTCGCAGGATATGTTGAAAGAACCCGATCGATTGTGGAATTGGTATAGTGAAAAATTTGAAGCGGGTAAAGGGAAGATGTTAGGGGAGGATTCTACTTCTTATCTGACTTCAAAATTCGCCGCCGAACGAATAGCCCTTCAGGAAAAGCCCATAAAGCTCATCTTTATGTTGCGGCATCCTTCCAAACGGGCTTATTCCAACTATTTCCATTTGGTGAGATCAGGAATTGTGGGGTATTCATTCGAGGATGTCCTTCAATTTTACCCAAATTTGATATTGAGCAGGAGTCTGTATAAGGATCAACTGGAATCGTATTTTAATTTTATTCCTAAGGAAAATATCAAAGTAGTGATTTTCGAGGAGCTTATTGAAAACCCAAAAGCGGTGATGAATGATGTTTGTTCCTTTTTGAATTTGGACATGGAGGTATTTGACCCTGGCGTCTTTGAGATCCATTCCAACAGAGGTAAGCTTCCATGGTCAATCAGGATCCATCGACTTAAGAACTTATTTTTCAGAAGATATGGGAACTCCTTTTACCTAAAGACACTGCCCAACAAAGCTCCTGGAAATGCCATTAAGCATGCGTTTATTCCCAAAGTTGCTAATCGAATTCATGGGATATTGAATCCATTAAAGGATCGAAAAACACCCAGGATGAATCCCGGAACTCAAGAATTTTTGGATGACTATTTTAAGAAGGAACTCGCTGGACTGGATGAGCTGGTAGGAGCAGAGGTCTTGTCGAAATGGTTTCAGTAACGAATAAGAAAAGCACCTGATCAAAGGTGCTTTATCCATCAAATTGTTAAACTTATAAAACTATTAGTCACGCTTTTTTTGTCGGTTTCTCATACGTTCGAGTAAAATTCGCTTGAATTCCTGTTCAGCTTTTCGGAGTTTCAATATTTTTTTGGATGGGATAATTCCTCTCAAATTTTCTACCAGATCTTTAAAATACTGTAATTCTGTAGTTTTAAACTGAATTCCCTTTTCAATAAGGTCATTGGCCTCTTTTTCTGTAAGGCCATCCATATCTCCCTTCACAACTTGAAATATTTCCCTTCTTTCCTTTTGTCGTAAGTCGGTCATTTTTCTCTCATGGGCATTGTAAACAGGCCAGAATTTTTCAGCTTCTGCCGAAGTTAGGTCGAGTGCATTGGTAATATGTGCCGTTTTAAAGGCTTTAATTCTATCTCCACCTTGCGAATATACAGCGGAAGTAAAGAGTAAGGCTATGAGTAAAATATTCTTCATTGTTATTCTATTAATAAGGTTGTATCATCCAGGTTTTCTAAAAGATAATCTTCTAAACTTTCTTGTGAAAATATTTCGTTCTCAAACGTTAAATTATCGAGTTCGTCTTCACTCAAGAGTTGTGCTATGTCATAACTATCAAGATCCATTGCATCACCATTGATATAAGCTTCTATATCGGCGATCCGCAGTGGTATTTCTTCGTTGGTGTTTTTGGTGTAAACAGAAAAAACCAATGCCGCGCAGGCTGCTACAGAGACAGCGTAAATAAACGTTTTTCTTTTGAACAGTGGTATTACTTTTACTGTATTCTCTTCAGCTACATTTTGCAGGATCCGTTCTTCCAGTTCTTCAAAATAACCATCGGGGACATCAAAACCGTGTTTTTTGGGAAGCTCAGCCTCTTTTAATTTATTGAAAAGGCGTTCCTCAAAACTCTCGAAATAATCATCCGGGGCATTAAATCCATGGTTATATTTATCTTCTTTCTTCATTTCAAAGTTATGACTCTTAGAACCTTAAAAGGTTTCATTATTTTTTAAGTAAGTCGTTATTTTCCTCACGGCAATATGATAACTACTTTTCAAGCCTCCGACAGATGTTTCCAAAATATCTGAAAGCTGTTCAAAAGTATGGTCATCAAAGTACTTCATATTAAATATCAATTGCTGCTTGGTTGGAAGGAGGGCAATGGCCTTTTGTAATTGTAGCTGGATCTTATCTCCTTCAAAATAAACATCGGTTTCCAATTTGGATAGTATCACCTCTTTCATTTCATGGGAAGAGATATTGGCACGCATAGCCTTTTTGTTGATAAAGGTAATGGCCTCGTTGGTGGCAATACGATACATCCATGTATATAGCTTGCTATCGGCCTTAAAGGATTGAATGTTTCTAAAGACCTTGATAAAGGTATTTTGAAGCACATCATCCGTGTCGTCATGATCCAACACAATTTTACGTATTTGCCAGTACAACCGTTCCTTGTATTGAGATACCAGGACGCCAAAGGCTTTCTCCTTTTCGGTATCCGATTGCAATGCCAGTACTAAAGATTGTTCTTCTACCAACTCAGTTCTGTTTTCTCCTAAGACTCCTTTAAAGATAAAAAGTTTAATAGGAATTTCAATAGGATTCAAATATTATAAATAATTGTTAAATAATCGATTAAAAGCATAAAAAATACGATAAAAAGCATAATTTCTTTGTTTGTAGGAAAATATTTACTATTTTTATCCAATACTTCTTATGTATACGTTCTTAATTAACAGCCCCAACTGTAATAAGAACAATGAAGAACGGGCCTTAGCGGGGGCTGGCCCGTTTTTTTTATCCCCATTAAATTATTACGAAATAATCGATCAAAGTAGGAAATAACCCTCAGTTACCATCTATTTATATCGATGAAATGCATAAATGGTAGATTAAATACTAAAATATTTTGATTTTTTAAAAATTCGTCTATCTTTGATATATACTTACTGACAAATAGGTCATTGCTAGCCCCAATTGCAATGTCCAGATAGAAAGAAGCGGAGCCCCAACCGCTTCTTTTTTTGTTTATAGCTGTTTAATGAATGATCTTATGCCAGTGACTGCATTTCAACCAGGTTGAAATAAGTACCTCTTTTTTCCAATAATTCTTGATGTTTCCCTTGCTCTACAATTTTTCCATTGGAAAGTACTATTATGGTGTCAGCATTTTGAATGGTGGATAATCTGTGTGCAATCACGACCGATGTCCGGTTCTGCATCATTTTTTCCAAAGCGTCCTGTACCAAACGTTCACTTTCAGTATCTAAAGCGGAGGTGGCTTCATCCAGGATCATAATTGGTGGATTCTTAAGAACGGCCCGGGCAATACTGAGGCGCTGTTTTTGCCCACCACTCAATTTGTTCCCGCTGTCTCCTATATTGGTATTGATCCCTTCCGGTAGGTCGACGACAAACTCCCAGGCATTTGCAATTTGGAGGGCATCGATGATCTCTTCATCTGTCGCAGCTTCTTTTGCAACCAATAAATTACCTTTTACGGTATCATTGAAAAGAATTGAATCTTGCGTCACGAGTCCTAACAGGCTTCTCAAAGAGTGCTGAGTTATATTCTTAATATTCGTGCCGTCAATTTCGATGGATCCTTTATTCACGTCGTAAAAACGAGTGAGCAGATTGGCAATGGTACTTTTACCACTACCACTTTGCCCTACGAACGCAATGGTCTGTCCTTTAGATACCTTGAGTGAAAAGTCATCCAGCACCCACTTGTCTTTGTATTTAAAAGAAATGTGCTTGATATTTATATCGCTTTCAAAGCTACCCTTTACAATTGCATCAGGGGCATCCTGAATATCGGACTCGGTCTCTAATATTTCAAGGACGCGCTCTGCAGCCGAGTTTCCTTTCTTTACTGCGTAACTCGCCTTACTAATTGCCTTGGCAGGCGTTAGAATGTTGTAGGCCAAGCCCATATAGGCGATAAAATCACTACCATCCAAGGTATGATCTATCAAAACCATCTTACCACCATACCATAATAATATGGCTATCACCACAATTCCGAGAAACTCGCTGGTTGGTGAGGCCAGGTTTTGACGGTTCAATAGCGAATTTGAGTATTTGTAAAACCGGTTGGTGGAATTCTGAAATGTTCTTCCGAAGATCTTTTCAGCAGTAAACCCTTTAATGATCTTTAACCCACCTAATGTTTCTTCCAATATTGAGAGAAAGGTTCCCTGTTCTTTTTGAACCTTGTCAGAATGTTTCTTTAGCGATTTTCCAACCCTGGAAATGATAAATCCAGATATTGGAATAAAAATAAAGACGAACAACGTAAGTTGCGGACTTATGAATAACATCATCAGAATGGTGAACAAAATGGTCAATGGCTCCCGAACTATCAGCTCCAATATAGATAAGAACGAATGCTGGATCTCCAGAACATCGGTTCCAATCCTTGCCATAATATCGCCTTTGCGCTTTTCAGAAAAGTAAGAAATAGGAAGGTTCAAGGTCTTTTCATACAATGCATCCCGAATATCCCGCAATACACCATTACGTAAAAAAGTAATGAAGAAATTGGCCAGATACCTAAAGATATTCTTTAAAAGAAATAAAATGATCACCAGGCTGATCACCACAACCAATGCCTTGGATGCGTCATCGGCCGAATATTCCTGAATCCACCATGCCAGATAATCCTTATAAAAATCTTTGGCCGAAGAAAGGCCATTATAAACGGGTTCAAATAATTTTACCTTCTCTTCCTTCTGAAATAACACATCCAACATAGGGATGAGTGCGATAAAAGAGAGTGCGCTGAACAAGGCGTAAAAGGCGTTGCATATAATGTTTAATGCCCCGTACTTTTTGTAGGGAAGGGCATAGCGAATTATTTTTTTAAAATAGTTCATCAAACAATAGTTAAGTCGGTGACAATGGCATCTATCTTACCCTGGAGGGTTTCTTCGGTCACACCGTTCACACTTATATAAAACTTTATCTTTGGTTCGGTCCCGCTGGGTCGTGCCGCGATCTTGCTTCCATCTTCGGTATAATAGATCAAGACGTTTGATTTAGGGATGTTTATTTCTGAAAAGGTTGCTTTCAGAATATCATGGGCTTCACTGCTTTGGTAGTCTTCAATCGAAATAATTCTGGAACCGGCTAATTCCGTCATCGGATTCTCACGCAACTTCTTCATCATTGCTGAAATTTCTTCAGCTCCCTTTTTACCTTTTTTCACCAGGGATATTAAATGTTCTTTGTAATAACCATATTCCTCGTAAATATTCCGAAGATATTCGTACATACTACTATTTGCAGCTTTCTTTTGAGCTGCTATTTCGCAAACTAACAGGGTAGCCGTAACCGCATCTTTATCTCTAACAAAATCCCCCACCATAAAACCAAAACTCTCTTCACCACCGCCTAAAAATTCCTGATCGGGAAAGTCTTTTATCATTTTTGCGATCCATTTAAAGCCGGTAAGGCCCTCCTTATACTCCACACCGAAACTTTCCACGACCTTGCGTAACATTGGTGTAGAAACGATTGTGGACCCCATCAACTGATTACCATTGAGTTTACCTGCTTTTTTGTTTTGGTCTAAAATGAAATGAGATTTTAGGATCATAGCCTGATTCCCATTCAGGAGCGTCATTTTTCCTTCGGAATTTCTAACTGCAAT
>PVMS01127347.1_pt1 | contig 19135 bp, 19 predicted proteins | sample 1853461 | NCBI WGS metagenome assembly PVMS01 (sample SAMN08582032, study PRJNA380276) | Marine sediment metagenome, whole genome shotgun sequencing project. | isolation source: ocean sediment barecode stripped | collected 2017 | reverse complement strand
TGGGTTGACTCTGGACCTGCTATATTTTTCACCAAATCGCCAATACTTCAAAAATCGCTAATCTAATGCTCAAAATGTTCGGCGTTCGTTATTCGGCGTTCAATACCTTATTCTGCCGTTTATAACCAAATGATGGTCTAATCTGACTAAATTTGATATTATTGACCCAAAAAATGCCATAGTCAATATGAAATACTTCATTTTAATGCTACTACTAACATTATCCGTTTTATCGTCTATATCGGCCCAAGGTTACTGGCAACAACATGTCAACTACTATATGGAGATTGATATGGATGTGAATACCCATCAGTTCAAAGGGCATCAATTACTGGATTACACTAATAATTCTCCCGACACGCTACTTCGGGTATTTTACCATTTATACTTTAATGCATTTCAGCCTGGCAGTATGATGGATGTGCGATCCCGTACTATTGCTGATCCTGATGGCAGGGTAATGGATCGGATCTCCAAATTGGGACCTGATGAGATCGGGTATTTAAAAGTCAGCACCTTGGAACAGGATGGAATACCGTTGTCATTTAACATAACAGGTACCATTCTCGAAGTTGAGCTGGCCAAACCCCTTTTACCAAATGCTACAGTGCGTTTTGATATGCAATTCCAGGGACAGGTACCTGTACAAATTAGACGCAGTGGACGTGACAATGCTGAAGGAGTGGCCTACTCTATGTCTCAATGGTATCCAAAAATATCAGAATACGACTACCGTGGATGGCATGCAAACCCATATGTAGGCAGGGAATTTTATGGGGTCTGGGGGGATTTCGAAGTTAAGCTGCATATTGATAAAGATTACACTGTGGCGGCCTCAGGTTATTTACAAAACCCTACAGAGGTAGGCCATGGTTACAGTGACAAAAAACAAAAAAGTAAAAAGGGCAAATTAACCTGGCATTTCAAAGCTCCCAACGTACACGATTTCATGTGGGCGGCAGACACAGACTACAAACATGTTACTACTCAAGTCCCTGGTGGTCCTACAGTTCATTTTTTTTACCTACCAGACCTACCAGACAGTGCGACCACTCATTGGGAAGTACTCCCGGAATACACTATTAAGGCATTTACTTATATGAGTGAACATTTTGGAAAATATCCTTATCAGAAATACAGCGTAGTACAAGGTGGAGATGGCGGCATGGAATACCCCATGGCAACTTTAATTACCGGTAATCGATCACTGCGGAGCCTGGTTGGAGTAACTGTTCACGAGTTGATACATTCATGGTATCAATCGGTATTAGGCACCAATGAAAGCCTGTTTGCCTGGATGGACGAGGGGTTTGCCACTTTTGCCTCGGCTGAGGTAATGGATTATTTATTCCAGGAAAAAACGCTTCCTCACCCCCAAATCAATCATTTTAATTCGTACTTTAATTTGGTCAAAGATGGAAAGGAAGAACCACTATCTACACATGCGGACCATTTTAATTTCAATAAGGCCTATGGTACCGCAGCATACAGCAAAGGCTCTGTATTCCTGCGACAGTTAAACTACATCATCGGCGAGGAACAATTCGGTTTAGGTATGTTACGGTACTTCAATGAATGGAAGTTCAAACACCCTGAGTCCAATGATTTTAAACGGGTCATGGAGAAAGAATCCGGCTTAGAATTAGATTGGTATTTCGAATACTGGATCAATTCCACCAAAACCATTGATTACGGCATTAAGTCCGTTGAAGGAAATGAAGATAGTACACTCATCAGCTTAGAAAAACTTGGGGGCATGATTATGCCCATTGATCTAAAGGTAGGTTTTAAAGACGGATCATGGGAACTAATTAACATTCCATTGCGCATAATGCGGGGTCATAAACCACAGGTACCGCATATGAAGGTAGCAGAAGCCTGGCCCTGGACTAATCCTGTCTATAATCTAGTACTTCCAATACCCATGGATCAAATTGAATCTCTGGAAATCGATCCTGTAAGACAGATGGCAGACATCAATCTTGATAATAACCTGTTTCAGCTGAATGGGGTCAAGGATAAGAAGGATTTATAAATGAACGAGCAAGAAGCCAGTGAAAGAATCGAAGATCTGATAGTACAAATCAATCGGTATAATAATTTGTACTATCAGCAGGATATCTCTGAGGTCAGCGACTATCAGTTTGATACGCTGCTTGCGGAATTAAATCAACTTGAAAAGGACTATCCTCAATTCAATTTCAACTATTCCCCTTCCCACAAAGTGGGTGGGGTAGTTACAAAAAGCTTCACAAACGTAACTCATAGGTATCCAATGCTTTCCCTTGGAAATACCTACTCAGTGGATGAATTGAAGGAATTTGATGCAAGAGTGAAAAAATTGCTTGGCCACCATAACTACCGGTATTTCTGTGAGTTAAAATTTGATGGGGTGGCTTTGAGTATTACTTTTCTAAACGGAATTCTTGACCAGGCGGTGACCAGAGGGGATGGAACAAAGGGAGATGATGTCACAGCTAATGCCCGCACCATTAAGACCCTACCACTTAGGGTTAGGGAACCCGATTTACCTGAATTATTCGAAGTACGAGGCGAAGTTTTTATGCCTAATCAAGTCTTTCACCAATTGAATCTGGATCGAGAAGCTGCTGGTGAAGCTCCTTTAGCAAATCCCAGGAACACGGCTTCAGGTACTTTAAAAATGCAGGACTCAAAGGTAGTAGCCCAACGTAAACTGGATTGTTATTTATACTCTCTGATGGGAGAAAACCTGAGTTATACCAACCACAGCCAGGCAATTTCCGCTCTGGAAAAATGGGGGTTTAACATATCCAAAACTTATGGATTGTGCTCAAGTATTGAAGAGGTCATGGATTACATTAACCGCTGGGAAGTGCTCCGTTTTGACCTGCCCGTTGAAACTGATGGAGTGGTGATTAAGGTGGACAGATTTATTGACCAACAAACCTTAGGATTTACTGCGAAAAGTCCCCGATGGGCCATAGCATACAAATACAAATCAGAAAACAAGCCCACTTTGCTAAAAAACATTTCCTATCAAGTAGGCCGGACTGGCGCTATTACTCCGGTGGCGAACCTGGAACCGGTATTGCTGGCTGGTACTACCGTAAAACGTGCATCATTGCACAATGCCAATGAGATTGAACGGCTGGGACTGAGCATTGGAGATACGGTTTTCATTGAAAAAGGCGGAGAAATAATTCCCAAAATAACTGGCGTGGACCTTCAAAAACGTAAGGCAAATAGTAAGCCAGTTTCATTTATCACCGAATGTCCGGAATGCGGAACAACACTGCTGCGGCAAGAGGGAGAGGCGGTTCATTACTGTCCAAACCATAAGGGGTGCCCTCCTCAGATCACAGGTCGCATCCAACATTTTATACATCGCAATACTATGGATATTGATAGCCTGGGGGGCCGGACTATCGAACTGTTGTTTAATGAGGGTTTAGTAGAAACACCTGCAGATCTATACCAATTGACTTATGAAAATATTATCAATTTGGATGGTTTCAAAGATCTTTCAACAAAAAACCTACTTGAAGGAATAGAAAACTCAAAAACAGCCAGCTTCGAAAGAGTATTATTTGCATTGGGAATCCGATATGTTGGAAAGACGGTGGCGGAAAATCTTGCCGTTTATTTTAAAAATATCGATAACCTGGCTGCTGCTACTCACGAGGAACTTGTTGAGGCACCAGAAATAGGGGAGCAAATAGCCAATAGTATCCGCTTATTTTTTCAAGATCCTGATAATCAACAATTGGTAGACCAATTAAAAGAAACCGGGTTGGCTTTTGAAGTAAAACAAGAAGCTGTAAATTTGATGAGTGGGCACCTGTTAGGAAAATCATTTGTGGTATCAGGTATTTTCAAATCGTTTGGAAGGGAAGAAATAAAAGATACTATAAAACAGCATGGCGGTAAAGTATTGAGTGGAATAAGTGGAAAACTGGATTATTTAGTAGCAGGGAATAAAATGGGCCCAGCCAAACTAGAAAAGGCTGAAAGTCTTGGGGTAGCAATAATCTCAGAGCAGGAATTTGTGTCAATGATAAAAGGCAATGGCAGTAATCAGTAAAAATTTACTACAAAAACGGACGGAGCGGCTGCTATCTGAGAATAAAAGTACCAGGAATACCGTCAGCTACGCTAATGCCCAAACCATTGGTATATTGTTTACTCAATCAACCCGCAATAAATACCATGCCATTAAGAGTCTGGCAAAACAGTTTAAAAATGATGGCAAGCAGGTTGAGGTACTCTGTTATCTAAAAAAAGGAGGAGAAAATTATGACTTCCTCTATGACTATATAACCAGTAATGACATAGGGTTGTTGGGGAAAATGCAATCTTCCTCTGCGATAAAGTTCGCCCAGCAGATTTTTGACTATTTGTTTTATCTGGACTTAAAGGAAAACATATACTTGGAAAATGTACTGGCTATGAGTAAAGCTGGTTGCCGCATTGGTTTTTATAAAAGGAATAATGATGACCTTTTAGATCTTATGATAAATGTCAATGGAAAGACTCCTATTGGGGAAGCTATTGATCAGATTTTGTTTTATACCAGGAAATTGGGCAGTCATGGGAATTAAATTTAGCGGTACCGGAGTGGCTTTGGTAACACCTTTCGATGAAAGGAATGAAGTTGATTTGGAAAGTCTTGGAAGACTGTTGGAGCATACCAGTGAAGTGGATTACTGGGTGGTCAATGGAACCACTGGAGAGTCCCCGGTTCTTGCCGATGGAGAAAGAAAAAAAATCCTCCAATTTGTAGGAGAAAATAACCGGCGGAATTTGCCGGTTATGTTTGGAATTGGGGGTAACAATACTCAGGCAGTCCTGCAACAAATAAAATTTACCGATTTTTCAAATATTCAGGCGATATTATCGGTTTGCCCTTATTACAACAAGCCTACTCAGGAAGGATTATTTAGACATTATTCAGTAATAGCTGATCACAGCCCCGTTCCCGTCTACATTTACAATGTACCAGGAAGGACCTCCTGTAACATTGACGCAAGCACACTGCTCCGGCTGGCGGAACATCCCAATATTCACGGAGTAAAAGAAGCTTCACCGGAACCAACCCAATGGGAGGAATTAGGTAGTAACAAACCCAATAATTTTCAATTGATCTCGGGAGATGATCTATCTACGATTTCCATTATTCGACTGGGTGGAACTGGGGTTATCTCAGTTATGGCAAACGCTTTTCCCCAATTAATCAAGAAAATGGTAAATAATGCTTTGGACCATGATTGGTATGAGGCAAACAGTATACTTGAAGTATTAATGCCGATTAACCCCCTTATGTATCAGGAAAGCAACCCAGTGGGAGTAAAAAAAGCATTGCATTTGTTGGGGATCTGTGAGCCCTATGTAAGACTCCCTTTGATTAAGGCTTCCGAAGAACTAGGGGCGAGCATTGCTGCCGCGTTTCCGATGATGTCCTTGGAACCAAAAAAACCCTGATGGCTAAATCAGGGTTTCCTTAATTTTTAAAAGAGTGGCTAGTTTCTAGCTTCAGCTATTCTTCTTTGACTGGACCTCCACTCGGATTTCCTGAGCCAAATTTTTAAGCTCTTGCATGCCTTTACGGACTCGAGTTCCTGCTGCTTGATTGTTCTTGTCATAGAACTTTTCAAAATCCGCCTCCAATGACTCCACTAGACCTCTTACTTGACCAAATCTACTCATTTTAAAAAATTTTAGTTGTTGATATAATTATGAATTGTTTCGGAGGCAATATAAGTAAAATGTTTAAAAAACAATACTATAGGCCATTTTTTTAGGGTTATCCATCAAAATGGAGGGCCATTTCAGTAAGTCTGTATTCTCCTTGGTCCAATTTTCGTTGTATAGCTTCAAAGGCAGTCAGGGTTTCCTCAACATCTTCAAGCGAATGTGATGCAGTTGGTATCAGACGCATCATGATGACATCCTTTGGCACTACCGGATAGATCACCACGGAACAAAAGACATTATGCTTCTCCCTCAGGTCCCTGATCATCACAGCCGCTTCTCCCACCGAACCACTAACAATTACCGGGGTAACACAGGCCTGTGTGGTTCCGATATTAAAGCCACGGGATTTTAAACCGCTCTGAAGTGCGTTAACTATTTTCCACAACTTCTCCTTATGCTCTGGCTCGGTTTTCAATAACTCTAGTCGCTTCATGACACCTATTACAAAAGGCATCGGCAGCGTTTTAGCGAAAATTTGGGAACGCATATTGTATTTAAGATATTCAATAATGTCCTTATTCCCTCCCACAAATGCGCCAATGGCAGCCATCGATTTGGCAAAAGTGGAGAAATAAAGATCAATTTCATCCTGGACACCCTGTTCTTCACCTGCTCCTGCGCCGGTGGCACCCAAAGTGCCAAAGCCATGCGCATCATCTACCAGTAATCTAAAAGAGTATTTATCTTTAAGAGCTACTATATCTTTTAGTCGGCCTTGATTTCCGGACATCCCGAAAACTCCTTCGGTAATCACTAGTACTCCGCCACCATTTTCTGAAGCCAACCGGTTAGCACGATTAAGTTGCTTTTCCAGGTTTTCCATATCATTATGGGGGTAAACAAATCTTTTACCAATATGCATTCTCAATCCATCAATGATACAGGCATGAGATTCAGCATCATAAACTATTACGTCCTTTCTATCCGTAAGGGCGTCAATAATGGACATAATCCCCTGATACCCATAATTTAACAACAACACTGATTCCTTCTTTACAAAATCAGCCAGTTGGTCCTCCAATTGCTCGTGATAGGTACTGTTGCCCGACATCATACGAGCGCCCATTGGATATGCTAAACCCCAGTCTGCGGCTGCTTGAGCATCTACTTTCCTTACTTCTGGGTGATTTCCCAGTCCCAAATAGTCATTAAGGCTCCAAGTCAATACCTCCCTGCCCTGAAATCTCATTCTAGGTGCTATTTCTCCCTCGAGTTTGGGAAATGTGAAGTATCCTTCTGCCAAATGTGACCACTTTCCAAGTGGGCCTAGATCATTGAGAAGTCTTTTAAATATATCCACCGTTAGTTCCGTTGATTCTAAAATGTGACTAATAAAAAGTGCTTAAAGAAACACACAAAGTTAACACTTACAGCATCCTAAACAAACGTGAAAGCCGTTTGATTGAGTACCAACGATTTACAGGCTCTTCTTTGACCAAATAATAAATGTAGTGTCACTCCAGCATTTTTAGTCACAAATCCCCTAGTTTTAGGCATAACTGGAGAAATTATAACCCAATACTATGATAAAAAGGGTTTTAGTGGCAAATCGCGGTGAAATCGCTGTACGGGTGATCCGGTCCTTAAAGGAAATGGGCATAGCCACGGTAGCTGTTTATTCAGATGTTGACCGGAACGCTCCCCATGTTCTTTTGGCTGATCAGGCGGTGTCATTAGGTTCTGCTCCTTCTGCCGAATCCTATCTAAATCAGCAGAAGATATTAGATGCTTGCAGTAATTTGAAGGTAGATGCCATCCATCCCGGGTATGGATTCTTATCTGAAAATGCGGTATTTGCCAGAAATGTTACCAATGCAGGAATTACCTTTATTGGGCCTTCCCCAGAGTCAATAGAGATTATGGGTAGTAAACTAAAAGCCAAAGCGGCTGTTTCTTCCTACGATATCCCCTTGATCCCTGGTACCTCTGAACCTGTTGAGGAAGGACCAGATGTTCTTGAACAAGCGACGAAAATAGGATTTCCCCTGTTGATAAAAGCCAGCGCTGGTGGTGGTGGAAAAGGTATGAGATTGGTAGACGCACCTGATGAATTTCATTCACAGTTGAAACGGGCGATAAGTGAAGCGAAATCTGCATTCGGGGATGGATCGGTATTCCTTGAAAAATTTGTCAGCGCTCCCAGACATATTGAAGTACAAGTCTTAGGCGACCAGCATGGAAATGTAGTGCACTTGTTTGAAAGGGAATGTTCAATTCAAAGGCGTCATCAAAAGGTAATTGAAGAAGCACCCTCAATGGCAGTAAATGATGCTTTAAGGCAACAAATTGGTACAGCAGCGGTCCAGGTAGCAAAAGCGGCAGGGTATTATGGCGCGGGTACCGTGGAATTTATGCTTGATCCCGAGGGGAAATTCTATTTTTTAGAAATGAACACCAGGCTCCAGGTCGAACATCCAATAACAGAAATGATCACTGGGATTGACCTGGTAAAAGAACAGGTCCGAATAGCCGAAGGAAAGCAGCTTTCGTTCCTGCAAGATGACCTCGAAATTAAGGGACATGCCATTGAGGCCAGGGTTTACGCAGAAGATCCAAACAATAACTTCCTGCCAGATACTGGAACCCTTAATTATTATCAACCCCCGCAGGGACCGGGAATTCGAGTGGATGACGGCTACTATCAAGGTATGGAAATACCTATTTTTTATGATCCCATGATCGCAAAGCTAATAGTACACGGCAAAGACCGACCAGAGGCCATTCAAAGAATGATTCGAGCCATAGATGAATATCGAATCAATGGGCTGAGTACCACACTTGAATTTTGTAAGTTTGTAATGTGTCACCAAGCCTTCCGTTCAGGGGAGTATGACACAAATTTTATAAAAGATCATTTCAAGCCAAATCAACAAAACAGTATAAGTCCAGACTTGCAAAAAATTGCCGCAACCTTTGCCGCTCATATTACTGCCAACTCACCAAAATCTTTTAAAAACCAGCCCGATGCTGAAACTTCGTCAAACCCTTGGCGTTTGAGAGCAAAAGATCCATAGAGTATGGCAGAAATCAAACCACTGCGCGCCTGGCGTTATAATAGGGAGCTTTGTAAGAACATTGATACCTGCATTTCTCCGCTTTTTGATGTGGTTTCTGACCAGCAACGCTCAATATTATATAATAATCCTTATAACAGCATACATCTTTCGTCTCCCAAAGGGCCGGATGCCGCGGAAACTGCTGCCAAAACGCTAAGTACCTGGAAGGAATCCAAAATTATTGAACAGGATTATTTGCCTGGTATCTACGTCTACTATCAATATTTTAATCTGCCAGGTCATCAACGCACTTATTGTCGTAAAGGATTTGTTTGCTTCATTAAGGCCTATGATTGGGATGAGGAGGTAGTGCTTAGGCACGAGAACACCATTCCACCGGCAGTGGAAGAGAGAGTGGCCTTGTTAAAAAAGACTGAGCTAAACACCAGCGCCACCCACGGATTGTATTCAGACCCTGAATTCCAATTGGAGCAAATAATGGACGAATGTATGACGGACCCCATCCTCGAAACAGAGGACTATCAGGGCGTAAGGGAAGTGCTCAGTGTGGTACATGATGCCCGGGCAATTAGACAATTCGTTGAGGTATTGAAGGACCAGCAAATAATCCTGGCGGACGGACATCATCGATATCAGGGTTCAATCAACTACCGCAAGTACCGCAGAGAACAGAACCCCCATCATACTGGAGAAGAGGGATACAACTATCATATGATGTTCCTTACCAATATGGAGGCCAAAGATCTAAGAATTCTGGCCACACACCGACTGGTAAAGGGACTTCCTACCATCTCTGAGGAAGCATTTATAGAAAAAGCATCTGAGTTTTTTCAGGTATATCCTGTCGATGTTCCATTGGATATTAACGAGATTATCCTGGGGAAAAAAGCCACTTTTGGAGTAGTAATGAGGAACCAGACCTTTAAGTTGACCTTGAAAACAGGTCTAGAGAAAAAAATTGATTGGCCATTTCCTGATTTAATTAAAGAACTTGATCTGACTTTATTACACTATTACATTCTGGAAAAAATTTGGGGAATCAAAGGCAAGGATCAAAGAAGCAGTTCACATATTATCTACGACCGAAATTTTACCGATTGTGTCACCCGTGTACATGAGAAGGAGTCACAGATGGCCATCATTACTAATGAGCTCAATATGGAAGATATCAAGAAAGTCTGTTTTAGCGGATACACACTTCCACAAAAGTCCACCTATTTCTACCCAAAAGCAGTTTGCGGTCTATTGTTTGGATCCATAAAGGAAGATGAATTTCAATATTCCGATTATCCTGGCTTCTAATTCACCACGGCGGCAAGAATTACTTGCGGATCTGGGAATAAAATTTGAAGTGAAAAGCGCTTCAGTAAGTGAGGAGTATCCTACCAGCCTTTCTCCTCCGGAAGTCCCGGAATTCCTGGCAAAACAAAAAGCCGAGGCAATGGCATCTATAGAAAAAAATGCCCTGATAATTGCCGCAGATACGGTTGTGATCCTTGACAATACCATCCTGGGAAAACCAAAAGATCTGGTGGAGGCCGGTGAATTCCTTAAACAATTGTCGGGTCGAACGCACCAGGTTGTTACGGGTGTATGCCTAAGATACCAAGACAGACTATCATTATTTAGGGATATTACTGAGGTGACCTTTGGGGACCTGACAGCATGGGAGATCAATCACTATCTGGAAAAATACCAGCCACTTGACAAAGCTGGCGCCTATGGCATACAGGAATGGATCGGAATGGTTGGGGTGACCAGAATTGAGGGCTCCTACTTTAATGTAGTGGGGTTGCCGGTGCAGAAATTGTATCGGGAGTTGATGGCCTGGGACCAAATGACCTTATAGCCATTTATCATACTTCTTCCTTACCTCCTCATGTGGAGAAACACGACCATGCTGAATTATCTTTGTGTATATTCAATTAAAACTTCATATTTGGGCAATTCATCTAACACACTCCTTGGCACTAAAGATTGAATCATGATTGAAAAGCCAAAACTGATCGATAGGCTATTTACCCTAACCATGTTTTTTATGCTGGTAGGATTCGCAGGATGTTCACAGCCGGAGAATAATAGAAAACCAAATATCATCTACATACTTGCCGATGACCTGGGTTACGGGGAATTGGGCAGTTACGGCCAAGAACTAATTGAAACGCCAAATCTTGATAACCTGGCTGCCAATGGCATGCGTTTTACCCAGCATTACGCTGGGGCACCTGTATGCGCACCATCAAGATGCGTATTACTAACAGGACAACATGCCGGTCATGCCTATATTAGAAGCAATGATGAATGGGCTTCACGTGGTGATGTCTGGGATTTTGCCAAGGCAGTAGAAGACCCCAACCTCGAAGGACAAATACCCATTCCAGGTAGTATTCCTACTATTGGCAACGTACTGCAAAAGGCTGGTTACAAGACCGCCATAGTGGGCAAATGGGGGCTTGGAGCGCCGCTCACTGACGGAATTCCTAACAACCGGGGATTCGATTTCTTTTTCGGCTACAATTGTCAGCGTCAGGCCCATACACTCTATCCAAAGCACTTGTGGAAAAACAAGCAGAAAGTTTGGTTAGAAAATGATCTGATCGTGCCCAAGACAAAACTGGACAGCGCTGCTGATCCCTACAAACTGGCGAGTTATTCAAAGTTCTTTCAAAATGACTATGCGCCGAAGTTGATGCAAGATGAAGTGTTAGAATTTATTGAACAGAATAAAGACAATCCATTTTTCCTATACTACGCCACACCTTTGACGCATAATCCATTACAAATTCCTCAGGAATATATTGATAGATATGTTGAAAAATTCGGTGAGGAAGAACCCTATCTTGGCGACATGGGATATTTTCCTAATAGATATCCCAGAGCAGCTTATGCAGCAATGGTGAGTTACCTAGACCAGCAAGTAGGAGAAATTATTGAAAAACTGAAGGACCTGGGGCTGTATGAAAATACTTTGATTATTTTCACCAGTGACAATGGTCCTACCTACAGTGGAGGAACCGACTCCCCGTTTTTTGATAGCGCTAAACCATTTAAAAGTGAATATGGATGGGGCAAAGGTTTCACTCATGAAGGAGGTATTCGCGTGCCTATGATTGCCAGTTGGAAAGGTAAAATTGCTCCCGGATCAACCAGTGATCTTATCTCAGCATTTTGGGATGTAATGCCCACATTGGCAGAAGTAGCCGGTGTAGAAGCTCCAGCAGCTATTGATGGTATCAGTTTTTTACCTGAATTAATGGGAGAAAACGGACAAAAAATACATGAGTTTTTGTATTGGGAATTTCCATCTTATCAGGGCCAACAGGCAGTAAGACTAGAAGACTGGAAAGGCATAAGGAAAAATATATTCGAAGGCAATATGGAAATAGAATTATATAACCTGAAAATTGATCCTACTGAACAGAAAAATGTTGCTTCAGCTAACCCGGAAGTGGTAAAGCAAGTAGCACGAATCATGAAGCAAGAGCATACTACACCGGAAATTGAAAAATTCAAAATTGAACAGTTAGGCGATTAAAAGGATCGGTACCAGTGCTGTACTACCTTGTTTCGTGCTGACTGATCATATATTTCATCAATTCTCCGATTTGAGTTGCCCGCTGAACCGCCTCCTCGGCTTTTTTACCGGTGAAGTTTTCCAATATGGTGGTCTCCCAAAGTTCCAGCCATCGTTCAAAGTGCTTTGGACTCATGGGCTCTTTCTGACTTAATGCAATATGTTTCAACATCGGATTTCCTTTATACTTGCCTGTTCCCAGTAAGGTAGTCTCCCAAAAGTCGTACATTATTGGCATGTGTTTATCCCAGTTGATTTTAATGACCTCGGTAAAGAAAAAACCAATTAAATCATCAGTAATGACACGTTTATAGAATTTGTCAATTAGAAATTCGATGTCTTTTCTATGCTGAATGTCTCTCAAATTTTTTACACCCCGTTTAATTTAAAGAAAGAACTATATAGTATTATATATAGCTTACTATATAGATTACTATATAGTTTATCAACCGTCTTTAGTTTTCTGATTCTCCACCAAATACCAGGTCCGTACTGCTATAGGTATCCCCATATCGATCGGCCAATGTGGCTACTTGCTTAAGGGCGTCCTTGAATTGCTCTACCGTAAGTTCTTGCAGTGGGTGGGTAAAGGAAGACCAAAGGAAACCCTGGTAGAGGCTGTATTTCGCATCCAATGCCCGGTCAAAATTGGCTTCCAGCAGAACTTTCATATCTTCAACATCCAGGTTTTCCTCTTCAATTATGGGAGTCATTACCCTCATTCTGTTGGCGGCTTCGTCGGTAATGACAAACAACTCTCGTTGCATGTAAACCATTTTCCATCTTCCCGGAGCATCTTCACTGCCTGGAATTCGATCCACCTGTTCCGATACCCGGTGAAGTATCTTTTCCAACTTGGAGTTGGTCATTTTGTCAAATGCCGATTGCGCCTGACTTAAGTTGGTGGACATTAAAGCAAGTCCAGTAATAAGCACCGGCAGATATTTCATAAAGAAAGATGTTAGCTATATCAAGATAACAAAAATAGCCCTCACCGGGACTATTTTATCTGGTTTTAATTGTCGGCTGAGGTCAATCATGTTTACTACGGGGCTTTTTATCTAACTTCTTTATTTTATCTCCATCCTTGAGGCGTTTGGAAACGGTTAGAAATGGACCTGACACTATCTCCATCCCCTCTTCCACCCCCTCCACAATTTCTATATTGTCAAAATCACTGATACCAGTTTTTACTTCGGTCATCTTAGCTACCCCATGGTCGTTGACAAAAACTACCTCCACCACTTCGTTTTTGCTCCCATTTGCTTTCTGCGACTCTTGCTCTTGCTCTTGCTCTTGCTCCTTCTTTAGCTCGTCCCGCTCTCTGGTGGTCACTGCCGCTAATGGTACTGTAAGTATTTCATCCTTGCGGTTGGTCATGATGTCCACACTGGCAGTCATACCTGGTCTGAACGGAAATTGTCCGGTTTTCTCAATTAGGTCCTGATACGATTCATTCAATATCCTTATCCGTACCTCAAATTCTGTTACCGCATCCTCTGACAATTTATCTTTCGCAGTGTTGGCAATTTGTGTGACTACACCGGTAAACTCTTTTCCAGTATGTGAATAGGCATCGACGTCAATGATGGCAGTATCGCCTACTGATACCCTTATTATGTCGTTTTCATTAACATCCACCCTTACTTCCATGCGGTTCAGATCCGCGATCCTCAGCATTTCGGTACCGGCCATTTGCGATGTTCCAACTACCCGCTCCCCTTTTTCAACACTTAATTTTGATACGATTCCATTCATAGGAGCAAATACGCTGGTAAGGCTTAGGTTCTCCTGGGCTTCATTTACTGATGCCTGTGAACTGGCCACGGTATACTTTGAGGCCTGTACATTCTGTTTAGCAGACTCCAGATCTTGTTTTGCACTGTGATAACTGGCCTCTGCCTGTTCAATTTCCGCGTCGGAGATTACCTTTTCACCGTAGAGATCTTTGTTCCTTTTATACTCTTTTTCCGCACGGATGAACTCCGATTGTGCCTGTGACAATCGGGCCCTTGCACTGGCCAGATTGGCCTTCTGTTGATTCAAATTTGCCATAGTGCGTTCCAAGGCCGACTGAAAATTGTCAGGCCGGATCTTTATTAAAAGATCCTTCACGCTTACGCTGTCTCCTTCGTCAACATGCAGCTCAATGATTTCACCAGGAACATCCGGGCTTATTTTCACTTCAATTTCTGGCTGTATGGACCCAGATGCACTTACAGTCTCAGTTATACTGTTAATCTTGGACTCGGACAGACTAACTTCAATTTGATTTCTGTTATCCAGGAGACCCGTGGATTTGGCAATAACCACGCCCACTACCAACAGTCCGACTACTCCAAGCAGTATGTAAAGCAGCTTGTTAGATTTTTTGGCCATTATTTAGAAGTCGATTGGATTCCCCTGATAAAAGTCAAGAATTTTTGTCTTGAATATATAATCGTATTTGGATCTTACCAAATCCGATTTGGCGCCAAACAGGTTATTTTGAGAAATCTGATAGTCAACAAAGTTAACTGCTCCCAGATTGTACCTTTTCTCAGTGACCCGAAAGCTTTCCTCCAGTGCCTGAACCTCTCTTTGTGAAGCCTCGTAGGCCTTGGATGCCGACACCGCATCATTATATGCCGTTTCGATGATCTGCCTCAATTGATTTCTGACTTCGCGGGCATTTATCTCCGCCTGTGCCCGGTTTATAGTAGCTCTTTGCATTCCCGAACGCGCCACCAAACCGTTGAATATGGGTACAGATATGGAGAAATTCAATGACCTGCTGATATTATTACCTAGTTGTTCCCACACGCCATTGTCCACATTAATGATATTTGGGTTTGGTGTATATAATGCAATTGTTTGCGATGGATCTCCGGTAACAAACCCCGCGTCCGGTATTACACCTGGAGTACCAAAAGTGCCATCGTGTTGTCTTAAGGGATCGCGGGCATCAGAATAGTTGGTAAACATATTGTATCCCAGGTTTAATGAGGGATACAATGCGCCCTTAGCAATCTTTTCTCCCAGTATTGAGCTCTGAATACCAAGGTCGGCGCTTTTTATCTCGGGTTGTGTGAGTTCAGCGGTATCATAAATGTCTTTCGCTGATAAAACCAGAAAACTGTAATCTTCAGCATCCATTTCAGGAACCACTACCTCCAACTGGTCACTGGCTGGCATCTGCATCTCCTGTTTTAGGTTCAAAAGTGCCAGATTCAGGCTATTTTCAGCATTGATTACTACCAGTTCATTGCTGGCCTTTTGTGATTGCAGATCCAGCAATTCTGAAATAGCTAAGGAACCTGCATTTACTAATTTTTCAGTACGACCCAGTTGTTGAGTGGTGGTACCCAGTTGCAACTCGGCGGTTTCCAATAATTCTTGATTGAATATCACATTGGTGTAAAAAGCAACTACCCTCAGTATCACGTCATTTCTAGCGTCCTCCAGATCACTTGCACTGGCTTCCAGATCCAGTTTGTTCTGTTTGATGGTATTCAACTTTTGTAAACCACCGAATACCATAATAGAACTGCCACTTTGAATCCCCATTGACTGAATTCTCTTGGAAATAAAAAGATTGGTGGTGGGGTCAATTGATCGTCCCCAGTTAATTCCATAACCACCGCCAATATTAAAAGTTGGGTACATGTCAGCTTTGGACTGTTTTAGGTTTATCTCGTCCATCTCTACATCCAACTCACCTCTTTTCACCGAAAGGTTATTTTCTAAGGCGTAGTCCAAACATTCACTGTAGGTCCATGTTCTATCCTGTGCTGAAATATTAAGTAGGAAAAAGAACAGAAAAACTAAACTACCAAAGGAGTTTAAAAAGTTCATGGTTTATAAGTCAATATTAGGTATGTATATAATGTCATTCACCCAATTCAGGGATCTTAAGTATTCTAATGTGATTGATTTCAATCCTGAGTCCATTTCGATTATGTGACAGGCCTCATCATGCTTTCCTTTTCTGGAAACCGTCATGGTAGCAATATTGCACTCCTCTTGGGTAAGAACATTGGAGATGAAGGCAATGGTACCTTTAACATCTTTGGCCGTTACAATAAGTGTATGTGACCGGGCGCTAAAATTAGCACTATATCCATTCACCTCAGATATATTGATCACTCCTCCGCCCAGGCTTTCTCCCACCACTTCTACGGAATCACCGGATGATTGAAGGTTCAATCTAACCGTGTTGGGGTGGAAAAGAGAAGCATTGCCAACAGACTTAAACTGGTATTTCAGTGCTGCTTTCTCTGCGTGGTCAAAAGAGTTCTTGATACGTTTATCGTCGGTTTTAAAGTCCAACAAACCCGCTATTGCTGCCCTATCACTGCCATGACCCTGGTAGGTCCGCGCAAATGAATTATAAAATGTTATCAACGCAGACTGGGGTTTATTTGCCAGCAAACGAATAGCCACTCTGGCAATTCGTACTACTCCGGCTGTATGCGAACTAGAAGGGCCAATCATCACCGGTCCGATCATATCAAATACGCTGCTTCGTTCCGCCATGTCATCTTTAATAGACCCTTAAATTAATCAAATACTTATGGGTTTTAACAGATGGTGGTATGGGCGGTAATATAACTACATCAACTTGAAATCAGGGGGATCGATGACACAATTTTACAATTGCATTGATCATTATGTGCTTGATCATTAATAAAAAAAAGCCCTGCAACTCAGCAAATGGTGCTTGCAGGGTTACAGGGACTTAAAATGTTTAGTGCTCTTACTTTCGGGAAAAATTGTGCTTGTAATGCTGAAAATAGAGAACCATGGCACCAGAAGTCATGACCAACAACAAGACTATCACTGCCATATCACTGCCCATTTGATCCCAGGTTCCTTGAATGTTTGCTCCAGACACCAGATAGAATACGAATGCCCCTAAAACCCCAAACATGACTATTGCAAATAATAACAAGCCATTCTCTAAGGCAAACATATTACCTCTGCGCTGTAACTTCTGTTCTTTAAGCAGTTTGTGCAGAATTTGCTTCTCTGTGGTCAGGGAATTAACCTTTGAAGAAACATTTGGCATGGTGTCCATAGATAAATTTGATAATCCCAACTCTTTTAGTTCCCGATCTCTTATTCTTAATTCCTTTTCAATTAACGCGATCATATTCTATAAGTTATATTTATTATTGAAATAGTTAAATATAAATGTTTGATGTTATATACCCTGACACCTAATAAAGTAACCACTTTGGATATAAATATCTTTGGTGTAAGAAATATGCCGGTTTTGTACATTTTTAACCAAAATGTCCATATCTGGCCATTTTGAAGAGTTGTGCCACGCTGATTGGCAATAGTTTAGGGGATAAATTGCCTAAAAATACCTATTTATGAATACTTTCTTACCTGCCAGAACCATAAATATCTGTAATATAGGTAGTTAGTTAAAGATCGGAAGAGATTTCTAGTGACAATTCTGGCTTAAACAGCAACTACAGCCTTTATTCCTGGATGGGGCTGGTAACCTACCAAATCAAAATCTGAATACTGGAAAGCGAAAAGGTCCTGTGTAGCAGGGTTGAGGTTCATCACAGGAAGTGCCCTTAACTCCCTTGATAGTTGTAATCTTGCTTGATCCAGGTGGTTGGTATACAGATGGGCATCTCCCAAGGTATGTACAAAAGTTCCTGGCTTAAGTTCGCACACCTGGGCCACCATCATGGTTAGCAATGCATATGAGGCTATGTTAAATGGTACTCCTAAGAATACGTCAGCGCTTCGCTGATATAGCTGACAAGACAAAGCACCCCCGGCTACATAGAATTGGAAAAATGCATGACAGGGAGGTAAAGCCATACGGTCAACTTCTCCCACATTCCAGGCACTTACAATGATGCGGCGCGAATTGGGGTGGTGTTTTACCTGGTCTAGTACCTGGCTGATCTGATCCACTGTTTGGCCATCTGATTTGGGCCAGCTTCTCCATTGGCGGCCATAAACAGGGCCAAGATTTCCCTCAGCGTCAGCCCATTCATCCCAAATGGTCACCCCATTTTCCTTTAGGTACTTAATATTGGTATCACCACTTAGAAACCACAACAGCTCATGAATAATAGATTTCATGTGCACTTTTTTGGTAGTAACCAGAGGGAAGCCCTCCCCTAAATCAAATCTCATCTGATAGCCAAAAATACTTATGGTACCGGTACCTGTGCGGTCTTCCTTATGCACACCGTGGTCCAGGATATCGGTCATTAACTGATGATACTGTTTCATTGGTTGGGTGGTTTGACTGTAAAAATAAACGGCTTGATCAATAATACCTGAAGCTCTTAAAAATAAATTTAACCTTTTTGTACTATCTTCCGATCTCAAAACCAAAGCTAGAGAAATTTAAAAGATCTAATTGTGGAGCATGCATAAATCTCTTGCAAAGCTAGCCTTACTGATTATTTTGATAATAAGTATACTGGCTACCATCTCCAGCCTCCGTGTTTCCTTCGACTACGACTTTGAAAAGTTCTTCCCTTTGGGGGACCAAGACCTTGACTTCTACCTTGAATACCGCCAAGAGTTTGAAAATGACAACGATTTTCTTTTGCTGGGGTTTGAAAATAAGCAAGGGGTTTTTCAGGAAAATTTCCTCCTTAAAATTGATTCATTGAGCAATTTCCTACCTGAAGCTCTTAAAAATAAATTTAACCTTTTTGTACTATCTTCCGATCTCAAAACCAAAGCTAGAGAAATTTAGAAGATCTAATTGTGGAGCATGCATAAATCTCTTGCAAAGCTAGCCTTACTGCTTATTTTGATAATACGTATACTGGCTACCATCTCCAGCCTC
>PVMS01002597.1_pt1 | contig 19144 bp, 18 predicted proteins | sample 1853461 | NCBI WGS metagenome assembly PVMS01 (sample SAMN08582032, study PRJNA380276) | Marine sediment metagenome, whole genome shotgun sequencing project. | isolation source: ocean sediment barecode stripped | collected 2017 | reverse complement strand
TCAAGGATCGTGATCACAGCAAGGCGATACCGCCCTTATATGGCGCGTTATTGAAGAACGAGCAAGACGTTCATCTGCTGGAGCGCCTGGCATATCAATTTCCCCGACCGCGACACCATGCGCGAAATTATCGAGGTTCACCACCCGGATATCGCCAAGAGCCTGGTGCAGGAGGCGATGGAGGTATTTTTCGATGTGCGCTCTATTCCCGGCCTGAAGAAGAAGCCCTCCACCTCAGAGCTGATCGACTGGCTCAAGCTGCTGATGGCGGACGATATTCCCGATGAAATTCTCAAGGATCGTGATCACAGCAAGGCGATACCGCCCTTATATGGCGCGTTATTGAAGAACGAGCAAGACGTTCATCTGCTGGAGCGCCTGGCGTTCATGCATCGCCGCGAGACCAGATAGTGCTGATCAACTTCTTTCAAGGCCTGCGAGACGCGGGCGTCCCGGTGACGACCCGTGAACTGCTGGATTTGATGGAAGGGCTGAAGCGGCATATCGCGTTCGCTGATATGGATGAATTTTACTACTTCAGCCGAACCTGCATGGTGAAGGATGAAAAGTACTTCGACCGCTTCGACAAGGCCTCCGGGCTGCACGTCACGGGCCTGGAAGCGCTGGATGCTGTGATTGAGGCCCTGATTCCCGACGACTGGCTGCGCTCGGAGTTTCTGAAGAATCTGAGCGAAGAGGAAAAAGCCAAAATTGAATCCCTGGGCGGTCTGGAGAAATTGATCGAGGAGTTCAAGAAGCGACTGGAAGAACAGAAGAAACGCCACGAGGGTGGCAGTAAATGGATTGGTACCGGCGGTACCTCCCCGTTCGGCCAGGAAGGCTACCACCCTGAGGGTATCCGGGTCGGCCCCAATGGCCGCAACCGGCGAGCGGTGAAGGTCTGGGACAAGCGCGAATTTAAAAACCTGGACGACAGCGTGGAGTTGGGCACCCGCAATATCAAGGTGGCCATGCGCCGTCTGCGCAAATTCGCCCGCACCGGCGCGGCCGATGAACTGGACCTGGACGATACCATCAGCTCTACCGCGCGCAATGCGGGCCTGCTGGATATCAAGATGGTGCCGGAGCGGCACAACGCGGTAAAAGTGTTGTTGTTCTTCGATGTGGGCGGCTCCATGGACCCTCATGTGAAGGTTTGCCAGGAACTTTTTTCGGCCGCCCGCACCGAGTTCAAGCACATGGAGTATTTCTATTTCCATAACTTTCTCTACGAGAGCGTGTGGCGCAACAATATCCGCCGTCATAACGAACGCACACAGCTGCTGGATGTCCTCCACAAGTACAGCCACGATTACAAAGTGGTGTTTGTCGGGGACGCCTCCATGTCACCCTATGAGATCGTCCAGCCCGGCGGTTCGGTGGAGCACTGGAACGAGGAGTCCGGGGAAGTGTGGATGCGGCGTCTGCAGGAAGTCTACGACAAGGTCATCTGGATCAATCCGGTCCCTGAGGACGAATGGCAGTACACCCAGTCCGTCTCTATCACCCACCAGCTGCTGGAGGGGCATATGTACCCGCTTACCCTCAAAGGCCTGGAAGAGGGTATGGCCTACCTGTCAAGGTAGCTTGAATACGCGATAAGGCTCGCGGTGACGGCCACATTGAGAGATTCCACACCGTTGCTCATGGGAATGCTCAGCGGGGTGTCCGACAGGCTCCTGACCTCCTTTGAAACCCCCTCAGTCTCATTACCCAGCACATAAACGCAGTGGCCCCCGGGGCGATAGTCAAATAGGGATACCCGCGCATCCGCCGCCAAGGTGCAGATCTCCATACCCCGCGCCCGGCAGGCACGCAGTGCCTCGGGCAGTGCCTGGCATAATAGCAGCGGAGCCCGGTAGAGGGTGCCGGTGCTGGCTTTTATTACCAGCGGGCCCAGCGCCGCGTTGCCCTTGCGCGACCAGATGATACCGTCTATGTGGCCCGCGGTGGCGGAGCGTATGATCATACCGAGATTTTGCGGATTAGTGATGCTATCAAGAGCCAGCAAACGTTGCGGCGGGTGGTCCGTCAGTGTCCCCAGATATTGATCCAGAGTTCTGAAGGCCGGGCAGACAATATCGACCGCCACGCCCTGGTCTTGTTTGCCATTTTTCGATAGCCGCGCCAGTTGTTCCCTGCTGTGTTGCTTTACCGGTACGCCGCGAGCTTCAGCGCGCTGTCTTATCTGGGCGATGATGCCCGCTTCGCGGTTACTACTGGCCAGGTGCAAGGCATGGCACTGCAAGCTGTCATCGCACAGTGCTGCCAGAACAGGTTTGCGACCATACACGGTAAGCACCCGGCTGAAGAATGCTTTTTTGTCCTCGTAGCTGCTTGATTCAGGCAAGATGGCGGTGCGCAGGATTAACTGAGCTGTTCCATGCCGCTGGCAAGGTCTGTGACCCGGTCGGCTGCGGCCTTCATGCGCGCGGCGATCTCTTCGATCTGGGCGCCGCTGATCGGTTTGTCGAATGAACCCGCCACGAAGCACATAACGGGCACTTTTTTGTTGACAAAGACGGGAACCGAAATGGTGCTCACATCATAGCGGGCTTTGGGGTTCACGCGGTCCAGATGGTAGTGCTCGTCGCACAGATCGTGTTGGTACTTATTCGCAGCGCCCTCGAGCTCGGTCAGGCTCCAGGATTGATGAATGCGCCCCAGTTCCCTGGTGAGTTCGGCTTCGGCCCGGGTTTTCAGGGTGACTTCAAAGCCCCTGGCGCGGATGGCGATGAGCGACACGCGCAGTTTCTGGTCCAGTTTCTCGTTATAACCATCGCGAGAGTCATGGGCTCTGGTGAGCCAGGCCTCCAGGTACTTCGCAGGCGAGAAAGCGGTAAAGCAGGCGGCCACGGGCGCTGTATTAGGCAGCCGCAGGCCCAGCTGAAAAGAGTCGATCAGCGGTGTGGCCCGCCCGTACAGCGCCAGCAGGACCTGGTGCAGCTTGGAGCGCCCGGTCACGGCGAAACCGATGCCCAGTTCGTTTTGCATAGCCTCCAGTTCCGGACGCGCATATTCCAGTACCGGAAACTGGGCGTAAGCCGCGTGTCCAGCGGCTATGATCGAGGGTCCCAGGCGGTATGCCTTGGTCTTGGGGTGTTGCACCAGGAAACCGTATTGCGCCATGGTGGTGAGTATGGCGTGGCAGGTGGCCTTGTTTAAACTGAGGCGTCGGGTCATCTCGGTCAACCCGAAAGCCTGCTGCGGGTTGGCCATCAGCAAGTCGAGGATAGCCAGCGCTCGTGCCGTGGGTTGTGAAAATAGCGCCACTTGATTACTCCGTTGCTGACATTCGGGTCGCGCAACCGGGTAGGGGAGCACTCGAGCCGGATGCAGTTTATATTATTGAACTTAGGCGGCCATATTAACGCCTGCCACCAGCGCAGTTCAAGTCTGGCTAGGAGCCTATTCTCGGACAGGCTCCTAGATGCGTTATTATGGCGATTTGTTCCTCCGGGCAGCTTATATGATTAATCAGGGGGCAAATATTTGATGCGGTTTACTCTCTATGGCACCTCCGCCTGTCATCTGTGCGACATCGCCGAGCAGATGCTGCGCTTACAGCAGAAGTCGCAGCATCCGCCACAGCAGCCGTCCCACCGCCAGGCGGGCACGGTCTTTGCTTTTGACAAGGTGGATATCAGTGATTCAGACAGCTTGTTTAAACGTTACGGTGTGCTGATTCCCGTCTTGCGGCACCCCGATGGCCGGGAACTTAACTGGCCATTCTCGCCAGCGCAACTGCAGCGCTTCCTGGCCTCTTGAGCATGGCTATTTATGCTTGTCCACGCGCACGGCGAGCACGTCACAGGTGGCGCCATGCAGGACCGCGTTGGCGGTAGAGCCCATCAGCAGGGCCAGGCCGTGGCGGCCATGGCTGCCCACCACGATGAGGTCGGCGCCCAGCTCTTCGGCGCTTGCGTGTATCTCCACTTCCGGTCTGCCCAGGATGATGTGCTGGTGCTCTTCGTCTATGCCATTGGCCTCGGCGAAACGCTTTAGCTGTTGGGTCGCCTGCTGCTGGATTTCATCCTGGATGCCGGAGAAGTCCATGGGGATATCACCTCCGTAAGCGAAGCTCAGCGGTTCGATAACATGTATCAAGTGCAACTGGGCGCTGTTGTTCCTGGCAATGGCTTGCCCGCGCTGGGCCACCTGCGCAGATTCTTCACTGAGGTCTACCGCGACCAGGATATTAGTGTATTGGGACATGGTTGTGCTCCACCTTGAAAATCGTATACGAACATTTATAGCACAAAACTTTACCTGATCAATGCGGTTTCGGTTATCTTGGTGCGCACACAGGCACAGGATTGACCTGGATCAGGTGGACACCATGCTCTCAGGGATGGAATAGACGGGGTATTAGTGACCTATTTACTGATAATTTTTATTATTGCCCTGGCCCTGGCGCCCCTTTCCCACTTCGTGCCCAGCAAAAGGCAGCGCAAGGTTGCGCGCTTGCGTGAATATGCCGCCGTACATGGCTTATTCGTGGAGTTTCGCGGGCTACCCGGTGCGCAGCAGGGTCACCGGCCGCCCGCCGTCAATCCCGGTGGAGACATTATTTATTATGGCCGGCGGCTGCGACCGCGGCGCGGTGAGCCTGTGCTGCGCGCCAGTTGGATCACCGACCAGGCGGGCTGGCGCAGCCTGGGCCGCCGCACCCCGGTGCCGGATGTATTGGGGCAACTCCCTGCAAAAATCCTCGCCGCCGGCGTCGATGAGGCCAGCTGCGGTATTTACTGGCAGGAGGCAGGCTGCGAGGAGGAAGTGGAGCGAATCAGGCAGGTGCTGGAGGCCTGGGCCGAGCAATTGTTGCAGTGACAAACAACGATTTTTCTTGACCGCGGCGTGATAGCGACATATATATGCCACTTTTTCGCGTCGGAGCGACCGGCGCTCAGCCAATTTTTAATGCACGACAGGAATTTATGGGCAAATCACTAGTCATCGTGGAATCTCCGGCCAAGGCCAAGACCATCAACAAGTATCTGGGGTCGGATTTTATTGTTAAGTCCAGCATCGGCCACATTCGGGATCTGCCCACCGCCGGTAGCAGCACCAGCAAGGCTGACCCCAAGGCGCGTGCGACCCAGGCGGCCAAGACCCGCAAAATGGCCCCGGCTAAAAAGGCGGCCTACAAGAAAAAGAAAGCCAGGGAGCAGTTGATCCGGCGCATGGGCATCGACCCGGAGAACGGCTGGAAAGCGACTTACGAGATACTGCCTGGTAAGGAAAAAGTCGTCAATGAGCTGAGGAAGCTCGCCGCTAACGCCGACACCATCTACCTCGCAACCGACCTCGACCGTGAGGGGGAGGCCATAGCCTGGCACCTGAAGGAGGCCATTGGCGGCGATGACTCACGCTATCAGCGTGTGGTATTCAATGAGATAACCAAAAAGGCGATCACCGAGGCTTTTGAGCAGCCCGCGCACCTGGACCAGAATCGGGTTAATGCCCAACAGGCGCGCCGCTTCCTGGACCGGGTAGTGGGTTACATGGTGTCACCGCTGCTGTGGGCGAAAGGGGGCAGGGGCTTGTCCGCCGGTCGTGTGCAGTCCGTGGCCGTACGCCTTATCGTCGAACGTGAGCGCGAGATAAGGGCCTTCGTACCTGAGGAATACTGGGAAATTCACACCGACCTGGGCACGGGGCAGGGGGATGAAATCCGTTTTCAGGTGCGTAAACACAGGGGTGAGAATTTTCGCCCGGGTGACGAGGCCTCCGCCAACACCGCCACTGCCGAGTTGCGGGCTTTGCCCTATGCGGTGTGCAAACGAGAGGACAAGCCCACCCGTTCCAGGGCGCCGGCGCCGTTCATCACGTCCACCTTGCAGCAGGCGGCCAGTACGCGCCTGGGCTACAGCGTAAAGAAAACCATGATGATGGCCCAGCGCTTGTACGAGGCCGGTTACATTACCTATATGCGTACGGATTCCACCAATCTCAGTGAGGAGGCGGTGGCCTCATGCCGGGCATACATAGGGAAAAATTTCCCCGCGAAATACCTGCCCGAGAGCCCCAAACGCTTCTCCTCCAAAGAGGGCGCGCAAGAGGCGCACGAAGCGATCAGGCCGTCGGATGTGAATGTTCCCCAGAGTGCGTTAAACGGCATGGAACGGGACGCCGAGCGCCTGTACGAACTGATCTGGCGGCAGTTTGTCGCGGGCCAGATGCCCGACGCCGAGTATACCGCCACGGTGGTTACCGTCAGCGCCGGAGATTACCACCTCAATGCCAAAGGGCGCATCATCCGCTTTGACGGCTATACCCGGGTGCAGCCCCCGACGGGTCGCAAGGGTGATGACGCGGTGTTGCCAGACATGAAAGAGGGGGATGCGCTCAACCTGATCAAGGTCGATCCGGCCCAGCATTTCACCCGGCCGACCCCGCGTTACGGAGAGGCGAGCCTGGTACGCGAGCTGGAAAAACGCAGTATCGGTCGCCCGTCCACCTACGCCTCTATTATCTCCACAATCCAGGATCGGGGTTACGTGAGGCTGGAGAACAAACGCTTCTACGCGGAGAAAATGGGCGATATCGTCACCCAGCGCCTGCAGACCAGCTTCGCTGAACTGCTGGACTACGGTTTTACCGCCTCCATGGAGGAGCACCTGGACGAGGTTGCCCAGGGCAAGTTGGAGTGGCATGAATTGCTGGAGCAGTTTTACGCTGAGTTCAATGATTTGCTGGAGAAAGCCTCGGAACCTGAGCCGGGCGGCATGCAGCGCAATGAACCGACCATGACGGATATCAAGTGCAGCAATTGCGGCAGGGACATGCAGGTGCGCACCGCCAGCACCGGGGTGTTTCTGGGCTGTTCCGGCTACGCGCTACCGCCCAAGGAACGCTGTAAGCACACGCTTAATCTCACCGCCGGTGATGAGGCGATCAGGGAGGATGCGGACGACGAGGCCGAGTCCCGTTTGCTGCGCAGCAAGCACCATTGCCAGCTGTGTGATACCGCCATGGACAGTTACCTTATCGATGAGGATCGCAAGTTGCATGTCTGCGGCGACAACCCCGATTGTCCGGGTTTCGAAGTGGAACACGGCAAATTCAAGATCAAGGGCTATGAGGGGCCGGTGCTGGAATGTGACAAGTGCGGCGCTGAAATGCAGCTCAAGAACGGGCGGTTTGGCAAGTACTTCGGTTGTACTGCGGATGACTGCAAGAACACGCGTAAGTTACTGCGCAGTGGGGAGGCGGCGCCGCCCAAGATGGACCCTGTGCCCATGCCGGAATTGGCGTGCGTGAAGGTGGAAGATCATTACATCCTGCGCGATGGTGCGGCGGGGCTATTCCTGGCCGCCAGCCAGTTTCCCCGTAACCGCGAGACGCGCGCACCGCTGGTGACAGAAATCCTGCCACACCAGGGAGAGATCGATCCCAAGTACAGCTTCCTGTTCAGCGCGCCAACCGCCGACAGCGCGGGTAATCCCGCCCAGATTCGTTTCAGTCGCAAGACCAAAGAGCAGTACGTGATGACGGAAGCAGATGGCAAGGCTACCGGCTGGAAAGCCTTCTACCACAACGGCAAGTGGCAGGAAGAACAGCCGAAGAGCAAGCCGCGTAAGAAGGCCGCCAGCCCCCGTAAAAAGGCATCCACACCGCGCAAGAAGAAATGAGCTCGTCCCGGGCCAGGGCCAACCACGGTTTGTATCTGGCCAAAATTCAGTTGTCTGGCTGGCGTCACGCGCTGGACGCGCAGAATGTCCCCGCGGTGACCCTGGCACAGGCTTATATGCCCGCTGTCAGGGAGCACTTGCTGGGGGCCTACGGCTGGTTTCTGCTGGAGGTCAGCGGTGCGGAGCAACTGGGTGATAAGCCACCACGGGGTTGTGCGGGCTTGCCTGACATCGCCGCAGGCAGGGCTGTTCCCGGCGAGATACGAGAGTTTCGGCAGCTGGAGTCAGAGGGCTGGCTGGCCGAGCTGTTGTCCGAGGGCGAAGTGTTCACACGCGGTGCCCCCATGCGGGGAAATCTCGCTGTCGCGGCGCCGGAGTTGGCCGGCTGTGAGCAAGCACAGCGGTGGCTACACAAGCTGGAAGCCTTGTTTGACCGTATGAGTGATTCTCTGGATGAGTGCTAGTTTAAGGTCCAACGACTACACTAGGGTATTTATCGGAGTGCTGTTAGAATGAACGCGCAGTTTCAACAAACAGGGGTCTATTGAGTGCCTGCATCACTACTGGAAATTATCGATCTCGGAGATGGCGAAATTGCCCTGCAACGGGCGGATGACGACTCGGAGCCGCTGGTGCGAATCATCTTCTCCGACGAAAGCCGTGCCTACCTGATGAATAACGGGCTGGAAGTCGCCAAAGCCATGCTGCAAGCAGGAATGCAGGCGGCAGCCATGATTGCCGAGCAGGGTGAAATGGACATGGCGACGTCCATGGACGCGCCACCGATTCTTCACTAGGCGGCTATTTTTGGAGAGCCTTGTTGCGGCCCCTCAATTGCCGCGGCGCAGGATCCCTACGCTAAGGCCCTCGATGACAAACGCCTGTTCGCGCAGATCGACCACAATCGGTTCGTAATCGGCATTTTCCGGTAGCAACTCCACCAGGTGTTTCTGCCGGGTCTTGCGCAGGCGTTTGACAGTCACCTCGTCGTCGATGCGCGCCACCACGATATCCCCGTTATTGGCCACCGGTGTACTGTGCACGGCGAGCAGGTCGCCATCAAATATCCCTACATCGATCATGCTGTCCCCCCGAACTTGCAGGAAGTAGTCCGCCGAGGGCTTGAAAAAGCTGGGGGGGCAGGTCGCAGTAGTCTTCAATATTTTCTTCGGCTAATACCGGGTTGCCCGCCGCCACACGGCCCACGATAGGGATGCCCGCGCTATGGGGCAGGCGGATACCGCGGGAGGCGCCGGGGACAATTTCAATCGCGCCCTTGCGAGCGAGGGCCTTGAGGTGTTCTTCGGCGGCATTGGGCGATTTAAATCCCAGCGTCCGGGCGATATCCGCGCGGGTAGGGGGGTAACCCGTCTCGTCTATGTGTTGGCGGACAACATCCAATACTTGCTGCTGACGCTGTGTGAGCTTTTCCATCACGGACACCTTCTGTTTATTTGTACAGGTGCTGTGATTATATACAGTGTGTATGCGCGGCGCAATGCCCGATCAGTATTCCTCTACGCCGCACATCGTGTCCGGTTCGATAAAATTCAGTGGATTACCCCAGTCTTGCGGGTGCATGGGGAGATCCGGATCCCGTAAATCCTCATCATCCAGTTCGAAGGCCGAGCGCCAGTCTTCCGGGGCCTCGGCGCGCTGTAGCCGCATTTCTCGCCAGGCATCCAGGTCGTATTCTGCGATTTCGCCGTCCAGAAACTGCATTTCGATGGTCAGGGTGGAGGGATCCCAATCGACAACTTCAAACAGACCCCCCGATTGCAAGTCCTTGTACCACCCGCCGACGGTGGGAGTGAGCATTTTCATTGCTTGATACCTTTACCTTTTTTAGTGTTGAGGCAACCAACATATCACGATGGAAGAGCCTGTCCATTAGTTGAAATTGGCATAAAAAAAGTGCTGCAAATTACAAATTCTACGGTGATATATGTTTTCAACAAAGATCAAGCAGTTGCAATCGACTTCAAGAGTTGACTTAAGCCTTATCTGGGTTTTATATATCCGAACTCGCACAGTACAAGCTCTGGACAGAAGTAATTTGTCTAACAAGTGCTCATTTATCATGAATTCAAGTGGTCGGATTACTAGACGTGAACATTTTTTCGCAGGTCGTTAAACCTATTAGTGAATACCTGGGGCTGGACACCCAGCTCATCGCCCTGGCCTTGTTATTGGTCTGCGGCGCGGTGGCCCACCTGTTGCTGGGGGTCGTGGTGCGGCGCCTGCACCGGGTTGCCAAAGCCAGCGCCCAGCGCTGGGATGATGTTCTTATCACCTCAGTGGAGACCCCGGTGCGGGTAGTGCTGTGGGTGTTGGTGGCCTACCTGGCCCTGGAGGTTTATCCGCTGGCAAGCGGCCTGCAGGATGCTCTGGTACAGGCTTATGATACCGCCCTGGTGTTTCTGTTGGCGTGGTTCCTGCATCGTCTGATTGCCGGTGCCGAGCGCGAAATGCTGGCGGAGGAGCGCGGCCGTACAGCCTCTGCCGACCGGGCCACGGTGCGCGCCACCGCGAAGCTGGCGCGAATCACCCTGTGGATGGTGGCGGGCCTGTTGTTGCTGCAAAGTATCGGGGTCACCATCTCCGGCCTGTTGGCCTTTGGTGGTATTGGCGGCATCGCCGTGGGTTTCGCCGCCAAGGACTTGTTGGCCAACTTTTTTGGCGGCCTCAGCATCTATCTCGACAGGCCCTTTACCAGCGGTGACTGGATTCGCTCGCCGGACAAGGAAATCGAAGGCACGGTGGAGGATATCGGCTGGCGCCTGACGCGAATTCGTACCTTCGACCAGCGGCCACTGTATGTGCCCAATGCGGTATTTAGCCAGATATCGGTGGAAAACCCCTCCCGTATGCTCAATCGCCGGATCTATGAAACCATCGGTGTGCGCTACCAGGACGCGGACAAAATGGAGGCCATTGTCGATCAGGTGAGAACGATGCTGGAAAACCATAAGGAGATAGACCTAAACCGCACGCTGATAGTCAATTTCGTCTCCTTTGGGCCCTCGTCACTGGACTTTTTCGTTTACACGTTTACCAAAACCACGGTCTGGGTGGATTTTCATAACATCAAGCAGGACATATTGTTGAAGATTCTGAAAATTGTTCACGCCAATGGCGCGGATGTCGCCTTTCCCACCAGGACTGTGCAGGTGGAACATCTCGCACCGGAACCAGAGGCACCGGAGTCCGGCGCGTGAGGCAGCTGGCCATAATAGGCGGCACCGGTGTGGATGAACTGGAGGGTCTTCAGATCGTACAGGCGCACACACCGCAAACGCCCTTCGGCGAGCCCTCCCGGGCGATACAGGAGGGCAGGCTGGGTGACACCCGGGTGTTTTTCCTGCAACGTCATGGCAGCCCCGGGGCTATCCCGCCGCACCTGATCAATTACCGGGCGAATATATGGGCGCTGCGCTCGCTGGGCGTGAACGCTATCCTGGCCATTAACGCGGTGGGTGGTATCACCGAAGCCATGCGGCCGGGCGCCCTGGTGATTCCCGACCAGCTTATAGATTATACCTGGGGGCGGGCACACAGCTTCGATGACGGCGCCAGCGGTGAACTGATGCATATCGACTTCACCGAACCCTATGATCAGGAACTGCGTCAGGCGCTGGTCGGCGCGGCGGATGCCAGGCGGATCTCCCACACGTCGTCCGGTGTGCATGGCGTCACTCAGGGGCCCAGGCTGGAGACAGCGGCGGAAATTCGTCGTCTGGCGCGCGACGGCTGTGATGTGGTCGGCATGACCGGTATGCCGGAGGCGTCCCTGGCACGGGAGTTGGGCCTGGCCTACGCCTGTGTGTGCATGGTGGTGAATCCGGCAGCGGGGCTGGGTGACCAGCCTATCTCCCTGGCGATGATGCGAGACACCCTGCGGCGCGAGGCTATTGTGGTGCGGCAACTGTTGCAGGGTTTACTGGGCAGCCGTTACTGCGCTTGAGCGGACTCGCTATCTGCTTCAGTCTGCGCCATGGCTTCGAGATCCGCCGCTGTCAGGGGAGTGAGTTTGGCGACCACGCCCAGCATGGGGTGGTCTATATAGTGCACCTCGGTACTGCGCATACGCCGCTCCTGTTGTAGCAGTACCGCGTGCCGATAGGGGTAAACCGGGCCCAAATCCTCCTCCGGTAGCGGCAGTTCCTCCGTTCCCTCAAGGGTGGATGATGGCTGTTCGAGTTTGCCGGTCCAGCCGCCACTGAGAGTGGCCAGATCCGGTTCCGGCAGCGCTTCGATAATCAGCGACGGGGGCCCCAGGGGCGGTGGCGGCATCTGCCACACGCCCGGCAGGTAATCTCCCGGCGTATTCAGCCAGAGGTTGGTTTCCATGTGCAGGTAACGGGACAGGTAGATTTTGACGCTGCCCTGTAAGCGCGGCCATTGCCCGGTATCCCCGGACCTGTCCAGGATGATAGGCAGGGCACTGGCCTGGTCGGTGATGGGCTGAACCCAGGTCTGGTGGAACAGGGTCCGGTACTTGCCACTGCGCTGCATATAGGCCGCTTTGCCGCGAAATTCCAGTTGCGCGCTGGGCAGCGCGACAAAAGGCGTGGGCTGCAGCACGATTTTCTGGTCCATCTGCTGCTCCATTTGTCCGAGAGGGGCGATAGCCGGGGTTTTCGGGTCGCGCGGGATATCCGCACCGGACGCACCGCGGTTGCCGCTACCCGGCGTGGCTATCCGGGCGCCGGGTTCGGGCAGCATGGTCAGTATCTGGCGGCCGAATTTATCCACCACGCTGTCCGCGTGATGTTGCCTGATGTTGTCTTTGACCCGCCCCGGTTCCACCAGAAAACGCGCCGCGCTGGGATATGTCAGGTTGGGGGTCGCCTCCCATTGCTCCGCGGGCTGCGCCGATTCGTGGCTGAATATCAACAGTTCAACCCGCCACCAGCGATCTGCCTGTGCCAAAGTGGGGCCTGCCAGGAGCAGAGCCAGGGTGACTAAAGCCCTGGCGGTAAACAGATTCTGTATCAAGCGGCGTCCTCTTCGGCGTCAGTGGTGAAAGATTCCAGCAGCCTTTCCAGGTATTGCTGGCGTTCCCGGGAGTCGGGTAAGTGTTGTTCGAAGCGCAGTCGCGTCGCCCCCGCCAGTTTATAGGACAGTGGGTCGGATTGAACGAGCTTGACCAGGCTCAGGGGGTTTACCCGTGTCGTTTGCTTGAAGTCGATACTACCACCCTCTGGCCCCGCATCAATGGCCCGAATACCCAGGGCCTGTGCCTTGAGGCGCAGGCGCGATACCTGGAACAGGTTGCCTACTTGCTCAGGCAGCAGGCCGAAGCGGTCGATCATCTCCACCTGCAAATCCCGTAACTCCGCATCGTTGGCGGCCGCGGCGATTCTCTTATAAAGGATTAGCCGGCTGTTGACGTCGGGCAGGTAATCATCGGGTATCAGCGCCGGCAGGTGCAGGTTCACCTCAGTACCCTGGTCCAGGGGAGCGTCGACGTCGGGTATTTCACCGCGTTTCAGGGCGTCTACCGCCCGGTGCAGCATATCCATGTAAAGGGTAAAGCCGACACTGTGGATTTGCCCGCTCTGCTCATCGCCCAATAACTCCCCCGCGCCGCGAATCTCCAGATCGTGGGTGGCCAGCAGGTAACCGGCGCCCAGGTCGCTGGCGGCTTCTATGGCTTCCAGGCGCTTGCCTGCGTCCGGGGTGATGGCGGAGCGCGGCGGGCACAGCAGGTAGGCGTAGGCCTGGTGATGAGAGCGGCCCACGCGGCCGCGCAACTGGTGCAATTGGGCCAGGCCGAATTTGTCGGCGCGCTCGATAATGATGGTGTTGGCATTGGGTATGTCGATGCCGGTCTCGATAATGGTGGTGCACAACAGGATGTGATGGCGCCGGTGGTAAAAGGCCGACATCACCTGTTCCAGCTGTGCCTCGCGCATCTGGCCGTGGGCCACCCCTATACTCAGATCCGGTAGCAGTTCACGCAGCTTGCGCGCGGTTTCCTCTATAGTCTTGACCTCGTTGTGCAGGTAGTAAACCTGCCCCCCTCGCAGGGTTTCGCGCATCACGGCTTCCTTCACCAGGGCGATATTGTGCTCGCGCACAAAGGTCTTGATGGCCAGTCTGCGCGCGGGCGGGGTGGCGATGATGGACAGGTCGCGCATGCCGCCCAGGGCCATGTTCAGGGTGCGTGGGATCGGGGTGGCGGTCAGGGTCAGGATGTCCACCTCGGAGCGCAGGGCCTTGATCACCTCTTTTTGTTTGACGCCGAAACGGTGCTCCTCATCTATGATCAGCAGGCCGAGGTCATCGAACTTGAAGTCACTCTGCAGCAATTTGTGGGTGCCTACCAGTATGTCGATGTCGCCGGATGTCACCCTGCGCATGATCTCGGTTAATTGTTTGGCGGACTTGAAGCGCGACACCACCTCTACCGTCACCGGCCAGTCGGCGAAGCGGTCACAGAAGGAATTGTAGTGCTGCTGCGCCAGCAGGGTGGTGGGGACCAGTACCGCGACCTGCTTGTGGTTGCGGGTGGCGACAAACGCGGCGCGCATGGCGACTTCCGTCTTGCCAAAACCCACATCCCCGCAGACCAGGCGGTCCATTACACGCCCGCTGTGCATATCCTCGATAACCGCGTTGATCGTGACTGCCTGGTCGGGGGTTTCCTCGAAGGGGAATGCGGCGCAGAATTGTTCGTAACTGTGAACCTCGCGCTCGAAGGCGAAACCTTCGCGCGCCTCGCGCCGGGCATAGACCTCCAGTAACTGGGCGGCGATGTCGCTGGCTTTTTTACTGGCCTTGCGCCGCGCTTTTTCCCACTGGTCCGAGCCCAGTCTGTGCAGCGGCGCCATGTCCGGGTCGCTGCCGGCATAGCGGCTGATCAGGTGCAGGGAGGCGACGGGTACGTACAGGCGGGCACCCTGGGCATATTCCAAAGTGAGGAACTCTGTCTCCTGCGCATCTATCGCCAGGGTCTGCAGCCCAACGTAGCGACCTACACCGTGCTCCAGGTGGACGACCGGCACGCCCTCGCGCAATTCGTTGATGTCCCTGAATATGTTGGCCGCTGTGCTGTCGTCACTTTTTTTGCGGCGGCGGCGTTGGGCCACCCGATTGCCGAACAACTGCGCCTCGCACACCAGGGTAGGGTGATCGGGGCCAAAATACAGCCCCCGGTCCAGGGGTGCGGTGGCGATAGCGAAATCCAGGCCGGAGGCTATGAAAGCGTGCCAGTTGGCGACGGCCGGTGGTTCCAGGCCGTGTTCGAGCAGCGACTGCAGCAAAATCTCCCGGCGCCCGGCGGATTCCGCACAAAGCAGCACCGGCCCGCGATGTTCCTGCAGAAAGTCGGCCAGCTTGTCGGTAGGGGACTGGTTGTGGCCGTCGCCGGCCAGGTCGGGCGGTGCGAGCACAGCCGTCTGCTGGTGCACGGGTGCATCCGGGTTATGGCGCAATTCCAGCACGGCATAGTTGCCCAGTAGTTGATACAACTCCTCCACCGGGGTGAAACACTTGCGCGGCGGCAGTAGGGGCCGTCGTGGATCGATGCCATATTCCTCGAAGCGCGTTTCAACCTCCTCCCAGAAGTGGCGCGCCGCTCCGTGATGATCACCGGTGGTGATGATAGAGACACTTTCCGGCAGGTAGTCGAACAGGGTGGCGCAGTGCTCGAAAAACAGCGGCAGGTAATACTCGCAGCCGCTGGGGCTGCGACCGGCGCTGACTTCGACATAGGTGGGGCAGCTGTCATTATCCACGTCAAAACTGTCATACCAGTTGAGCTGGAAGCGGCTCACCCCGGCGCGATTCAGGGGGTATTCCCGGGCGGGAAGCAGGTTGACGGCATCCACCTTGTCGACTGTGCGCTGTCCCTCTGGTTCAAAGGTGCGCAGCGTGTCCACCTCGTCGTCCAGCAGGTCGATACGGTAGGGTAGTTCGCTCCCCATCGGGTAGATGTCGAACAGGGAGCCGCGCAGGGCGTATTCACCGTGCTCGTAAACCGTCTCCACATTGATGTAACCGCTGCGGTGCAGGTTGCGCCTGAAAGCGTCGATGTCCACTGTCTGGCCCACTTGCAGCACCAGGCTGGAACCGGCGATGTAGTGGGTGGGAGCCAGGCGGTGCATCAAGGTGGGCACCGGTACAATGAGTATGCCTGATGTCATGCCGGGCAGACGGTACAGGGTGTGGAGCCGCTCAGAAATGATGTCCTGGTGTGGGGAGAAATTATCGTAGGGCAGGGTTTCCCAGTCGGGGAACGCCAGGATCTCCAGTGGCTGGTCCAGGAAAAAGGGCAATTCCCGCTCCAGCGCGAGGGCGGAACTGGTATCGGCGGTTATCACCAGTAATAGGCGCTCCGACGTCGCCAACTCGGCGATACAGCGCGCATCGGCACTGCCACAGAATGGCCCCAGGGCGGTCCGGGTGGCTGTTTTGTGGGGCCAGGGGGTTTTTTCGACCAGCTTGCTGAACATAGGGTATGAGTCGTGTGTCGCGGTGAACTGTGGATGGCATCAGAGGTGCGCTATTGTATAGGGAAGAGGGCCCCAAGCTCCAGCGAGACTCATACACGGATCGTAAATTAAGCCGATACTGGCTTGCGCGCTATTTCTCATCAGACGATAATGCGCACTCGGATCCCACAGCGCACAAGAAAAAGGGTGATAAACAGTGAATGATCGTAAACGAGCACGTCCTGACGATTACTTCAGTAATTGGAAAGAGCGAGAGGCGCTGGCAGAGGGAATGATCCCCATTGTTGGGCGGCTGTCTCGCGAAAGAAGCGTTAAGTGCTACATATACGGCAAGCCACTGGTGAACCGGTCTGTTTTCGAGATAATGAAAGACCACCGCTACGTGCGGCAGGTCGAGGGCAACGAACTCTCCGAATTCGAGACCTTCCCGATTCTCAGCAAACTGTCCGAGCTCGATTTGGGTCCGGCTCACATCGATGTCGGCCGCCTGGCGGTTCGTTATTATGACCAGGGAGCGGGCGAAGGCCTGACCATAGATCAGTATGTAGAAGATGAACTGTCCGATCTGATCGGCTCACGGGAAAAACCCCTGGCGCAGCCGCAGGATGTTGTCCTCTACGGCTTCGGGCGTATCGGCCGCCTGATGGCGCGTATTCTGATCGACAAGACCGATGGTGGAGACTGCCTGCGACTGCGCGCCATCGTCGTGCGCAAGGGCGGGGCCCCCAATGACCTGGTCAAGCGCGCCAGCCTGCTGCGTCGCGATTCTGTGCACGGTGCGTTCGAGGGCACTATTCGGGTTGATGAGGAGCGCCAGTCCTTCATTGCCAACGGCAATGAAATCAAGGTGATTTACTCCGACGGACCGGACACCATCGATTACACGCAATACGGCATCGACAACGCCATCATCGTGGACAATACCGGTGTATGGCGCGACAGAGACGGCCTGTCCCTACACCTTAAAAGCAAGGGCGTGAGCAAGGTGATCCTGACGGCGCCGGGCAAGGGAGATATCAAGAACGTGGTGGCGGGTATCAACAACGATATTATCGACCCCTCTGATACCATTATCTCCGCCGCCTCATGCACCACCAATGCCATAGCGCCACCACTGAAGGCGATGGACGATGAATACGGCATTGCCGCCGGTCACGTGGAGTCGGTACACGCGTTCACCAACGACCAGAATCTGATAGATAACTACCACAAGGCGTCGCGTCGCGGGCGCAGCGCGCCGTTGAATATGGTGTTGACAGAAACTGGTGCGGCGGCGGCGGTGGCCAAGGTATTGCCCCAGTTGGCGGGAAAATTGACCGGCAATGCTATCCGCGTGCCCACACCCAATGTCTCCATGGCCATTCTCAATCTCACTCTGGACAGGGAAACCACCCGGGACGAGGTCAACGAGTTCATGCGCAACCAGGCGCTGCACTCGTCCTTGCATAAACAGATAGACTATTCGGCATCTCCGGAAGTCGTGTCCAGTGATTTTGTCGGCTCGCATCACGCTTGTATATTCGATGCCCAGGCGACCATTGTGAATGGCAGGCAAGCCGTATTGTATCTGTGGTATGACAATGAATTCGGCTATAGCTGCCAGGTGCATCGTATTCTGGAGCAGATGGCGGGTATCCATTTCGCTGTCTACCCCAAGTCGGCTTGATGCGCGGGTCAGTTATTCGCTTGAGGGTGAAAACCCGGCGAAAACTTCTTCAAAATCAAGGAACTGTTTTTTCTGAGGTGGCGCTGCACGCACGCAATCCGCTATAATGCGCGCGGCTGGTTACAGCAGGTGTAGAGCCCGTATCGGGCGGCTCGCCAATTTGTCTCCAGTCCATCCATATTTGTTTGATACATGTAGGCAGGTCGTATGGTCAAGATCAAGCGGGGTATGAACATCCCTATTCAGGGCGCTCCCCAGCAAGTTATCGAAGATGCACCGGCAGCGCGCGCGGTTGCGTTGGTCGGGTTTGATTATATTGAAATGAAACCCACCATGGAGGTGCGCGAGGGCGACCGGGTAAAACTTGGCCAGCTGTTGTTTACCGACAAAAAAACCGCAGGCGTGCGTTACACCGCGCCGGGCTGCGGCGTGATCAGCGCCATCAATCGTGGGGCCAGGCGGGTACTGCAGTCGGTGGTTATCGAACTGGATGGTGACGACGCGGAAACATTCAGTACCTGTACTGCTGATGCCCTGCCCGATGCCTCGGTGATTCGCCAGCAATTGCAGCTCAGTGGGCAGTGGACGGCGCTGCGTACGCGCCCGTTTAGCCGGGTGCCGGCACCCGATGCCGAGGCCGCTGCAATTTTTGTCACCGCGATGGATACCCATCCATTGGCCGCAGACCCGACAGTCATCATCGCTGAACAGGCCGAGGCGTTTAGCCTGGGTCAGGACCTACTGGCCAGGCTTACTTCAGGCAAACTCTATTTATGTACAGCCAGCGGCGCTCAGGTTCCCCAGGGCAAAGCATCTAATATCGAACTGGCTCAATTCGAGGGCCCCCATCCGGCCGGCCTGGCAGGTACCCATATACACTTCCTCGAAGGCGCCGGCACAGGCAAGTCGGTGTGGACCATCGGCTACCAGGACGTCATCGCTGTCGGTCGCCTGTTCCTTGACGGGCGACTTTATACCCCGCGCGTCATCGCCTTGGGCGGCCCCCAGGTGGAGAAACCCCGCTTATTGCGCACGCGTCTGGGTGCGGATCTGGAAGCGCTTTGCGCCGGGCAATTGAAAATTGGTGAGAACCGGATTATCAGCGGCTCCGTGTTGGGTGGGCGCGCTGTGCATGGCGCCACGGCCTATCTGGGGCGTTACCACAATCAGGTTTCGGCACTGCTGGAAGGGCGCCACCGGGAGTTTTTCGGCTGGATGTCTCCGGGCTTTAAAAAGCACTCGAGCCTGGGTATTTATTTCACCAGTTTCTTCGGCACCAAGCCACTGGCCATGACCACCACCACCAACGGCAGTGAACGCGCCATGGTACCGGTGGGCAGTTACGAAAAAGTGATGCCCCTGGATATCCTGCCCACGCATTTGTT
>PVMS01009244.1_pt1 | contig 19152 bp, 11 predicted proteins | sample 1853461 | NCBI WGS metagenome assembly PVMS01 (sample SAMN08582032, study PRJNA380276) | Marine sediment metagenome, whole genome shotgun sequencing project. | isolation source: ocean sediment barecode stripped | collected 2017 | reverse complement strand
TCAATACATGCGCTGCAGGCCCTAAGCGCATGGTCTTCCAAGATGTTTGGGGCGCCAAAGAAAGCGATAATGGCATCTCCTTCAAATTTGTCCACAGTCCCCTCATGGTCCAGAATAACGTCCGTCATCTCTGTAAGAAACTCGTTGAGAAGCTCCACAAGTTCTTTTGGGGTCAGCCTTTCAGAAATCGATGTAAAGCTCTGAACGTCTGAGAAAAAGGCTGTTATGACTCGATCTTCGCCCCCGAGAACAAGTTTTTCAGGAGACTTGATGAGCTGTGTGACGACACTGGGCGCGAGGTAGGTACTAAATGCATCCTTGATGAACTTCTTCTGCCTCTCTTCGGTGAGGTACTTGTAAACCGTCAGGCACACAAGGATAAGGATAAGAACCACCGCGGGATAAACGATGTTCAGCCATGTCCCCAGGTTATTGAACAGATACTGACACAGGAGTATATACGCGACAAACAATCCAATGGCCACAGCTGTCCCGGGTAAGGCCCGGAGGCGGGGAAGCAGCAACCCAAGGCTGAGGCCGATGAGGACTATTGCTGCCAGGTCAAATAGGCGTGCCCAGTTGGGGCGCCGGAGAAAGCTCTGTTGGAGGATATTGTCAACAACGTTGGCGTGAATCTCAAGACCCGGGTATACGTTAGAGAAAGGTGTAACGCGCATATCGTATATACCGATCGCGGTGGCACCGACCAGGACTATCTTGTCCTTGAAGGTTTCCGGGGGGACTCTACTGTGGATGATATCGGTGATAGAGATGTGCGGAAAGGTTTTCCCTGCTCCACGATAGTTGACCATAATGCGGCCATCTTCATCCGTGGGCACTTCCAGTTTCCCGATTTTTATCTTTTCAATCCCGTACTCAGCTATCACTACCGTGGGGGAACGACCCGTATAGGCCCGAAGGGCCTGCACTGCAAGGGGAGCATAGAGGTGTTCCCGGCAACGGACCACCAAAGGAACCCATCGGACACCGCCATCCTGATCAGGAAACATGTTGAAATAGCCGGAATATCGTGTAGACCCGGCAAGGATCCCTATGTTCGACTGAGGCATAAAGGCCTCCAGGAGTTGCACTCTCTGGGCTTGATCTGATGTATAGCGAATCATTGAGTAGCGTGAGGCTCGAGCGTTGTCGATTTGTACTCTAACAGTCTCTTCATCCAGGTATTCAAGGCCTTCCGGACTCATCTGATGAAAGTATCCCAGCACCACCTTGGCTTTTGACTCTTTTATGGCTTCAGCAAAGACGAGGTCGTTATCGGCCCGATGTCTGGCTTCCTCAAGATGGGCATCCAGCTTGTCATTTTCTATGCCAAGGCTGTTCACCACATCCTCAAAGCTGTTCACCACCTCAACAATACTGTTCTTGTCAGGCTCCAGGAAGCCGACGTCAAAGGCGATAACCTTGGCACCGCTGTCAGACAGTACACGGACCATTTGAGCAAATTTCGACCTAGGCCAGACCCATTTTCCTTGCTCCACCAAGCTCTTTTCATCAACTACCGCCAGAACCACTTCAGGCCCGGGGGTCACTGGGCCTCGCGACAGGAATCTCAGGTCAACCGTCTTTAATTCCATGAGGTCCAGGAAAGGAACACGCTGATAGGCCAAAATTCCTAGCAAGACGATGCAAATGGTGATCGTCGCCGCGTTGACCTTAAAGAGTCTCTTAAAAAAATTCTTGATGGACTGGCCTGCTCCCATGCGGCGACATTAGGAGATGTGGCCAGGAAAGTCAAGCTAAAGCTTTATTTTTATTGACACTATCGTTGTATGCCGGTAGGCTGAAATCGAAGTTGAGGCTGCCGTGGAGGGTTGACCCTACTGCCATTTTTCAGCACTAACTTGATAGTATAGGAATTTCCTTTTTTAAGCGGCGTAGCCGCGTTATATAAAATCCCGCAGGGATTTTATAACTTGGATGATTACCAGGAGACCGAATGAAGCGTATTCTCACCATTGCCGGTTCAGACTCGGGAGGGGGAGCCGGAATTCAGGCTGATCTCAAGACAATTACGCTTCTTGGGGGCTTTGGCATGAGCGTACTAACAGCCCTTACAGCACAAAACACAGTAGGCGTTGATGGGATACATCCTGTGCCTGTGGAGTTCATCGGACAACAACTCGACGCAGTCCTCTCAGACATCGGTGCTGATGCTGTGAAAACCGGCATGCTCTTCAATGCAGATACGATTGAGCTGGTTGCCGATAGACTGTCGGCTCACAGTGTGGAGATACTGGTGGTTGATCCGGTGATGGTGGCAAAGGGAGGAGATGTTCTGCTCGTTCAGGAGGCCAGGGAGACCCTTGTTTCCCGGCTCATGTCCATGGCCCTTGTGGTTACGCCTAACATTCCCGAGGCAGAAATTCTTTCCGAAAGATCAATTAAGACCGAAGAGGATATTCATGAGGCAGCGCGTACTATACACGCCATGGGGGCACGATACGTTTTGATCAAAGGCGGGCACCTGGCTGGCCCGGCTACAGATTACCTTTATGACGGGGATGAGTTCTTTGAATTTTCCAGGGTCCGCATTGACACACCGCATACGCACGGCACGGGTTGTGTATACTCTGCTGCCATTGCTACACACCTTGCCCTGGAGCTTGATGTGATGGAGGCCGTGGAAAAGGCCAAGGATTTCATCCATGCCGCCGTTCGGTTTGGACTCCCTCTGGGCAGAGGGCACGGACCCGCCAACCCTTATGCCCTGTTTGCCAGGGAGCAGGAAAGGTACCGAGTCGCAGAGGCGCTGAGGGCGAGCTTGATCCGCCTTCAGAAAGCCCCCGTGGGGCATCTCGTCCCCGAGGTTCAATCGAATTTGGGCTATGCTTTGCCTTTTGCTGAAACATGCCAAGATGTGGCTGCTTTTCCAGGTAGGTTGGGGCAGCTGGGAGAGGGGATTGTGTCGGTTAGTGCCCCGGCTTTTGGCGCATCCAAGCACATAGCCACTATTATCCTAACGGCCATGCGTCATGACCCAGGGTTTCGTTCGGCTATGAATATTCGGTTCTCGGATGGGCTTATTGAACGATGCAAAGCCCTGGGGTGGAAAGTATGCTCCTTTGACCGAAGGGAAGAGCCCCAAGCCATAAAAGAGAAGGAAGGGAGCAGTCTTGAATGGGGCACAGAGAGGGTGCTGTCAAAGGAAACAGAGATACCGGATGTCATCTTCGACAGGGGTGATGTAGGCAAAGAGCCGATGATCAGGGTGCTGGGAAGGAATCCGGAGGAGGTTGTAGACAAAGTCCTCAAGTTATAAAATCGCTCCGCGATTTTATATAACGCGGCTTCGCCGCTAAAAATACAAATTTCTGATAACACCTTGGGTCTCTGAAAAAGGGCCTTTTTCAAAAAGCCAAACTCTTACAAAATCTCTAATAACACTCTATTTCCGTAGATTTACCTTCCGAGCATTTCTCTGACGGCGGCAACCACGGCCTCGACAGTAAACCCAAGTTTTTCCAGGACAAGACCTCCCGGTGCAGAAGCCCCAAAGCGCTCAATACCGATCATTCTGCCCTGGTCACCCACATAACGCTCCCAGCCCATGGGTATTGCCGCCTCAATAGCAAGGCGGGCTTTTACTTTGGCCGGCAAGATCTCTTCCTGATAGGCAGCTTCCTGGGTTTCAAAGACCTCCCAGCTCGGCATGCTCACCACCCGCACTCCAACTCCTTCTTCAACCAGCCTGTCGTAGGCACCCAATGCAAGATGGACCTCGGATCCGGTGGCGATGATCAGGACTTCGGGTTGTCTTTTGGGTGCGTCCACAAGGATGTAGCCCCCTCGATGTAAGCCTTCGGCCGGGGCAAACTTGGTCCGGTCTATGACGGACAGCTTCTGTCGAGTAAGGATCAGAGCAGTGGGGCCTTCCTTTCTATTCAGGGCAAGTTGCCAGGCCGAGACTGTCTCGTTCGCGTCGGCCGGCCGCACCACGACCAGGTTCGGTATGGCGCGCAGGGCCGCCATCTGTTCGACTGGCTGGTGGGTGGGTCCATCCTCTCCCAGGGCCACAGAATCATGGGTGAAAACATATATAACCTGCAGCTTCATAAGGGCAGCCAAACGTATAGGTGGCCGCATGTAGTCAGAAAAGATCAGGAACGTGGCGCCGTAAGGGACAAGGGCCTTGCTAAGGGCCATGCCATTCAGAATACCTCCCATAGCATGCTCGCGTATGCCAAAGTGGATGTTTCTGCCGCACGGGTCCGTCTTGATGACCCCTAGGCCCTTAATGAAAGTTTTTGTAGAGGGAGCGAGATCTGCAGAACCGCCCAAGAGGGCATACAGCCTGGGTGCCACAGCTTCCAGGACCTTGCCCGAAGCACTCCGGGTGGCCATGGGGCCGTCATCAGGCTGAAAAACAGGGAGATCAGCCTCCCATCCCTCAGGCCATTTTCCCTCATGACTCTCTTTCCACTCTCTTGCCGCATCCGGGTATTCGCTGGCGTAAGTGTCAAAGAGGCTTGTCCATTCCCCCTCCCACTCGCGGCCCCTGTCCAGGCAGGTTCGCAAATGGGCAAGAGCGTCTTCAGGGATATGGAACGGCGTTTCAGGCCAATCGAACCGCTCCCTCACCAACAAGGCCTCTTCAGGTCCCAGTGGTTCTCCGTGGGCCGATGCAGTATCCTGTTTGTTGGGGCTTCCGTATCCGATATGCGTGCGGGCAATAATCAGGGAGGGCTTGTCTGTTTCTTCCTGTGCCGCACTCAGGGAAGAGGCAATTTCACTTATGTCATGCCCGTCTATCTTTTGCACATGCCAGCCATAGGCCTCAAACCGTTTCCCTACGTCCTCCGTAAACGTGAGGTCTGTGCTCCCTTCGATAGTAATGCGGTTGTCCAGGTAGATGTAAATCAGGCGCGCCAGACCTAGACGACCCGCGATGGAGGCTGACTCTGAAGAGATTCCCTCCATCATGTCGCCGTCGCTGACCAGGCCATAGATGAAATAATCGACAATGGGGTATCCGGGCCGGTTAAAGTACTGGGAAAGGTATTCCTGGGCCATGGCCATGCCGACACCGTTAGAGAAACCCTGGCCCAAAGGACCGGTCGTGGTCTCTACTCCCGGGGTGTGCCCATATTCAGGATGGCCCGGGGTGATACTGTCCCACTGCCGGAATTGGCGGATATCTTCAAGAGAGACATCATAGCCTGTCAGATGGAGTAGGGCATATAGGAGCATCGATCCATGACCTGCTGACAAGACAAACCTGTCGCGGTTTGGCCACTCAGGATTGGCCGGGTTGTGCTTGAGGAAGCGGGTCCAGAGGGCGTATCCAATGTCTGAGGCCTCCATGGGCATGCCTGGGTGGCCGGACCGGGCCTTTTCCACAGCATCTACGGCTAGCATCCGGATAGTTTTGATACAGAGTTTGTCGAGTCCTTTCTCTTCAGCAGATTGCACTTGATCCCTCCATCATTCGCGATTTTTCTAAAGCAGATCCCATGTCAGGGCGAAGCTGTTCGGCCGCCATGTATATGGCATAACATGGAGACATTTTAAAGGCCTTGATAAAAAAACTTCTCTCTTTGTTTCGGAAAAAGCCGTGCAGTCGCAGAATACAAGGCCGAGGATGTGAATTGGAAAGCCGGCTTGTAACCTTTTTCAGAAATTGACAATACCGGGGTCATAATATATAAATAAAAATTTATTGTGTCTTTTCATCCTCAGGAAAACCTTCGTTTTCGGGAGGCTCGGCATGGGGTACAAGGAAGGGATTGCCTATCAATACATGCGAGAAACAAAGTATGACCGTGTGTCGATCTTTCGACGGGACGACCTCGGGCCGATTCCAAGGCCCCCCGTCTATAAGACATACCCGGAGGCGACCAAGAGCCCCCTACCAGAACCTCCGTTTGAGGAAACAGAGAACTTTTGGAACATTCTAAATCAAAGGCGTTCCAGGAGACGTTATACATCCGAACCCATCAGCATCGAAACGTTGTCGAGCCTCCTTTGGGCTATCCAGGGCATTACCCTCTCGGCCCCAGGCTACCAGTTTAGAACAGCCCCTTCAGCAGGGGCACTCTATCCCGTGGAGACCTATCTGAGCATCCACCGTGTCTCAGATATGAAACAGGGGATCTATCATTTCAATGTGCTAGATTTTGCCTTGGAGGAGATCTCTTCCGGCAACTTCGGCGAGCACCTGAGCCGGGCTGCACTGGACCAGGCCATGGTCGGGCGAGGAGCCGTTCTCTTTGTATGGACGGCAATCGTGCTTCGTTCCATGTGGAAATACCGAGACCGCTGCATTCGATACATCTTCGCCGATGCAGGTCACATTGCTCAGAACCTCCAGCTTGCTGCAACAGCCATGGGCCTTGGGTGTTGCCCCATCGGGGCCTTTTGTGACGAGGAGGTCAACCATCTGCTCCAGGTCGATGGGGAGGAGGAGACAACCATATATTTGGCAGCTGTGGGCAACCTATGAGGATCGATGATTGACGATTGAAGATTGATCAGCTGAGGATGTGGTTCTTTTTCAAATAGTCAATCATCAATCATCAGTGTAAAGGGGTAAAAATGGCACCAAGGGATCTTGTCCGAATGAGAAAGGACGCCCTCGATATCTTCGGGGCCGGCGTTCAGGCCGTGGAACCTGCCGCGGCTGTTCAACAGTATTGCAGGCGCGAAGATAACCAGCTCTTCGTCCACGACAGGGCCTATGATCTTACAGAGTTTGAGCACATCTATCTGATCGGGGCGGGAAAGGCGGGGGGACCCATGGCAAAAGCCATGGAGGAGATCCTGGGAGACAGAATCACCGACGGTCTGATTAACGTAAAATACGGTCATGTGGCAGAGTTGAGTCGCGTAAAGCTTATAGAAGCAGGTCATCCAGTGCCGGATGAGGCCGGCCTGGAAGGGGCGAGTGCCATTCTTAATCTTGGCTCCAAGGCAGGCGAGCGAGACATGGTAATATGTTTGATCTCTGGTGGCGGGTCGGCCCTACTTCCACTTCCGGCCGAAGGCCTCAGCCTTCAGGAGAAACAGGAGACCACCAAGGCCCTCCTTGCTTGTGGGGCCACGATTCATGAGGTCAATGCTGTGCGCAAGCATATATCCATGGTCAAAGGAGGTGGCCTCGCTCGGGCGGTGTACCCTGGAACCCTGATCTCGTTGATGCTTTCAGACGTGGTCGGGGATGACCTTGATGTGATCGCCTCTGGTCCTACGGTTCCCGATTCGAGTACCTTTCAGGAGTGCATGAAAATCTTGGAAAAGTATGATATTCGTGAATCAGTGCCCGAAGTTGTACTTAGCCATATCCAGAAGGGCACTGAAGGAAAGATCCCCGAGACACCAAAGGCGGCAGACCCGGTCTTCACACGTACACAAAGCGTCATCGTGGGAAGCAACCTGGCGTGCGTTGTGGCTGCTGAAGCAAAGGCGCGTGGTTTGGGGTACAATACACTTATCCTTTCGACCATGATTGAAGGGGAGACCAGAGAGGTAGCCCTTGTTCATGCCGGCATTGCAAAAGAGATCTTGAGGAGCGGCCATCCCCTTTCTCCTCCCGCGTGCGTGCTTTCAGGGGGTGAGACCACGGTGACGATCACCGGCCAGGGGCTGGGGGGGCGCAACCAGGAATTTGTCCTTGCCTCAGCCATGGGCCTGAATAGCCAGGGAGGGATCGTAGTGCTGAGCGCCGGCACAGACGGGACCGACGGTCCGACCGATGCAGCTGGCGCGGTTGCCGACAGTCAGACTATCCGAAGGGCTGAAGCCCTGGACCTGAACCCTGCTGATTCCTTGAGGAATAACGATGCCTATCACTTTTTTGAGAAGCTTGGAGATCTGATTATGACCGGGCCGACCAACACGAATGTTATGGATCTGCGGATCTTGCTGGTTGATTAGAAAGATAGAGGAGGTAATGTCGTGAGTGAGTTTCATCAAGAAGGATATATTACTACTATCCATGGCTTTTACGATCTTTTTGATCCCGAAGAACAACTGGTGCGGCTGGAGAAGAAGCTGGAGAAGTTTTCCAGACACATGTGTATCAGTCTTCTTCTGCCCTCCCTTTATGATGAAATTCATGTTCCAGGGGTGCTGGAGAATATCATCGATCAGATCAACCGCGTGGACTATCTATGTTCTGTGGTGGTGGCCCTGGGAGGGACCAAGGAGGAAAAAGAGTTCAGGGAAGCCAAAGAGTATTTCGGTAGGCTGAAAAAAGAAGGTCGGGACGTGAAAGTCGTCTGGGTGGAAGGGCCCAGGATTGGCCAGATCTTCAAAAAGCTTCAGGAACAGAAAATTCCGACCGGTGTCCCGGGTAAGGGCCAGTCCGTATGGATTACCCTCGGATATCTCTTTGCCAGCGAAGTCTCTGATGTGATTGCACTGCACGATTGCGACATCGTCACCTATGACCGGCTGCTCCTGGGCCGTCTCATTGAGCCAACAGCAAACCCGAATAACGATTTTGAGTTCTGCAAGGGCTATTATGCCCGGATTTCACCCACAGAGATGGCGATGAAGGGAAGAACAACACGGCTCTTTGTAGCCCCCTTTGCAGAAGCCCTGGCAAGAATCATGCACGACCGCAGCCACTACATGCTGGAACAGTTCTTTCGCTATCATCGCACCTTTCGTTATCCCCTGGCTGGCGAGTTTAGCTTCTTAGCCCGCCTTGGAAGGGCCATAAACATAGCCTATGATTGGGGTCTTGAGGTAAGCACACTCTCTGAGGTCTATAATCGTCTTACGCCAAAAAAGATTGCCCAGATCGATCTCTGCAAGAACTATGAGCATAAACATCAAGAGCTTTCTGAAAAGAATGCCGGAAGCGGCCTTCACAGGATGGTTGTGGACATTGCCAAATTCTATCTGAACTACGTTCGTTCGCACGGCATGGCTATTGACGATTCCTTTATCGATATGCTCCAGCATACCTATTACAGCACGGCCATAGGCTTTGTGAAGAGCTACAGCGACGATGCTGAGTCGAACGACCTGATCTATGACCGGCATCATGAGGAGTTGACTGTCAGATACTTCAGAGATTCTATCGTCACGGCCTGGGAACAGGCAAGTCAAGAAAAAGAAGGGACGCAGATTCCGTCATGGAACCGTGTAATCTATTCGGCACCTGACATCTACGGTGATCTGCTGGAGGCCGTGGAAAAGGATAATGAGTAGGAGGCCACCTGCTTAGCAGGTGGCTACTTAGGCACTCGTTTTTTTGTGCGTGTATGCACGCCATGGAGGGGCAGAAGCCTCATAAGCTAGGAGTAATTCATGACCGAACCTCTGAAGGTCTGGTTTCTCGCCTCTGAAGTGTCGCCATTTGCCAAGACCGGCGGGTTGGCTGACGTAGCAGGTTCGCTCCCTGCCTGCCTCAAGAACCTGGGTGTGGACATAAGGGTGGGTCTTCCGTTCTATCGGACGGTGAAAGACGGGAGTTTTGAAATCAAGAAGTCTCTTGAGGGGCTTGAAGTCCCTTTAGGAGATACGATACTCAGGGGTGACGTCCTGGAAACCTCCACCGAGGATGGGGTCCCTGTCTATCTCTTTGACAGGGAAGACTTCTTTGACCGGTCCGGCTTATATGGCACGCCCAAAGGGGATTACCCTGATAACTTGGAAAGATTTAGTTTTTTCTGCCGGGCTGCCCTTCTTTTTGCCAAGGAAACAGGGTTGCGTTTTGATGTAATCCATTGCCACGACTGGCAAACCGGATTGATCCCCGCCTATCTAAAAACCCTTTTCAAGGCAGATCCTTTTTTCTCGGATGTTGCTTCGGTCATGACCGTTCACAACTTGGGGTACCAGGGGCTTTTTCCCGCAGACAAGTTTTCCATTTGCGGCCTTCCAGCCACAGAGTTCCATCTGGAAGGTATAGAATTCTGGGGCAAGATTAGCCTCCTGAAGGCAGGCATTGTATATGCGGATGCCATCACTACGGTGAGCCCCACATACAGCCAGGAGATACAGAGGCCAGAATTCGGGCTGGGCATGGAAGGAATTTTTAAGAAGAGGTCGGCTGACGTTTACGGTATTCTTAATGGCGCAGATTACCATACATGGGATCCTGCTGCGGATCGCCATATCAATGCCCATTATAGTATCAGCAACATAAAGGATAAAGGGCAATGCAAGGCAGCCCTTATAAATGAGTTGGGCCTCGATCAGCGTTTTGCAGATCGACCCCTCCTTGCGATGATATCTCGACTCGCGGCACAAAAGGGGTGTGATTTGCTGGTTGAGATTGCCCGGGATATTGTCGAGCTCGATGCAGGGCTGGTGGTCCTGGGTGCGGGTGAGGAGAAGTATGAGCGCTTTTTGATCGGGCTGGGCAAAAAGTACCCTGAGAGCATAGCGGTGAGAATCGGGTTTGATGAACCGCGTGCCCACCGCATCATGGCGGGGGCTGATATGCTCTTGATCCCTTCCCGCTACGAGCCGTGCGGACTTACTCAGATTTACGCCCTAAAATACGGAACAGTGCCTATAGTCCGGGCCACAGGAGGCCTTGATGACACTATTAAGGAGTTTGACCCGGTGTCAGGCCGAGGAAACGGATTCAAGTTTGTTGAGTATGAAGCAGAGGCCTTCTTAGACCAAATCAAGGAAGCTGTCAGGCTTTTTGAAGAGGGGACGAATTGGATGAAACTGCTAGAGAATGGGATGCGGTCTGACTTTTCGTGGGAAAGATCGGCCCAGGAATATATTTATGTGTATGATAAGGCGAGAAAAAGCGGTTGAGGGTTTGGACAGTATCCGGTAAAGGTGACTACCTAGGGAGAAACAACCCGTGAATTAGAGCGGTTCTCATAAGTATGTTCCGTTTTGAACCATTATGATTGCCGCAAACGGAACATATTTTTGAGAAATAGAGACTGCCTGTGCCATCAAAGGAGGGAGCAATGGCAAAGAAACCTAAGGAACTGGCTGCAAAAGACCTGCGAATGTATGTTGATCCAAAGAGCGTGGAAGTTGCTTTCACCAAAGAGCTTTGTCCTGTCTCGCACGGGGTGGTCGGGCAGGAACGGGCCATTGAGGCGATTAAGTTTGGCGTGGGGATGGCCGATCCTGAGTACAATATATACGTTGCAGGCACGACCGACACGGGTGCTACATACATGGCCCGGGCGCTCTTGGAAGAAGAGGCAGCAAAGCAGCCTCCGCCCCCGGATTGGTGTTACGTGTATAACTTTAAAGAGCCTGACAAACCCACGGCCGTACAACTGCCAGTCGGCCGAGCAAATGAGCTGAAAAAGGGAATGGATAGCCTAGTGGAGGCCCTCAAGGTCAACATAACGACTACATTCAGCACGGACGATTATCGCTATAAAGAACAGGTCTTGCGACAGGAATTTGAAAACAAACGCCGCAAGGTCATCGATGCCCTGCGGGAGAAAGTAGAGGCAGAAGGTTTCTTATTGCAGGTTGATCCCCAAGGGGTATCCATCATACCGGGAAAGGATGGGAAGATCGTTCCTCCCGAGCAGCTTGCTAAGTATACCTTGGAGGAAAAGAAGGCCCTGCGGGACAGGGGCGACGGGCTGTCGGTGGAGATGAACCAGGCTATGAATGACATAGGGGGACTGGAGTCCGACTACACGGAGCGGCGCAAACAGCTGCACCATAGGGTTGCCCTTGCCGTGGTGAAGAAAAGGATGCAAACCATAGTCGGAAAATTTAAAGACCAGTCCCATGTGTTAAACTACCTTGCTGCTGTGAGACAGGACATTCTGGAGAACATCGGCGATTTTAGAAGAAGGCCTGACGCAGAGGCCCAAAAAGGGGCTTTTCCTGCGGCGGCTTCACCCCAGGCCATGAACAGATATAAGGTAAATGTACTTATTGACAACTCTGAAACCGAGGGGGCCCCTGTCGTCTATACCTCCAACCCTACCTATCCAGCCCTGTTCGGCAGGATTGAACGGGAAGCGATCTTTGGTGCCCTGGTCACTGACTTCACCATGATCAAACCGGGTGCCCTGCACGAGGCGAATGGGGGATATCTGGTCTTGAAGGCAACCGATATCCTCAAATGGTATGTCTCGTGGGAGGCCCTTAAGCGAGCAGTCAGACACAAAGAAGTAAAGATAGAGGATTTGAGCGAGATGTATGGTTTCATAACTACCAGGACCCTCAAACCCGAACCAATACCCCTTAATCTTAAGCTCGTGATAACAGGTGATCCCTATATATATGAGCTTCTCTACGTCTATGATGATCGTTTCAAACAGATGTTCAAGATCAAGGCACACTTGGATGACAGGACGGATCGAAGCAAAAAGCGAATTCGGGAATGCCTTTGCTGTATGGCGAGATTTTGTGATGAAGAGGGACTTAAGCATATTGACCGCACGGGGATGGCCAGAATCCTGGAATACAGCATGGAAGTGGCTGGCAGCAGAGACAAGATGACGCTGAAACTGGGGGCCATTGCGGATGTCATCAGGGAGGCCAACTACTGGGCTGCGCAGGAGAAAAGGAGACACATTCGTGCGTCCCACGTTGAAAAGGCTATAGAGAAAAAGATCTATCGTTCGAATCTAGTTGAAGAGCGTATCCAGGAGCTTATCAAGAAAGACATCTTTTGGATAGAAACAGATGGTAACAAGGTAGGCCAGATCAACGGTTTAGCTATTTTGCAGACCGGTGATCACATGTTCGGCAAACCCGGACGGATCACAGCCAATGTGTCGATGGGAAAAGCAGGTGTCATCGCAATCGATCGAGAATCCCACTTAAGCGGGAACTTCCACACCAAAGGCGTTATCATCCTTAGCAGTTATCTGCGAGAGAGATTTGCTCACAATAAACCCCTAGCCCTCACGGCCAGCCTGTGTTTTGAGCAGACGTACGGCATGGTCGATGGAGACAGTGCATCCAGCACGGAACTCTTTGTCATCCTTTCTGCCATTGCCGAAGTGCCGATCTCTCAAGGGATTGCCGTTACCGGCTCTGTCAGTCAGAAGGGCGAGATTCAGCCCATTGGCGGGGCGACTCGCAAGATTGAAGGGTTTTTTGACATTTGTAAACATAAGGGGCTTACAGGTAGTCAAGGCGTCATCGTTCCCGCCAAGAACGTGAAGGAGTTGATGCTGAAAAAGGACGTGGTCGAAGCGGTCGAAGATGGCAAGTTTCATGTGTATCCCATAAAGACTATTGAACAGGGGATTGAAATACTTACAGGCATGAAGGCGGGCAAAAGGCGTAAAGACGGGACATACTCCAAGGGCACGCTTTTCCGACTTGTGGATGACCGTTTGAAGGACCTGGCTGAAAAGGCCCGAGCGTTTGGCAAGGTAGAGGAGGCAAAGCAACAACAGTCATCAGGCCCGTGTTGCGGTTGATTCGTTTGTTGATGGAGTCATTGTAAAGCCTGCATCAAAACACCGAGTCCCTGAGCAAAATCTGGTTTTGAATCGACCTGGATTCCCCTGCTGCAATGACCCTTATTGCCGGCCGGCCTTTTACCGGACATTTGGTTTCGCAAATGCCGCACCCCACACATTTCTTCAGGTCCACATACGGAGCATTCACCTCCACCGGGGACGAGTTCGGGCCGCGGATCACCTGTTTTTTCAGATAAATCGCCTTGGGCGAAGTGGGACAGACTTCCTGACATACAATGCAGGGTCCGTTGCCGGACCACGGAAGGCAGCGTCCCCTGTAAACATAGGCAGACCCGATTATAATGGGACGTTCAATCTTTTCCTTGGCTGTTATCTCATTAATGGCCCCGGTTGGGCATACACTGCCGCACAGGGTGCAGGTATATTCGCAGTAGCCCTGGACCATGATAAGATGGGGTGTCCAGAAGCCTGCCAGACCTGCCTCTCCGAGGGTCGGGTTGATGACATTCGTGGGACATGCCTTCATGCAAAGGCCGCACCTCTGACACAATTCCAAGAAATCCCTCTCGGGCAAGGCCCCTGGTGGTCTGATCAGGCGTGGATCTGAAACATGGTGTTCAGTGCCGTCGAGTTTTGTCAGAAGGGGGAGGGATATACCAGCCGCTAGGCCCCCGAGTACGGCCCGCCGACCCATATCCGGTCTTCTGTTCGATTTAGGCGCCCATCTGAATTTAAAGGAGAGGGCACCCTCAGGACAGGCATCAAAGCAATTGAAACACGACAGACATTCAGCGTTTTCCCAGGTCTGGCTTGGCATGGGTGAGGCGGCCCCCTGGCAGCTTCTGGAGCATAATTTGCAGTCCGTGCATGCAGCTTCATCCTTTTCCAGCCTAAGTAACGTGAACCTCGAAAATATCCCTAGGAGGGCTCCGAGGGGGCACAATATGCGGCACCAGAAACGGGGTCTGATCCTGTTGAGAAAGAGAATAACAAGAAAGATCAGTCCGATAAACCAGCCTGTTTTGTATACTGGATAGCCATAGCCGAAGACAGGCGAGACAATGACTTCAGCAGCATAACTCAGATGGCTCAGGGCCTTGATGTCACTGGCCGCCATCACATCGAAGATTTCTTTTAGGCCTAAACCCATGCCGGGAAGTATTGCCAGTGCCAGGGATCGAAAAAGCAAAGAGATTGGATCAATCAGTCCCGCCAGATTAGGAGTAATGAGGGCAGTCATTAGGACTGTTATGAGGAGGAAATACTTGATCCTCTGCCCCGGGGTTTTTTGATTGGCCTGGATCATGCGGTCCCCCTTGAGGGCAGGTTTCATTGAGCCGGCAATGTGATGGATCGTGCCGAGGGGACAGATGAAGCTGCAGAACACCCTGCCAAGAAAGAGGGTTACAACAAGCAGGCCGAGCGCCCATCCGAATCCATGAATAAGACGGTGACCTGATAACAGGCTGGATAGCCAAACCAGGGGGTCGAGCTGGAAGAAAAACTTCACCGGGTGATCCAGTCTCAGATCGAGGTCACCCGAAAAAACGAGCGAGTACTGAAGGTAGACATCCTCTGGGAGTCGGCTTTCCACCAGTAGAAAAAGGAAGAAGCCCAAGAAAGCCGTCTGGCTGATTCTACGTATCCAGACCAGGTGCTTGGCTCTCACAGGGCGACCTTTTTCTGGGTTAATCCCTGGGGGTCATAGCTTCCGAGACCCCACTTCTGTCCGAGACGGATAAAGCCGATCTCGTCTGGCTGATAGTCAAAGAGCCCTGCCGCCCTTGCATCTACAGCAACAGGGTCATTGCCAAGGATAAGCGTGTTCTTGACGGCCACATCTGAGGGGCTTCCACCGGAAGGGCCGTTCTTTATCATGATCCGTGTGGCATCTATGAGGGTCAGAGTGGGATTGAAAAACTGGGCCAGATCCACAATGCTCTGATGAATGTCCTGATGAAGGGCACTTCTCCTTCCGCCCACGCCCCCTATCCAGTTCTTCATGCCCAGTGTCAGTGTGCTCAGCCCGTGGACCTTGGCAATCGGCACATTCAAGACCTTGTCGGCTTCCACAAAGGGCACAAAGACCCGCCAGACATCCAGGCGGTGCCCATTCAGTTTCATCGGTTTCAGGAGGGAGGCTCTTGGGAAAACGAGGTCTGCACCTGTTTTCTTGGCCACGAGACCTATGCCGGTTAGGGCAAAACAACGCCTGGCATCATGTATGGTATTGTCTGCGATCCTGACCTTCTTGGCTCCTGCATCAAGGCAGAGTTCAACGACCGCTTCCACGACCTCGGGGTTTGTTGTGGCTGCCAGTTCTGGACGCCTGGCCCAGGAGATATTCGGTTTTATCGCCACCACATCTCCCTTTGAAACAAACCGACCCATACCTCCGGCAGCCTCAAAGACCTTACGCGTCAGTTCCTTGATCTTATAGCCCTCCTTGGAGCCGACGCCTTCAACGAGAAACCTGTTATCCGCGGTTGCGGCGTGTGTTGCACTCCCAGGCAGTAAGGGAGACACGCCAAGAGCGGCTCCGGCGAAGCCGGCCGATATCCGGGCGATGCGCTTCAGGGATTCTCTTCTGGTTATTGGATGGTTCGGTTCCATGGTCACCCCTCCTTTACGACGGGAGTATGCGAGCATTTTTGGCCCCGTTATTGAGGGACAACACCCCATGGGGACTTGGACACATTTCTGAGACGGGTTAACGCTAAGATTGGCTCAAATTGCGCACCCGTGTCAACAGATTGTTGTCAGGACAAATGGCCTTTCATATGAGATGGAGAAACATGGCACCCAAATTCGATTGAAAAGGCCAAGAGGCTTTGCTATATGAACCGCATGAAGCGTCCTGCATCATACATCCTTTTTGCGTCCATTCTCCTGGGTTTCGCTGTCCCCGGCCACTCTTATGTCATGCCCGCCGAACAGATCCTGGACTTCATGATCAAGCAGTTTGGCTCGACTCGCACCTTTGTCGTATCGCAAAAGACCGTCATCTATGACCCTAGCCTTGAAGGCGGGATGCGTGAGCTGGATGGGACCATCTACTATCGGTATCCTGATCGGTTCAGGTGTGAAGTGAGCACTCCAGGGGGCGAGCAGCTTCGTGTGGTTGGTCCTGAGGGTGCCATCTTTGTGGCAGATGGCAAGATTATTGCGGAAAGAGAAAACACCTTCGACCACTTCAAAGACCTTTTACTGTACCGACGGGTGGATCTCCTGCTCGATCGACTCTCTCAACTCGATGTCAATCTCGATGTGGTGAGTCTTGGAAGGTACAAAGACAGGATTGCCTATGTTATCGGGGCCAACTACCCTGATGAATCTGTGCCTCAGGTTTGGATTGAGAAGAAGACCTTCAGGCCGTTAAGATGCCTTCTAAAGAGTGGTCCATATGGTGCGGATCTGGAAGAAATAGAGTATGCGGACTACGTGCCCCTGGACAAGAAGAGGTGGTACCCGGAACACATCCTCTTTTACAGGGATGGCGGGCTCGCCAAGATGTATGTGTTAAAGACTTTCAGAATAAATCCAGAACTGCCCGATCAGTTGTTTGACATTGCTTATCTCAAGACGATCTACGAGCCCGTTACTTCTGTTCAACCATCTTCTTCACCCGAATCCGATCTGGATGAAGTACAGAAGACTATCAGGGATTTCAGAAAGACCTTTGAATGATGGAGAAAATCATTATTGAAGGAGGCCACCGTTTGGAAGGCACGGTAGCCGTCAGCGGGGCCAAGAATGCGGCTCTTCCCATCCTGGTCTCTGCGCTTCTAACCGAGGGGTGGAATACCTTTGATAATGTGCCGGACCTCAGGGATATCAGGACGATCAAAAGCCTGCTGGAGGACCTTGGGGTTCAGGTCGAAACCAGCGGAAGCGTGGTGAAGCTCGATGCCGGCGGACTGAATAGCCATGAGGCTCCGTATGATCTGGTTCGAACCATGCGGGCCTCGGTCCTTGTCCTGGGGCCGTTGCTGGCCCGCCTTGGGCGTGCTCGGGTTTCTCTACCAGGAGGGTGTGCCATCGGTGCCCGCCCAATCAACCTTCACCTCAAAGGTTTTGAAGCACTTGGAGCACGGATTTCACTCAACGAGGGCTATATCGAGGCAGAGGCCCCGTCACTCAAGGGGGCTGAGATCTATTTCGACATTTCAACGGTAACCGGAACGGAAAACCTGATGATGGCGGCCGTGCTGGCCGAAGGATGTACCACTCTGAGGAATGCAGCTCGTGAACCTGAGGTTGTGGCCTTGGCCGAGGTCTTGAGTCAGATGGGTGCCCGGATCGAGGGTGCTGGTACAGCGGTTATTAAGATAACAGGGGTCGAGGCCCTGAAGCCGACCTCATTTACCGTAATACCCGACAGGATAGAGACCGGCACTTTCTTGGTAGCTGCAGGCGTGACTCGTGGCAATATTAAGATAATGGGCTGTGAACCCAACCACCTTCAAGCCGTCATCAACAAACTCAGACAAACAGGGATCACTATTGAACAGGAACCAGGAGGCCTTCGCGCCATAGGCGCGGAGACGATTTCCAGCACGGATGTCAAGACCCTCCCATATCCCGGCTTCCCCACGGACATGCAGGCCCAGTTTATGGTCCTGATGTGTCTGGCAAATGGTTTGAGCGTGATCTCAGAGACTATTTTTGAAAATCGCTTCATTCATGTGAGTGAGCTTCAACGCATGGGCGCAGACATCACGGTGTCGGGCACCACCGCTGTGGTCAAGGGCGGCGCAGGGTTGACAGGGGCGCCTGTCATGGCAACCGACCTTAGGGCAAGTGCTTCGCTTATTCTGGCTGGCCTGGCTGCAGAGGGGACCACCGAGGTTTCCCGGGTTTATCATATTGATCGTGGATATGAGTCGATTGAGAAGAAGCTGACTCAACTGGGCGGGCACTTGGAGCGGGTTCCGGTATGAATTGGAAACTTACCGCGTGCCCAACACTTGTTACGTTATTTATGGATGGGCACTAGATAGAGCATTCAGCTTTCTATTCCATAAAATGGCAAGCAACGCTCTATGTTTGGCTGCTGGGAACTAAGCACAATATATTGAAAGCCCAATAGCAACAACTGCTGGTATATATCTTCAATCCTGCTGCCTCTCACTGGCCAACAAACTTCAAGACAGCCTTAAACAGGGACGCGCTGTGGCTAACCTGGCCATAGGCCTCTTCTTTTGTCATCAGCCTATTCTCAGCCTCCATCTTGTACCCAAGCTTCAAGGACAGATTTGCAATCCGGGCTATTTCCCGTGCCAGTTCTTCTTTTGAAGTGATAGTAATTGGGTATATTCTTATCTTGTCGAGATTATCCAATATGTCATCGTTTATGACTCCATCAACTGCGACATGATGCTTTTCATTAAACGAACCGTAATGCGTGTTGTGAAGAGGCTGAGATAGATCGCTAACATAGTGGCCGGAAAACGCCAGATGATATTCTCCGTATTTCCCTTGCCGTTTGTCTGCTGTATAGTCCCTAAGTGACGCAATGATTGCTCCGTAGAGGTGACCCTTCTCATCAATTTGATTGTACAGGTCTACCTGACGCAAGACCGTTTGCGGTGTAACGACCGTGCCGCGTGCCTGGTTACAATAATGATTATGCGCTTCTTTCTTCCCGGCTTTTATTTTGGCCATATCCGCGCCAGCGGCGTTAAACCACTTATGATACCCGGCAGCCTTAAGAATCGCAACGTGGGTTTCATCGTGCCAAGCCGATGCGTAGTTTGGGCATGCGAAAATGATGAAGGCTACTAGTGCCAGGCATCCGTAAGGCCTT
>PVMS01065472.1_pt1 | contig 19155 bp, 16 predicted proteins | sample 1853461 | NCBI WGS metagenome assembly PVMS01 (sample SAMN08582032, study PRJNA380276) | Marine sediment metagenome, whole genome shotgun sequencing project. | isolation source: ocean sediment barecode stripped | collected 2017 | reverse complement strand
GTTCAGGTTTCGTTCGCAGCATCGACCCGGACGGCGTCGTCCACGATTGGACCGACGACACGCGAAGGGTGGGAGGGGTCACGTCGTTCGGCGTCGACGCGGACGGTGAGATCTACGTCGTGCGCTCCGAGGGCACCGTAGGCCGAATCGTGCGAACCGACCCGTAACCGCCGTCAGCACTCCGAACCCAGGGCTCGCAGTGCTGTAGAGCGTCGCTGTAGAGCGTCACTGCGAGCCCTGGATTCAACCGTTTGGCGACACCCTCGGGGGCTCGGGTAGGCTCGCCGACGATGGAACCGCGCCGCATCATCATCGATACCGACCCGGGCCAGGACGATGCCGTCGCCATCCTCCTCGCCCTCGCTTCGCCGGAACTCGAGGTTCTCGGGATCACGACGGTCGCGGGGAACGTGCCTCAACCGCTGGTGACCGAGAACGCCTTGAAACTCGTCGAGTTGGCCGGCCGGCCCGAGGTCCCGGTGTACGCCGGTTGTGTCCGGCCGATGGTCCGTGATCTGTTCACAGCCGAGTACGTGCACGGCCCCACAGGCATCGATGGAACCGATCTCCCCGAACCGACCGTGTCGGTTCAAGAGGAACACGCTGTGGACTTCATCGTGGATACGTGCATGACGGCGGAGCCCGAGTCGGTCACGTTGTGTCCGGTGGGTCCGTTGACGAACATCGCCACGGCGATCGTCAAGGAGCCCGCCATCGTTACCCGGATCCGTGAGATCGTCCTGATGGGCGGCGGCTTCTTCGAGGGCGGCAACACGACTCCCGTTGCCGAGTTCAACATCTACGTCGATCCGCACGCCGCGCATATCGTGTTCGGGTCGGGTATCCCGATCACCGTCTTCCCTCTCGACGTGACCCACAAGGCTCTTGTGTTGCCTGCAGACATCGAGGCATTCCGCGCGATGGATACGCCGGTGGGGGATGCCGTTGCCGGGATGCTCGGCTACTACGAGCGTCACGACGTGGAGAAGTACGGCATGGCGGGCGCCCCGCTGCACGATCCGTGTGTCATCGCGTATCTGATCGAACCGGGCTTGTTCTCGGGGAAACAGGTTCACGTCGGGATCGAGATCGATTCCGAATTGACGATCGGCCAGACCGTCGTCGACTGGTGGAGAGTCACCGGGAACACCCCGAACGCCACCGTGATGAGCGACGTCGATTCTTCCGCGTTCATGCGGTTGATCTTCGAGCGGGTGGGGCGGTTGCCCGGGTAACGTCCTTCCGGCTGCGCCACGCCCAGAGGCCCAGGGCGAGCGCCAGACCGAGTATCCCGGCACCGACCGCCATGGTATCGCTCAGGGCCGCTGCCTGAGCGGCTGCGGGAGCGTCCGCGGCAGTGCCGCCACCGGCGTACGTGACGGTGCGAGCCGCCCACAACGTTCCCAGGATCGCGATGCCGGTCAGGCCACCGGTGGTGCGGTTGATCGTCAACATCCCCGACGTAACGCCGAGACGGTCCGGAGGAACCGAGCCGAGGATGGCGCTGTTGTTCGGCGACTGGAAAACACCCATGCCGAGACCGACGATCAGACCGACGACAACCGTAGCCAGCGCTGTCGTGGCTCCTTCGAACAGGATCGCAGCGGCGACGTACCCAACGGTCATGGTGGCGAGGCCGGCCACGGTGACCGGACGGGATCCGATCCGGTCCGACAGGGTCCCCGAGAGTGGCGCCACGATGCCCATCGAGATCGGAACGGCGCCGAGAACGAAGCCGATCTGTCGAGGACTGAGGCCGATCACGTCGGTGAGGTAGAACGGGGTGAGCAGCAGGAGTCCGGACAGTGCGAAGAAGGAGAGGAAACCGGTCGCTAGATTCACCGACAGGTCTCGGCTACCGAAGAGCGTGAGGTCCAACATCGGTTGCTCCACGCGACGTTCGACGGCGACGAAGACGGCGAACGCCACCGCAGAGATCCCGAACGATGCCAGCACGAACAGCGAGAGGAACCCGAGTTCCTGGCCGCCGGTGAGCCCGACGAGCAGGGCGAGGAGGGCGACGAAGAACAGACCGGCGCCGGCCCAATCGAATCGCTGTCCTCCCACCGGTTTGGTGTTCGGGATGAACCGGATCGCCGTCGCCGTCCCGATGATGCCGATCGGGATGTTCACGAAGAAGATCCACCGCCAGTCGGCGGCTTCGAGGATGAGTCCTCCGATGATCGGGCCTGCCATGATCCCGAGCGAAACCATCGTGCCATTGATGCCGAGGGCCTTCCCCCGCTCCGAGGGCGGGAACGCTTCGGCGGTGATGGCGAATCCGAGGGCGAATATCATGGCCGCGCCCACCGCCTGGACCACCCGAGCCGCGATGAGCCAGACGATGGTCGGCGAGAGACCGGCGAGCACCGATCCGACGGTGAAGACGACAAAACCGGAGACGAAGATCGGCTTCTTCCCGGTCATGTCTCCGAGGCGCCCGATCCCGAGCACCAGAACGGTCTGGGTGAGCATGTACGCCAGGACCACCCATTGCGCCACGGCGAACGTGGTATCGAACTCGTCGACGAGCGTGGGGAGGGCGACGTTGACGATGCTCGCGTCGATGGTGCCGAGGAAGATCGCCATCGCGATGGCGGCGAGCACGAACCACTTGCGGGAGTAGTCCACGCCCTCGGGTGGCGTCATCGTGGTGGTTTCGTCCGGGGGCACGGTCCAGGAGGCTACCGGGCCTCGAGGGGGTGGGGAACGAACCGAGGAACCCGAACCGTGGGCTGGCAATGATGCTCTCCAGCACTGACGCTCTCCAGCACTGCGAGCCCAGGTTGTTGTCAATGACAATCGCGACTCGTCGTAGCCCGTCGGTAGCATCTCGGACATGGCGAAGATCTATGTCGAAGGTTGGGCGCCCGAATACGGGAGCGCCTTCGAAACCGACGAGGCGCTTGCCGACGCCGACCGTGTGGATGACTCGGTCGAAGTCGCTGGCGTTTGGGCACCCCTGCCCGGTGTGGACGACGGGATCGACCGGGTCGCGTTCGTCGACGGGGTGCGGCGAGTCGATGCGCGCCTCACCCTCGACGACGGCGATGCGCTGCCGATCGCCGGCCTCTGTGGCACCCATGGGGTGGGCGCGGTGATCTGGGATCGGGAGGTACCGCGCTCCGAGGTGGTGAGCGCCCGGATCGATCGCCTGGCCCTTTTCGGCAGCGGCCGGGCTGCACCCGTCCCCACTGCCGCCCCCGACATCGTGTACCGCACCGAATCGGTCCCCGAGAGCGATCCGGGTGCGCTCATCCAACGTTTCCACTCGTCGATGCGCAAGGCCGAAGCCGAACTGTCGGAATCCCTTGCGCAGGAAGGGTTGTTCGTGGTCGCCGATGGTCCGATCAACGACCTGTCGGCGACCGAGAAGGTGGGGTACATCAAGAGCCATCGGCGCCCCTATCTCGCCGATGATCGCGCCGCGGTGATCGGCCGGCTCGCGGCGGGGGAACGTACGCCCCTGTTCCTCATCGGCTCCGGCGGGGCCTATCCGCGGTACTCGTGGTACCTGCGACTCGCCGACGTCGTCGGGGGCCACGCGTGGAGCGGGATCGCCAGGGCCGAGGTGTCGAGCGCCCTCGACCTCGCGACGGCACGGACGATCGCCGACCGGGTTACCGCGGTGCTCCCCGGCGCAGCCTCTGAGCCGCACATCGATCCCCGGGCGCCGCAGAACCTCGTGCCGATCGGGGCGCTCGAACGTGATCTGCGGAGGCGCATGGGTGACCCGGGCTTCGTGTACCGTGCCCTGCGCGAAGCGACGATGGGTGCGATCGCATGAACGATCCCGACAACGGTGTAGGACGGGTCCTGGGGACCCAGCACACCTCCACGAGCGAGTTCCGTGTGGTCCTCGACGACGACGAGTACCTGCAACTCGACGACCTGGTGGTCGTACGGACCCAGGTACCCAAGTACGGAGAGGTCCGGACCTACGGCGTGGTGACCGAGTCCGAAGCGGTCTACGAAGGCGCCCAGTACGAGTCCGACACGCACCGCATCGCCGCCGAGGGCATCCTTCCCGGGGCGAAGGTGCGGTCGGCGCGGGTCGCGGTGACGCGGGTCGATCCCGAACTGTGGGTTTCGGCGGATCCGGGCGAGGTCGTCGAGCGAGCCCGGGGGGAAGAGCGGGATCGGGCGCTCTACGTCGATGAGATGGGACGTCCCCTTCCCGTCGGTATCGGGCGGGACGGCGATCCGGTGTTCGTCGATCTCGACTTCTTCGACGGCCGTAAGGGTGGCCACATGTCCATCTCCGGCATCTCCGGCGTCGCTACGAAGACGTCGTTCGCCATGTACTTCCTCCGTCTCTTGACGTCGCGGCCCGACGTGCTCGGCGAGGGAGCGGCCAACCTGCGGATCCTCGTGTTCAACGTGAAAGGCGAGGATCTGCTCTGGCTCGACAAGCGGAACCGGGTGTTCACCGCCGACGATGAGGAACGGTGGGACAAGCTCGGGGTCCCGGCGCAGCCGTTCCCGTCGGTCTCGTTCTGGGCACCGCCGCGAGCCCGCAGCGGCGATGTCGTGATCCCCGACACGGGGGGCCGTCAGGACGGGGTCGAGGCTTTCGCGTGGACGCCGAGAGAGTTCATCGACGAGGGTCTGCTGCGTTTCCTCTTCACGGACGCTACCGACTACCGCAATCAGCTTCCGTTCGTCGAAGAGCGGGTGCGGGCCCAGCTTCGCCGGTTCGCCAGGGACGTCGCGGGCCGTCCGGGAGTCGTGGTCCTGCGAGACCCGGCCGACGGTGACGACGCGAGAGAGCCGGTCGTCGCCCACCCGGGTGAGCGCCTCATCGTCGACCTGGGGTCCCTCATCGAAGGCATCGAGGAGTTCATCGATCCGGCCGAGGGAGAGCCCGACCCCCGCTGGACCGGACGGGTTCAGGGGGGCACCGTGTCGGCGTTCCTGCGGCGACTGCACGCCGCCGAACAGAGGCTGGGGCATCTCATCCGCGCCGGGGTATCGCGCCGGATCGACCGCGCCGCGGCGCAGGTCACCGTCGTGGGGATCCAGACGCTCCACGATCTCGGCCAGCGTTTTGTGGTCGGTGCGCTGCTCGCCGAGACGTTCGGCGACAAGGAACGGTCCGGGCAGCGGCTGCCGCTTTCGGTGGTCGTGCTCGACGAACTGAACAAATACGCACCGCGAGAGGGGCAGAGTCCCCTCAAGGAGATGCTGATCGACATCGCCCAGCGCGGTCGAAGCCTCGGCGTGCTGCTGGTCGGCGCCCAGCAGACGGCGTCGAAGGTGGCCCCCGAGGTGATGGAGAACGCCGCCATCAAGGTCGCAGGCCGTCTCGACGCCGCCGAGGCGGAACGCCCGGAGTACGGCTGGATGCTTCCTTCGACTCGGGCCCGAGCCCGGCTCCTCAAACCGGGGACGATGATCCTCAGCCAGCCCGCACTGCCGGTTCCCCTGGTCGTCGACTTCCCGTTCCCCCCGTGGGCGACCCGCAAAGAAGAGGTCGACGAAGGCGACGCCGATCCGTTCGAAGACCTGTGAGGGTCCTGCACACGTCGGACTGGCACATCGGAAAGAAACTCGGACGCTACGACCGCTCCGAGGAGGAGCGTGCGGTGATCGCGGAGGTGGTCGGCATCGCCGCGGACGAGTCGGTGGATCTGGTGCTGCACTCGGGGGACCTGTTCGACCGGCCGCTGCCTTCGGTCGAGGCACTCGACCTCGCGTTCACCGGCCTCGTGGCCCTGACCAACGGTGGCACGCGGCCCGTCGTTGTGATCGCCGGCAACCACGACTCACCCGGGTTGTTCGAGGCGCTGGCGCCGTTCCTGGGCTCGGCCAACGTGTACCTCGTGGGGACGATCAAGCGCCCGGAGGACGGGGGAGTGCTCGATCTCGACACTGCGGGCGGGAGGGCGGTGATCAGTTGTTTCCCGTTCCTTCGCGAGGGTCGGGCTTTCGAGGTGTGGGAACCCGTCGACGAACACTACAAACACTACGCCGACCGGCTCCGAAGGATCTCGGAGGCCTACTCGACGTACGCCTCCGATCTCGCCGGGACCGACGCCGTCACCTTTCTCGTTGCCCACTTCCTCGTCGGCGGAGCGAAGGTGCACGGCCACGGCGCACCGCGCGGTGAGCGTGAACTGCACATGGGTGAGGCGTACGCCGCAACGGCCGAAGCCATTCCCCCGGGACCGCAGTACGTGGCGATGGGCCACATCCATGCCCCGCAGCCTCTGCCCGGCGCGAGGGTCCCCGCCGAGTATGCCGGTTCGCTGTTGGAGCTGGATTTCGGCGAAGCCGGAGAGGCCAAACGGGTCGTGATCGTCGACGTCGAGCCCGGCTTGCCCGCAGTCATCCGCTCGGTGCCCCTGTCGGCGGGTCGCCGTCTGTTGCGCCCACGCGGCACGTGGGAGGCGATCGTCGACATGGACGGTCTCGACGAGTCCTACCTCGATCTGACCGTCGAGACCACCGGACCCGACCCCGGGCTCGCCGAGCGCGCCCGGGACGAGTTCGACTATCTCGTGAAAGTGGCGGCAGAGTACGAAAGGCCGGAGCGAGAGGCGATCGTCCGAGAAGGTCGAACCCTGCTGGATCTGTACGGTGCCTACCACGAGGAGCGTACCGGCGTCGCCGCTGCGGACTCGTTGCTCGATGCGTTCCGGGAAGTCCTCGAAGTGGTGAACGATGCGTCCCCTTGAGCTACGGCTTCGCAACTTCCGGTCGTATTTCGGTCCGGATGCCGTCTTCGATTTCCGCGAACGCCAACTCGTGGGCATCGTCGGTCCCATCGGGTCCGGGAAGTCCTCGATCCTCGATGCGATCGCGTTCGCTCTCTACGGCAAGACCCCGAGCGTGGCTCGCGGGACGAAGGCGCTCATCCACCAGCGTGCCGACGATGCCGCGGTAGCGTTGCGTTTCGAGGTGGACGGGCAGGTGTGGGAGGTCCAGCGGATGCTCCGCCGCAAGGGACAGAGCCAGCATGCCCTCTACCGCCTCGAAGAGGATGCACCCGACGCCGACAAGATCGAGCAGGTGGTGCAAGAGGGCGAGGTCAACTCCCGCATCGCCGACCTGCTCGGGCTCGATTTCGACGCTTTCGGCCGCTCGGTGCTGCTGGCCCAGGGCCGTTTCGCGGACTTCCTCACCGCGCCGCCGCGGGAGCGGGACAAGGTGCTCAAGGGCGTCTTCGGATACGACCGGGTCGATCGGATGCGCGAGGTGGCGAAGGAGATGGCAAGTCTCGCCGACGTCGACGCGCAGAAGGTAACGGTCAAGGTCGACCATCTCGCGGAACTCGAACGAGAGAACACGGTCCGGCGCACGGAACGCGACGAGGTGGCCGAGCGCCTCGCCATCCTCGAGAAGGAGCAGCCCGAGGTCGGCCGGATCGACGCCGCAGAGGAGGAAACGAGAGCCCGCGGTGAGGCGCTCACGAAACGAATCGCGGACCTGGACGATATCGCCGAGCGACTCCCCCAACAGTCCGACGCCGATCAGTTGCTGGAGGTGGCAGCGGCGGTCGGCGAGCAACGAGCGACGGCCGCGGCTCAACTCGAAGCGGCGCAACTTCGCAGCGAGGAAGCAGCAGCCGGGCTCGCCGCGCTCATGTCCGCGGGCGAGCGTGAGGCCATCGACGAGGCCGTGAGGGCCCTCGCGGTCCAAACAGGTCATGTCGAGGCGCGGTCCGAGGCCCGGGATCGTGAGCGCGGCGCACTCGACCGACTGACCGCAGCCCAGGGCGAAGTCGCGGATCGACAGGATCGCGTCGAGAAGGCCGAGGCGACGTCGACCACGGCTGTCGAGGCGTTCGCGAGGACCGATGCGGTGGTCGACGGAGCTGAGGAGGCCTACCACCAGGCTTCGCATCGGAACATGGCAGCAACCCTCAAGTTCGACTTGAAGGTTGGTGCAGCCTGCCCCGTGTGCGAACGGGACGTCGCGGACCTTCCCCAACAAGTCGTTGCTCCCGATCTCGAAATCGCGGCTGATGGCCTCGCCGAGGCCAAGCGCGAGCGAGGGACCTCCGAGCAGGAACGATCCAGTGCGCAGGGCGCTCACGAGGCGGCGCGTACCGCGCTCGTCGCCGCCGAGGCCCGACTCGACGAGGCCACACAAGACGTCACGAACGCGACCGCCGGGACGGCCGCGGCCGAAGCACGGGTCCGCACGGTCGAACAGCAGGTCGCGAAGCTTCTGGGAACCGATGACCCCGTCGAGGAACTGAAACGACGCCGCGAAGCATCCGACACGGCCGGCCGTGTCGTCGAGACGGCCCGGCAGGCTGTGGATCGTGCCCGTACCGGTCGGGATGAGGCGATCGTCGCCGAACACGAGATCAAGGCGCGGCTCGACGATGTTCAACTGCAACTCGCCGACGTCGGAGGCCGCCTCGGTGTCGAGCCCGCGTCCGGCGGTTCGGTCGCCGACGCGGTCACCGAGATGCGGCAACGCTGGCTCGACGCCGGTTCGACGCTTCGCAAGGAGGCAGACGCCACCGAGCAGGCTCTCGCCTTGGCGGTCGCGCAACGGCGCGAGATGCTGGAAGCCCTCGACATCGAGGGGTCCTTCGCGGAGGCGCTTGCGTCGATCCGCGCCCGGCTGAGTCTCCTCGAAGAGGAGATGGATCGCACCGATCGCAAGCTCGCGGGCGCCGGAATGGTGATGGTGGAACGTGACCGGCTCGTCGCCCGGCGGGACACGTTCGCACAGCTCGGCTCGGACCTCTCCGATGCCCGGTTCGTTCGGTTCCTCCTCGACGACGAGAGGCTTCGGCTCGGTGAATTGGGCAGCCACCACTTCCAGCGCCTCACCGGGGGCCGGTACCGCTTCAGTGACGACGGGGTCTTCGACGTGGTCGACCTCACCGCCGCGGACTCGGTTCGCAAGGCCAGCAGCCTCTCCGGGGGCGAGACCTTCCTCGCTTCTCTCGCTCTCGCCCTGGGCTTGGCCGAGACGGTTTCCCGCAGCGGGGGCCGCCTGGATGCCTTCTTTCTCGACGAGGGTTTCGGAACGCTCGACCCGGAGCACCTCGACCTCGCCATGGAGGGGGTGGAAACGCTCGTTGCCGAGAACGGTTCCCGCCTCGTTGTCGTCGTCAGTCACGTTGCCGAACTGCGCCATCGGGTCGAGGATCTCATCGAACTCGAGCGCAACCCGGTCACCGGGGACACGATCGTCGTGCGGAGCTAGCCCGATCCCGGGCGTCGTCGAGATGCTCTAGCCTCGACGCCGTGCGCCCCCTCGAGGATCTCCGTGTCATCGAAGTCGCCGGGATCGGCCCGGTTCCGTTCGCCGCGATGCTCCTCGCCGAACTCGGTGCCAATGTCGTGCGTGTCGACCGAACGCGGCCGGGCGGCATGATCGATCCGATGCTGGGAGCGGTCGGCAGAGGCCGTCGCTCGGTCGCCGTCGACCTGAAACACCCCACCGGAGTCGAGGTCGTACTCCGCCTCGTGGAGACCGCCGATGTCCTCATCGAAGGTTTCCGACCCGGCGTCGCCGAACGCCTCGGGTTCGGCCCCGACGTGTGTTTCGAGCGCACCCCGCGGCTCGTCTACGGTCGTATGACTGGTTGGGGGAGAGATGGTCCGTACCGCGCGATGGCCGGACACGACATCAACTACATCGGCTTGGTCGGCGCGCTCCACGCCGTCGGCGAGGCCGATCGTCCGATCCCGGCGCTCAACCTCATCGGGGACTACGGTGGCGGCGCCTTGTTCCTCCTGAGCGGGATCCTGGCCGCCCTCGTCGATCGGGACCGGTCCGGAGGTGTGGTGGTCGACACCGCCATGATGGACGGCGCGGCATCGCTCATGAGTCCTACCTATCAGATGAGGTCGTTGGGACTCTGGGAAGACGATCGAGCCCGCAACCTCCTCGACGGGGGTGCGCCTTTCTACCGCACGTACCGCACCTCCGACGGGGAGTGGATGGCCGTCGGCGCTCTGGAGCCTGCGTTCTACGCGGCGCTGCTCAGGGGGTTGGACCTGAGCGATGCAGATCTACCCGGGCAACTCGAACGCGACGGCTGGCCCGGCATCGAAGCCGCCTTCACCGATGCGTTCTCATCGCGGTCCCGAGCCGAATGGGAAGCCACCTTCGCAGGCTCCGACGCCTGCGTCACGCCGGTCCTATCCCTCGACGAAGCGTCGGATCATCCCCACAACGTGGCTCGGGGTGTGTTCGAATCGTCCTCGGGAGCCGCTCTGCCCGCATCCGCCTTCCGCTTCGCGGCGCCCGGGCCTTTGGCTCCGACACCGTCGCCCGGTGCCGACACGAATCAGATCCTGGAAGAAGCCGGATACAGCGCCGAGGCGATCGCGGCGCTGCGGGAGGACGAGGCGATCGCGTGACTCTCTGCAGCAGTTCGTTCCGACGCGCCGAGGGGACCCGCGTGGGTCCCCTCGTGGCTGTTCCGAACCGGGATCCTCAGGTATCGGAACCGGAGTCGCTGTCGGAACCGGAGTCGTCCGAATCGGAGTCGTCCGAACCCGAGTCCGAGTCCGAGACATCGGCCACGCCGGTAGCTCTGGTGACCACAAGGTCACCTGCGTCGTCGACCGTGGCGGCCACGGCCTGTCCGGCAACGGTTTCCCCGTCGGTGACTGCGGTGAAGGCACCCGCCCCTTCGGGTCCCGTGCCAGCGCCGTAGACGACGGTGGTGTCATCGTCGCCGAGTTCTCCGATGACACCGGCAGCGTCGGCATCCATGACGTGCTCGGCGAGCTTGTCGTAACCCGCGATCGCGGTGCTGACCTGCTCGGCCCACTTGTTCTCGACGACGGCGATGAACGCGGAGCTGCCGGGTTCGAGGGAATCGGCGGCTTCCTTGAGATCGTCGTCTTCCAGAGCCATCTTGGCGAGCTTGGCGCTGCCCGCACCGATCCCGGCGCCGATGGCGGCCGAGGCGATGATCGAGGGTGGGAAGATGAGGCCGATGGCGCCGCCGATGAGAGCGCCGATGCCGGTGCCCTTCTTGACGCTGGGGAGCGACTCCTGCTTGACCGTGGCGTTCCCGTCGGCGTCTTTCACCAATGTGGCGGCGTCGACGATGTCGATCGTCTGTTCCTTGTCCATCTCCTTCAATGACGCGACGGCTCCGGCGGCGCCGTCCTCGGTCGAGTACACCGCGAACATGACCTCGTAGTTCTTGACATCGTCGTTCGACATGGGACCCCTTTCGTGGTCGGTGGATCGAGGCCATCCTACCGAGCGCATGGTGCTCGGCAGCATTGTTTTCGACCAGGCGTGCCCCCGCCGGTTCGGCCATAATGGCGCGGCGGAGAGAACGATGAGGAGACGTGGAATGAAGGTCATCCTGGTCGGCGCGGGTGGGGCGGCTCGGGAGCTCTTACGTCGTCTCGGCGGGTTCTGGGATGTCGTCGCCATCGATCCCGATCCGGCCAAACTCGACGCCCTGCGCGGGACGCATGCCGTCGAGGTCGTTGTCGGTGATGGATCGAGCCCTCTCGTGCTCAAGCGGGCAGGGCTGCAGGATGCCGACGCGCTCATCGCGGCGACAGCCGACGACGACGTCAACCTCGAAGCCGTGCGGATCGCCCAAGCCGCCGGGCTCTTTCGTGTCGTCGGGGTGGCCGCCCAACCCGAACGGACGGATGAGTACCGTGATCTCGGGATCGAGGTCATCACCCCGGACCAGGGCACGGCCCGCCGCATCGAACTGGAACTCGAGCCCCGGAGACTGTCCTCGCGCGCCTTCGCCGATGGGAAAGCCGAGGCGATCGAGTTCTCGATTTCGCCCGACGCCGCGGTCAGGGACAAAGCGCTCAAGGACCTCTCCTCGGAGACGTGGATCGTGGCCGCGGTCCTCCGCGAGGGCCGACTCATCGTCCCCCACGGCGAAACCCGGATCCGGTCGGGCGACCGAGTCACGGTCGTGGGCGCCGCGAGTGACTTCGCAGCCCTCGTGAGGACCTTCACCGCCGGTGAATCGAGGTTCCCATTGTCGTTCGGAAGGAAGGTCGGCGTGGTGCTCGATAGCCGAGCGGACCTCGACGGACCGGTCGCGGAAGCAGTGAACCTGGTACGTAGCACCCAGGCCGAAGAACTCATGGTCGTTCATCGCAATCCGGCCGCGGAGCGGGACGCCGCTGCATCTGATGAGCTGGAGCAGATGCTCAGTGACTTCGATCGATCGGAGGGGGTCGAGACTGAATTCAAGACCGCAACCCCGCCCCTCGACGATGCGCTGCTGCGCCTCTCCCAGGAGGAAAGCGTGGGTGTCATCGTCGTTCCCGCTCCGAGCGGACGCGGGGTCGTGGCGAGCTATCGATGTGCGAAACTCGTGAACGGCCTGGGCGGCGCCGGCGTGCCGCTCCTGCTGTCGCGTGGCAGCCATCCGTACTCGTCGGTCGTCGTTCCCGCTCGCCGAACCGAGGCCGGCGAAGCAGCCGGGCGATCCGGGATCGATGTCGCCCGCAGCTCGGATGCGACCCTCGTCGGAGTTGTCGCCGTGGAACCTGCGTTCATGGGATCCGACGACGTGGAGAGCGCTCGGCGCGCTGCGGCCTGGCTGCGAGAGGAAGCAGCGGTGCAGGGCGTTTCCGTGCAGCGGCGGGTGCGGCGAGGCAACCCGATCCGGGTCATCGCGGAAACCGCCACGAAGACGAGCCTGGTGGTTCTCGGCATGCCCGAACTTCCGATGCACGGCTACCGGCCCGGCATCGCCGGTCATCTGATCCGCAGGCTCGAGTCTTCGGTGCTGCTGGTTCCGCCGACGCCGTGAGCGTTCACCTTGTCGCGGAAACTGCTGCCGAGGTGCTGCCGGGCGCGCTCACGTTCGTCGTGATCGGCGTCGGCGCGTTCCTGCTTCCTTTGATCGCTCGGAGGATCCGGGTGCCGGCTGTGGTGCTGGAGATCCTCTACGGGCTCCTCATCGGACCGGCCGCGCTGGGCATCATCGGATCCGAGACAGTGGCCGAAGGTTTCCTCCTCGTTCTCGCCGAACTCGGATTGCTCCTGTTGATGTTTCTCGCCGGATTCGAGATCGATTTCGCCAGGCTCGAAAGAGAGGGCTCGCGGCCGATCGTGTTCGGTCTGATCTTCTACGGGTTGATCGTCGCCGTCGCTTGGGTGGGTTTCGGCTTCGTCGGGCTCGAGTCCGTGGAACAGCAGGTTTTCATGACCCTGCTCGTTTCCGCTGCAGCGCTCGGTGTCATCGTGCCGGTGCTGCGTTCGGGGAATCGGGTCTCGACCCGGCAGGGACAGGCCATCATCGTGATCGGCGTCCTCGCCGAGTTCCTGGCTGCGACCGGGATCGTCGTGTTCAGCGTGTGGATCCGGGACGGATTCGGCCTGACGTTGCTCGCCGTTCCCCTGTTCCTCGTGATCGGCGTCATCGCGCTGGTCGCGATGCGGCGCCTGGCGTGGTGGTACCCGGAACGCGCCGAGCAGCTCTTCGCCGGGCATGATCCGGACGAGATGGGCATCCGGGCGAGCCTCGCCCTCCTCTTCGTTTTCGTTGGTCTCTCGCTCGCTCTCGGCATCGACCCGATTCTCGGGGCGTTCTTCGCGGGCGCCATGTTCGCCTACGTCTTCCGTAACACGGGGGAGCTCGAAACCCGCCTCGCCGGCTTCGCCTACGGGTTCTTCGTGCCCATTTTCTTCATCGCCGTGGGCGTGCGATTCCCCGTGGACGCCCTCCGTGATCGCGAGGTACTCGCTCTGGCCTTCGCGGTGATCGTCGTGGCCATCGCGGCGAAGGTACTCCCGTCGCCGCTGCTCATGGTGCGCGGGCTGAGCCTCCGCGACTCCCTGTCGTCCGGCGTGCTGCTCGCAGGCCAGTTGAGCGTGATCATCGCTCTTGCCGAGGTCGGTGTGCAGATCGGGGTCATCGACGAGGGTCTGGAGGCCGGTGCGATCTTGCTCGTGGGTGTCACCGCGGTGCTGTCGCCGATCGTCTTCCGAGCGATGTCACCACCGCTGCCGAGCGAGTCGACCGAAGCGGTGGTCGAGGAGTGGGATCGGTGAGCCGGACATCGCCGGTCGCGGGGCCGCCGACCGCACTTTCTGAATGCGAACCCAGGGCTCCCAGCGACGTTGTACAGCGACGTTGTACAGCACTGCGGGCCCTGGGTTCGCAGTGCTGATCGACCCCGGGGTCTTACGACGCCTGGAGTTCGTCGATCTCGTCGCCGGTGGTGCGGTGGCCGACGCGGCGGGCGATGGCGTCGATGACCAGGACGAGTGCGAACGCTCCGACCGCGATGGCGAGGGAAGTCGCGCGCCCATCCCCGGGCGCATCGAGGGCGGTGCTGTCGACGCCCCGGGGCCACGGCCAGAGGACCCGCATCGACCCGAGCATGAGACCGATCAGGGCCGCGATCAGCGTGTTGTAGTGATGTTGCAGAGCCCAGTGCAGCACCTGGGAGAACAGGGCGAGGCCGATGGTCGCTCCGACGATGAACACACCGAGGCTCACGAAGTCGCGGCTGGTGACCGCGGCTAGGACCGGCCCGTACATGCCGAGGAGCACGAGAAGGAACGAACCACTGATGCCGGGAAGGATCATGGCGATGATGGCGATCGAACCGGCGATGAAAAACGCCCAGAGCTCGGGTTCGGCGATCTGACCGACCGTGTCTCCCGACGTGCTTTCGCGAAGGCCGAGGAGAAGGAACATCACGATTGCGACGCCGGCGATGATCGCGAGCCGGAATCCGTCGCGGACGGTGAGAAGGCGCCAGGCGACGACGATCGATCCTGCGACCAACCCGAGGAAGAGTGACGCTATCTCGATCGGGTGGTCGAGCAGCAGGTTCTCGAGGAGGTGGGATAGCGCGAAGACGGCGATCCCGATCCCGGCCACGAGGGAGCCAACGAGCGGCCAATCGACCCGATTGAGCCAGGTTCTTCCGCGACTGAAGTCGAGCTTCAAGAACGATCCGAGCGCGGAACTTCCCGCCCGCACCGATGCGACGAGCCTCTCGTAGATTCCCAGGACCAGCGCCACGGTCCCTCCCGAGACGCCGGGGACGATGTCGGCGGCGCCCATGAGAAAACCGCGGAGAACATTGAGAGCGATCCCGAGAAACACGGGACGAGTGTAGGAGGGGACGGAGCATGACTCGAGGCTTCGTCCCCTGTACGGTGCCCGGGCGCGATCAGAGGAGGAGAGCGATGCGAGCCGTCGTCCAGCGCGTGTCCCGGGCCCGGGTCACCGTCGATGCCGAGGAAACGGGAGCGATCGGACCGGGTCTCCTGGCCCTCGTCGGTGTGGCCGACGGCGACGGCTCGGCGGACGTCGATGCGTTGGCAGACAAGATCCTCGGCCTTCGGATCTTCGCCGACGACGAGGGACGGATGAACCGCGATGTCGTGGACGCCGCAGGGGGAATCCTCGTCGTCAGCCAGTTCACGCTGCTCGCGGATGCCCGCAAGGGGCGCAGACCTTCGTTCGTCGGCGCCGCCTCCCCCGAGGTCGCTGAGCCCCTCATCGCTGCGGTCGTCCGAAGCATTGCTGCGGCCGGTGTTCCGGTGGCAACGGGCCGGTTCGGCGCGCGCATGATGGTGGACCTGGTGAACGACGGTCCGGTCACGATCGTTCTCGAGGTGCGCGACGGACGTGTTGTGTGAAGGTCCGAGACGGCACTGAGCCATCAAATCGACCCGGCCAGATGGCACCGGTGTCACCGATCTCGAACGGCTGACCGTGAATGTGCTGAAGGCCGCTGGCGGGCGAGCTGAAATTGGCGACATTGGAAGGTGGGGGAGCGTGCCGAGGAGGTGCGCCACGCAGACCCAAGAGTCGGTCGAGCCGTGCTACCTGCAGGATGTGGGCACGAGACTTGTGCTCGTCCGGTGGTCGTGTGGTTATGGCGCTTCGGTCAGTTCCAGGGTTGAGGGGTGGAACAATTCCTCCAGCGAAAGCACTCGCTCTGTCCGTCGCTGTTCGTGTGAGTACTGCAGGAGCGCTGTCAGCGTATCCCGGTTGGCTTCGACGCCGTATGGCCGCGTCTCATGCGCGGGCTGACGCGCGTGGATGCAGCGATCAGTTCTCTGTGAGGCATCCGAGCGCGTTTTGGTACGATTCTTCGACGGTGAGGACCATGCCTCCGACGACCGTTCCGTCGCCTGCCATGGCGTCGGCGTACTCCCACAGGACTTCGGGATAGGCGCCGGATTCGGTCATCTCGATCAGGGTGGACCAGTTGCGTGCGGTTTGCATCGCGTCGACAGCCTCGGCCTCGGTTGCTGCATCGCCTGCGGCGCGGGCATCGAGCCATTGGTGGATCCACTGACATGCAACCGCACCAGTGACACGGGCTCCGAGTTGATACCGATCGCTGATGTCCGTGGCCGGGGCGAGCTCGGCGATGTCGAACCGGTCGGGCTGTGGGATGTCGCTCAGCATGGCGGCGATCACCGATTCCCGGTCATCGGCCCTGACCACTGATTCGGGCATGGCGTTGAGCCAGGTCGCGACGTCCACCGACGTCAATGCAGCGACTACCGCTTCATACGAGGCGCGGTCAGGAAATTCGCCGCGGGCTTCGAAGCTGCGAGAACCGTTGAGCCACAGTGTGGTGAAGTCCGTTGTCCCGACGTACTGGAACATCGTTGCGGGCTGTCGGTCGACCGTCATCTGCTGTGGTGGCGCAGCGCTGGCCGCTCGATCCGCCACATAGCCCGCATGCTGCTCACCGGGGCGCCAGGTAAGGTCGAGTTGGTGCTGCCCGTCTGAGAAGGTCATCTCGCCAAGCTCGACCGTGGACTCGTCGGCCCTGGTCACCTCCCACCCGGGCAGGTCTACGAGCAACCACTGTGATGCCGCGACAACCATGGTGGTGGTGGTGGTGGATTCCGGCTCCTCGAGCGCGGCCTTGAGATCGAGCCACACCTCAGCTTCGACGCGTCGGAGGCCGGCCATCAGGTCGAGTGCTCCCGCTTGGTCCAGCCCCCACGGGATCAAGATCGCTTCGTACCCGGGCGCCTCTATCCAGCGAAGAATGCCGAGGTCGTAGCTGCCTTCCGCGATGGCTTCATCAGGAACGACGTAGACCGTTACGTCACGGCCTCCAACGTGGACCGTATCGGTGCTCTCCGCCAAAGCGACCAGGTCCGCGAAGGGCGCGTAGTTCTGCCCTTCGGCCTGAACGCGCAACAGCAATTCGCGTTCCACGCTCTCACCGGAGTCGCCTTCCGATGCCTGGTGATAGACGACGTGGGTCCCGACGCTGCTGCCCGTTTCGTCATCGGTCACGCCGTAGGCGGATCTCGGGTAGGTGTCAGGTACGTCCAACACCAAGTAGGGGAAGTCATCCGCCATTGCTCCGTCTGTCGGCACACCAGCGACGGGGCCATCAACCGGCACGTCTGTCGGCGCACCAGCGACGGGGTCATTCACCGGCACGTCTGTCAGCACGAAGCTACCGACACCGACCGTGACCAGGACGAGCGCTGCCGCCGCCATCGCCACAGCAAGCCGCGCGAAACGGCGGTCGCGGACGACGGACGGCAGCGCCCGACCGCGACGGCCGGTCACTGCTCGTCGAATCTCATCAGATGACTCACGGAGTCGTTGGTCAAGACTCATCGTTGCTCTCCTCTAGTGCGAGGCGGCGAGCCAGCTTCTTGCGAGCCCGTCTCAAGTGGGTGCGTACCGTCTCGACTGACACGTCGAGGGTGTCAGCGATGTCGTCGAGTGAAAGGTCTTCGAGATAGAAGAGGGCCACCACTTGGGCTTGTCGTTTTGGGAGCCGCCGCACTGCCCGCCACACGTCGGCGGCCTCGGGACTCAGCTCCGGCAGAAGATCGCGGGAACCGGCCAGCTTGGGGAGTGCCTTCGCTTCAACCACACGCCGCCGGATGGCGGAGACGGATCGGTTGGCCACCGCCTTCCGCACCCAGCCACCCGGGCTGTCGTGGCGGCCGATCACGTCCCAACGCCGATACGCCGCCAGGAAGGCTTCCTGAGCCAGATCCTCCGCGGCCAGCCGACTTCCGGAAAGGGCATACGCCAGGCCGGCGACAGCCTCGAACTCGGCCTCGTAGAACCTGTCGAACTCCGGAAGAGCCCGCACCACCGGCAGGTCATCTCTCTCCGCCTGTTCAGGCTGCGCACTCGATAGATCAGTCACACCAATAACTCGCACCACCGCGGGATCCAGGGTTACAAGGATTCTCGCAGCGCGAGGGTGGCAGGGGCGTACCCGTCGTTACGGCAATACGAGAGATCTCCCCGGACGAGGACCGTCGAGCTTTGACGTCCACTTCGGCGAGTGCTCGTGATCGGCACCTCGGCGTGCGCCGTAGAAAGCATGGCGCCGACCTCCACCAGCTCAATGCTGCGGTTGGTTCCGCGCGGCGGGCGCATCGGAGCTGGTCAGAGATCGGAGCGATGCTTGGCGTGTCGAAGCAGGCTGCCCAGCGGAAGTATGCATCAAAGACAAGCCCGTAGAAGCAACCTCGAATCAAGTCACGCCGAAAGCCCGAACCGATCACCCGCTCTGCTCGATATCGAACATCCAGCCGAAGAGAGGCAGGGGGCACCTCGTGCTCGGGCGGGTCACCGCGATCGGTAGATGTCGCGGCGGTGGCCGACGCGGAGGACGATGACCTCTCGGCGTTCATCGTCGATGCGGTAGAGGATTCGGTAGGTGCCGCGCCGGGCGCTCCATGCCCCTTCCAGCTCGTTGTGGAGCGCAGCACCCACGCGCTGCGGTTTCTCCAGCAGCGGTCCGGTGATGAAGTCGATGACGGCGAACGCAACCGCTTCGGGGAGCGTCTCTTGGATCGCCCGCGCTGCGGACGCGGTCACCACGATCTCGTACCGCGGTTTGGTCACCGGGGCCGGAGGGCCCTGACGGCGTCGACACCGCGTACGACGTCGCCGGCGAGGTGGGCGCGATGTGCTTCGACGAGTTCGGCGACCGCTTCGGAGTCTCCGAGCACCGCAACGGTCTCTTCGAGCGACTCGAGGTCCTCGGGGCTGATCAGGACGGCAGCCGGTGTCCCGTTCTTGGTCACGACGACGCGTTCGTGGTGCGACTGCACGCGGTCGATGAACTCGGAGAAGCGGTCTCGCACGGTACGCAACGATTCACTTGACATGGGCACAATTGTGCCACACCGAACCGTGCAGTGGGAAGAGCGATGCCGATCACTACCTCCGGTGCACCAACGCACACCTCACGGAGTAGCGCCGATCGGCACCCC
>PVMS01026002.1_pt1 | contig 19160 bp, 19 predicted proteins | sample 1853461 | NCBI WGS metagenome assembly PVMS01 (sample SAMN08582032, study PRJNA380276) | Marine sediment metagenome, whole genome shotgun sequencing project. | isolation source: ocean sediment barecode stripped | collected 2017 | reverse complement strand
GATTGGCAATGCCGCCGTATAATAGCAGCCCCCGCGAAGCCGGGTCAGGTCAATAAAAGCCGCGCTCCCTTCGTCTAGCGGTTCAGGACGCCGCCCTCTCACGGCGGTAACAGGGGTTCGAATCCCCTAGGGAGTGCCAATATTATCAATAAGTTAGGTCGATGCCTCGATGGTGTCGGTCTAACTTAGGTAATGGTTAGATAATACCCCGTGCCAAATCTGCGCTAATTTATGCCCCTGTATGGGCAGGAACTCAAGCGTCCTCTTTAGGCCCACCGCACGAAGAAGACCACTATTTGGGAGCGGTCTCTTTGGGCCTGTCACTTTGCATCCGGCCTGACCAAAGATTGACGACTTTTTAATTTTCAAACGCTCAGACTACGCACTGACAAAACGTACCTGGCAGGAAAAACCGAAAAATACCATCTGCCATATTTGGGCGAAGATCATACTGAAGCGCGACCTTCTGCACAAAAAATAAGAAAAAGAATAACAACCAATAACTAGCCTAAATGTAAGCGGGGTGATTTTCTATATCTACTGCGGCTCACTGACAAAACTGACACAATCCGAATGTCCTCTTTTCCCGAAAGCGGCCGTTCAGACCAGAAGAAAATCACGAAAATGACGGGCAGCTAACGGCCTCAAGCGGCCGGTCACGTGGCAACATTGGAGGCAGTGTGAGCAGCGTATTCTCGCTGCTCTATTTCGAATGTTTTGAATATCGCGTAACTCTCGGCTCCATTCACTGGTTTCAAAAGCGCGACGCAATGAGACTGGCGATTAACTCATTGTCCGAGTCTGCCCGCTAGGGCTTGACAGCGGCTCGCACCGCCCGAATGTGGTCGGGCGTCGTAGCGCAGCAGCCGCCGATTATCTGGGCACCCATCTCCTTCCAGGCAACCGCGACATCGGCGTAGCGCTCGGGGGTGTAGTCGTCCTGCCCAAGCGTGAAGAAGGGCTCTTCGGGGGAGCTGCCGAACTTCGGGTTTTCGTTGTATTCAAGGTGTGCGTAGACCCCGACGGGTCCGCTGTACGCGTCGCGTAGCCTGGGAAGGCTGCCGGTGATGTCCTGCGGATAGCTGCACATGAGACAGATCGCCGCCACCGGGTGGCCTTCGAGGGCCGAAACAAGGGTGTCGAAGGAAGAACCGTCGTACATGGTGCCACGCTCGGAAACCCGACAGACGCCGAGAATGACCGGCAGGCCGGACTCGGCGCATGCGTCGACCGCCGTCACGCAGTCGCTGATGGGGTCGTCCATGACCGAGTCTCCCGCCATGTACTCGGCGAGCATGAAGTCCACTCCCGCAGCGGCGAGCACGCGACCCTGCTCGACGAACTGCTCGTAGAGATTGCATTTGTGCTCGGGGGGCGCAATTCCGCCCGCCACGTAGGCGTCCGGGTTGATCGCATCGCGTGCCTGGCAGGCCAGCTCGCCGCCGCGGCGTGTGTACTCTTCCCACTGGTCCTGCCTGCCGATCACATCCATCATCGTTCGCGACGTGTAGAAGTTGTTGCTGATGATTATCTCGGCGCCAGCGTTCAGGTAGTCCTCGTGGATCGCTCGTACCACGTCCGGAGCGTCCAGGTTGGCGGCTGCTGACCAGACACCGAGCCTTCCCTCGACGGATCCTTTGTCGACATCGACGCCGCGCCGCTGGAGCTCGGATCCCGTCGCTCCGTCCATGACGAGAACCTCGCCAGTCTGCAGTCGATCGATGATGCTGAGCCGGGACATACTTCCTCCTTGGATCGCTCGTACGAAAGTTCTCTCAATCTTCCAACTCCTCTGGTCGCCTTCGGTCAAAGCATCCGCATCGGGTCAGAAGCAGCCGTTCACCCTTAATTTTAGCTCAATGTCCGCTTGCGGGTGCAAAGCAGACACCGCGGCTAGGAACGTACACGGGATACGGCATCCAACCATCCCAGATACAGGCCGTCTCGGCGATCGTCTGGCATTGACGGTTCGAACAACGCCTCTCTTCGCCAAAGCTTTTGCACCTCATCGGTCGATGCAAAAACACCGCTTGCCAGGCCGGCAAGATATGCAGCGCCAAGCACCGTCGACTCGACATTTTGCGGGCGCTCGACAGTCAGGTTCAGGATGTCGGACAGGAACTGCAGGAACCAGTCATTGGCTACCATGCCGCCGTCGACTCTGATGATGTTCGGATGTATGCCGTCGTCGGACATCGCGTTGATGAGATCTTTGGTTTGATATGCCACAGCCTGCAGTGTCGCCGTCACTATTTCGTTGATGCCACTGTCACGCGAGAGGCCTAGTATTGCGCCGCGCGCATCGGGGTCCCAGTAAGGTGCACCGAGACCGGCGAATGCCGGTACGACGTGCACATTGTCGACAATACCTGATGCTTCGGCGATAGCAGCCGAATCCGCCGCTGACTCAATGATCTTGAGTTCATCTCTCAACCACTGCATTGCCGAACCGGCGACGAAGATACTGCCTTCGATTCCGTAAGTGACTTTGCCACCAAGGCGGAACGCAATTGTCGTGAGCAATTTGTTATTGGACTGGAGCGCCTTGTCACCGGTGTTGGCCATCACGAAGCAACCGGTACCGTAAGTGCTCTTGGTAACGCCGGTCTCAAAGCCGGCTTGCCCGATCAACGCGGCCTGCTGATCGCCGGCGATTCCACACACCGGAATAGCGGCACCCAGAATGGCCGCGTCGGTCTCACCGAAGTCGCCTGCACTGTCCTTGACCTCGGGCAACAGCGAACCGGGAATGTTGAAGAGCTTAAGCAACTCGTCATCCCATTCCTGCGTATGAATGTTGAAAAGCATCGTGCGCGATGCATTGGTCGCATCGGTCGCGTGAACCCGGCCGCCCGTCAGGCGCCACAATAGAAAGCAATCGACAGTACCGAACGCCAGTTTTCCGTCCGTCGCCAACTGGCGGGCGTTCGGCACGTTGTCCAGTATCCAGACGAGCTTGGTGGCCGAAAAATACGGATCCAGACGCAGGCCTGTCTTGGCGATGATCGTTTCTTCGGCGCCTTTGTCTTTCATTTCCCTGCAGTAGCCCGAGGTCCGCCGGTCCTGCCATACGATGGCCCGGTGTACACACTCGCCGGAATCACGATTCCAGACCAGTGTTGTCTCACGCTGATTGGTGATTCCGATCGCAGCGATTTCATCCGGGCTTGCGCCGCTGTCGTTCAATGCCTTTTTGCTGACACTCAGAACCGAAGCCCAGATCTCTTCCGGGTCGTGCTCCACCCAGCCCGGTTGCGGATATTCCTGTGGAAACTCCTGCTGGGCGCTGGCGATAACGGTGGCCGTGTTATCGAAGATAACGGTACGACTGCTACTCGTGCCTTGGTCGATCGCCAGTAAGTACTGCGTCATTCCTCTACGCCCACAAATATCGGTTTTCGTATTTTCATTGTCTTGCCGGCCTCATCGGGCTTGGGCAAGACTCCCTGCGCTGCAGTGTATGCCTGCAATACCGCCAGTATGGATTGAGGAAACGATTTTACGCGGCGGCTGGTCAGATCGACGTGCAGATTCAGCCACTCGGCCGTTGCCGCCAGGTATTCTTTCTCGGCGTGATACATGCGTTGAAACTGGTGAATCCGTTTGTTGTCGTAGGCCAGTATCTGGGACGTGACGACGTAGGGCTCCGATTCATTCAGCTCGGCCTGATAAGTGACGTGGCAGTCAACCGCAAACGTTGAGCACTGAGTGGTCTCGATATACTCGTCCGTGATGCCCAGCTGCCCCCAGAGCGTATCGACGGCGAGATCGAATGCGAGAATATAATAAGCAACGTTCATGTGGCCGTTGATGTCGATCCACTCCGGCAACACCTTGCCGCTTGCGATCGCAATGCCGTTCGATTGGCTTGTCGTCATTCCGCTGCCAACTCGGCCAGACCGCGAAAATATTCAAGCGCTGCCGGGTTTGCCAATGCGTCCGTGTTCTTCACATCCTCACCATGCACCACAGATCGAACCGCGAGCTCGACGATCTTGCCGCTGATGGTTCGCGGAATCTCGGGCACCGCGATGATCTTGGCAGGCACATGGCGTGGCGTCGTGTTGTCACGCACTGCTTTGCGGATTTTCTGTTGCAGGTCTTCGGTTAGGCTCACGCCATCGCGGAGTACGACGAAAAGCACGACGCGGACATCGTCCTCCCAGTTCTGGCCGATGGCGATGCTCTCAAGAACCTCGTCGATCCGCTCCACCTGTCGATAAATCTCCGACGTACCGATACGCACGCCGCCGGGATTGAGTACGGCATCCGAGCGGCCGTGAATCAGCATGCCGCCCTCGTCCGTAATCTCGGCATAATCTCCGTGTGCCCATACACCCGGAAACCGCTCGAAGTAAGCCGCATGATATTTGGTGTTTTCAGGATCGTTCCAGAAGCTGACCGGTTGTGAAGGAAATGCCTTGGTGCAAACCAACTCACCGTTTTCATTGATGACCGAGTTGCCATCCTCATCGAAAATCTCGACGGCCATGGCCAATGCGAGGCATTGCAGCTCGCCGCGCCGTACCGGCAAGATCGGATTGCCGGCGGCAAAGCAACTGATGATGTCGGTTCCGCCGGATATCGACGAGAGCTGGACGTCGCCCTTGATTGCGTCATAGACGAAGTCGAAGCTCTCGGGCGCCAGCGGCGATCCGGTGGACAGAACGGCTCGCAAGTTTGACAGCTCGAATTTGTCTTTCGGTCGTACGCCTGCTTTCTCAAGTGCCGAGATATATTTCGCGCCCGTGCCGAACACGGTCATGTTTTCATCGTTGGCAATTTGCCAGAGAATATTTCCATCGTCGAAAAACGGCGATCCATCATAGAGAATCAGTGTCGCCCCGGATGCAAGGCCCGACACCAGCCAGTTCCACATCATCCAGCCGCAGGTCGTGAAGTAGAAGAAACGGTCATCGGGTCCGATGTCGATATGAATCGCGTGTTCTTTCAGGTGCTGTAGCAGCGTTCCACCGACGCCGTGCACGATGCACTTGGGGATACCGGTCGTGCCGGATGAATACATGATGTAAAGCGGGTGATCGAACTCGACTTGCATGAACTCGAGCTTTGCGTCATTTACCGCGAAATCCTGCCAATGTACGGCGCCGCGGAGGTCGGCGATGTCGAAGTCGTCGCTCGAAAACGGCACGACGACGGTATGCACAATACTCTCGATGACATCCAGCACACCTTTGACTGATTCGAGTGAATCGTGCCGCTTGCCATTGTAGAAATAGCCGTCTGCACAGAACAAGACCTTCGGCTTGATCTGCCCAAAGCGATCGACGACACCGTTGATGCCGAAATCGGGAGAACAGGACGACCAGATCGCTCCAGTGCTGGTGGCCGCAAGCATTGCAATTATCGCTTCCGGACAATTCGGCAAATAGCCGGCGACTCGATCGCCTTTTACGACGCCCGCCGATCGCAAGCCTTGTGCGACATCGGCAACGGCCTGTCGCAGTTCGTCAAAACTAAGCTCACTCCGGGCGCCGTTCTCTCCACGGAAAATGATCGCTGCCCGCTCGCCGCTGTATCGCAAGACATGTTCGGGGAAGCTTAGTTCACTGCCGGAAACCACTTCGCCGTGGTCATGTCGCCGGGCTGCACGAGTACCGTTTCGGCGGCCTTGCTGAACCGAACCTCGCAAAAATCACAGAGCGCCTGCCAGAAATCGGCTGTGTTATCGATCGACCATTGATACAGATCACTGTAGGAGTCGAACGACCGCTCTTTCATGAAGCGATACATCGCCGTTTTCTTCAGTTGTTCCGGTTCAGGCTGCCAGATGATCGGATTCTCGGTCACCGGGGACTCCTCTGCATTGGATCGGTGATTATCCCAACATGTAGCGGCGAGTCCACACTCTTTGCCTGTGTCATACTTTGCCGCCAGGAGGTCAAAATGCCGGATAGTCTATTTTGGTTGGTGGGCGGAGCGATCATATTGTCCATCGTAGTCGTCGGCCTTCTCGCCAGCAAAAAGAGAGGACCAAAGATCCCCGAATCGCTGAGGCCCGGGCATTCGCTGCCTGACTTTCCCGCCGCCGATGAACACGGCAACCCGATCCGGTCAGTACAGGTGGTCGGCTCGCCAACCGTGATGCTGTTCGTTCGCGGCAACTGGTGTCCGTTTTGCACGCAGCAGGTCGAAGGGCTGACCCGGCACTACAAGGACATCGTCGATCTCGGCGCCAAGCTCATCTTCGTCACACCAACACCGCTGGAAACGACACGCCGCGTCGCAGAGTTTTTTGAGGTCGAGTTCGATTTCTGGTTGGATAATGAACTCGCTGCAGCCAATCAACTGGGCCTGGTGATGTCGGCCGCGGTGCCCGGCGACAGCCAAAAAGAATACGGCATCGATACGGTGTGGCCGACCGCATTGGTAATCGATGCAGCAGGCATCATTCGCTATTCGAAACTCTCGCGCATGGTCATCGACCGTCCGGACCCGAAGTTGCTGCTGAACGAACTGAAGAAGATCGCCTAATTTGCGGCGGCGATTATTTTGCGAGCGTGCGCATCCGCGATGACATTGGTGGGTTTACCTGAGGCAGCGGCTTCCTCGAATATCCTGGTCAGGTGAGGGCCGATCGCCGCGACGAGAACGTCGACTTCGGCATCATCAACACCTCCGGAATACTCACAAGCGACATTGATGATGCCACCACCGTTGATGACATAGTCAGGCGCATACAGAATGCCCGCATCGCTGAGTCGTTGACCGTCTTCATCGGTCTCCAGCTGGTTGTTGGCACCGCCGGCGACAATACTCGCCTTGATCGTCGGAATCGATTGCTCGCTTAGAATTGCACCGAGAGCGCATGGCGCGAGCACATCGGCGTCCTGGGATAATATTTCGTCTAAAGGAGCCGCAGTCGCAGAAAATTCATCGCATACCTTCTTGACACGATCTTCCTCGATGTCGGCAACGATTATTTTCGCGCCTGCCGCGGCAAGATTTCGGCATAGCTGATAACCGACATTGCCGACACCCTGAACTGCCACCGTGAGTCCGCTCATGTCGGCGAGATCCAGTTTGAACTGCACGGCCGCTTCGATGCCCCTGAAAACACCGAAAGCCGTTTTCGGCGATGGGTCACCGCCGGCATTACCGTCTGTTCGCGGCAACCCGGTGACATGGCTCGTTCGTCGCGCGACGATCTCCATAATCGGCACGCTCATGCCGACGTCTTCGGCAGTTATGTATTCGCCATTTAGTTCTTCGACGAATTCGCCGAACCTCTCATATAACGCCTCCGAACCATCGAAGTCCGGCGTCTTGACGATCACGGCCTTGCCGCCACCGAACTTGAGGTCGGCCATGGCGTTCTTGTAGCTCATGCCTTGCGAAAGACGCAGAACATCGTGCAAAGCAGCGTCGTCAGACTCGTAATTCCACAACCTGCAACCACCGGCGGCAGGACCCAGCGCCGTCGAATGAATAGCGATGATTGCGTTGAGCCCGGTGGCCTCGTCACGGCAAAAGAGCACGCGTTCGTGGTTGTCAAATGCAGGGTCGTCGCGAACTGCCATGCTGGTCCTTCTTGGAGGGGATTCGGTCTTGTGGCGCGCGGATTCTAGCGCAGTGCATGCGCCCGGTCGATGATATATGCCTTGACCGCTTGGCTTTGCTCCGCTGACAGCAGACTGGCGAAGGGCGGCATGCCGTTGGCCGATCGGGATCCGCCAAGGACGATGGCGTCCCATTCTGTATAGACCTGGGCGCTGCTGTAACGAAGGTCCGGCGTCAGGCCACCGCTAACGACACTATAGCCGTGGCACACCAGGCATCGTTCCGTATAAAGCCGACGGCCCTGATCAATCGTCTCAGCACCCGCGGTCTGCTCAGGTACCTCGGGCGCCGCAGGTGCTGACATGGCGGGCAACTCTGGCAATTGGCCACTGGCACCGAGGCGGAACGTCAGTACCCGGCTCCTGTTGGTCATCTGCAGTGGTGCGGTGGTCGGTCCCGCGAGCATGCCCAGTAGCGTTCCCCAACCAACGGCTACGGAAACGTATTGCTCTCCGTCGATTTCATAAGTCACCGGCCCGGCGGTTATGCCGGTCTGAGTCGGAAATGCCCACAGCCGTTCGCCTTTGTCGGCAGAGTAGGCCACGAACTCGCCGATAATATTTCCCTGGAAAACGAGATTTCCGCCGGTAGCCAATACGCCACCGTTCCAGGGACCCGCATGTTGATAGCGCCAGACTTCTTTCTGTGCAACGGGATCCCACGCTGACAAATGTCCGCGTAACATGCCGGCGACCGCCATGAGTTCCACCGGATCCTCAGGTAGGTCCCACAGCAAATGATCGGTACCGGTATTCCATTGACCTTGCCGAAAATTGAAATCCGAATTGCTTCCGTACAAATTAGGAAGCTCTTGCGCCGGAAGATAGACGAGTTTTGTGTGGGGACTAAACGCCATCGGCTGCCAGTTGTGCCCCCCGGCCGGGCCCGGCAACATAAGGATGGGCCCATCGGTGTAACGTGCGTTGGCAGTTTCGACCGGGCGCCCGGTCTCTCCATCAACACCGCTCGCCCAGGTGACCGGTACATAGTTTTCTGCCGAGATCAGCTCACCCGTCTCACGATCGAGCACATAGAAGAAACCATTCTTGGGCGCCTGCATTGCTACCTTGCGCAACTGCCCGTCGATTTCCAGGTCCGCAAGAATGATGTGCTGGGTGGCCGTGAAGTCCCATGATTCTCCGGGCGTGGTCTGGTAATGCCAGACGTGTTCACCCGTCTCGGGTCTTAAGGCGACAATTGAGGAAAGAAAGAGATTGTCGCCGCCCCCGGGGCTCCGTATCTGGCGGTTCCAGGGCGAGCCGTTGCCGACGCCGATATATAGAAGATCCAGTTCCGGATCGTAGGCCATCGAGTCCCACACCGTGCCACCGCCGCCGTACTGCCACCACTCGCCGGTCCAGGTCTCGGCAGCCGTTGCCATTGCTTCGTTTTCGAAGCCGTCTTTCGGGTTGCCCGGCACTGTGTGAAATCGCCAGTTCTGCTTGCCGGTCTCAGCGTCGTAGGCCGTAATGTAACCGCGCACGCCCATCTCGCCGCCACCGTTTCCAATCAAGACATTGCCCTTGACGATTCGGGGGGCGCCAGTGATCGTGTACGGCCAGTCACGGTCGATCGTATTGACCCGCCAGGCAACTTTCCCGTCCGCAGCATGCAAAGCGACCAGATAACCGTCGATGGTTCCGACGTAGACTTTGTTGCCCCAGGCGGCCACGCCCCGATTCACCACGTCGCAACAGGCGTTCTTGCCCCAGATTTTCGGTACTTCCGGATCGTAGGCCCAGATCTGCTCACCGGTCTTCGCATCCAGCGCGAATACTTTGCTCCAGGAACCGGTGACATACATGACGCCGTCGATGACCAGAGGCGTGGATTCGATGCCGCGACTGGTGGGAATGTCGAAGAACCAGGCCAGGCCGAGTTCGTCGACATTGTTAGCGTTGACGTCGGCGAGGGGGCTGAAGCGCTGCTCATCGTAAGTTCGTCCGTGCGTCATCCAGTTCGCGGTATCGCGGCCGGCAGACAACAATCTCGCCTCGGTCACCAGTGACCCGGCCGCCGTCGGCGCTGCGTCTTCAACGACGACATCTTCGGATTCACACGCTGGTAACAAAACAGCTGCCAAGAGTGCAAGCCAACATCTGACCTCGGTATTCATTTCGATCCCCGGCTAAAACTGCACGCCGACGGCTTTGCAAAGAAATTGCATGTATGGCGTCGCGGCTTTGAAAGCTGTCTCCACCTTGCGCTGAAACTGCGGGCTCAACGCATCGTCGTGACTCATGTTCTTTATAGCGATGAAGCTTTTGCGCTTTATGTCCTCGATCATCGCGTGCTCTTTGTCGAACCCACGCGGCGGTCTGGTCAACGAAGTGCCGCCGAGTTTGAGGTGACGGGCAAAGGCCTTGTCGCCCGTCACGCGTCGCCATTCCTGAGGCTTGTCTGCAATACGCTGCCTGATGCCCAACAAGGCTTCCGACTCCGGCATCCACATGCCCGCACCGAGAAACACATCGTCCGGGTCGATATGCACGTAGTAGCCTGGCGAGTGCACGTTCTTCGCCTGTTCGTGGCGAAACTGAATGCCGATATTCGTCTTGTAGGGCAGCTTGTTCTTGGAGAATCGCGTGTCCCGGTAGACACGCATCAACGAACCGCCCATGCGTTTCGGAACGGCCGTGAAATGTGGCGCAATTTCTTTCAGCGGATCCTGCATGGACTGTATGAAGTGCAACGCCACGTCGAGAACCTGCTCTTCGTAGCGGGGCTTGTTCTCGTTGAACCAGTCGCGATTGATGTTCCTCTTCAGATCTCTAAGGAACTTGAGCGTTTCGGGCCTGAAACCCACATATCGGGGGGTCACCATCAGTCCTGGCCCTCGAGTGGATGCGGATACATGTCCATTTCATCTTCACCTTCGCGCGGCGCGAGGCAGGCGAAGTCCTTCTCGACCAAAATCTTCAGCGAGTCACCATCGTCCAGTGCCTCGTTCGCCTCAATCGACACCTGTTCGCTCGTTGCCCATTGCATGAGCTCGGACTCGGGCAATGTCACGGTCAAGGCGCCTCCGGACAAGCTTGCTGACGGCCGTTCGGCGATGGCCGAACATTCCAGGACATAATCGAGCCCGTCGCCCCCCGGCACTGAGACCCGGGATTTGACGACGCCTTTCGAGCTAACGGTGTCGACCTCGACCCGCGTCAGTCTCAATCGAATGGAATTGTCACGGATGCGAAGTTTCACCTGGACCACTTCGGAACGCGCTTGCCGAAAAACGCATCGATCCCTTCTTCGGCTTCTTCAGCCAGCATGTTGCGTACCATGACATCGGACGCATAGTCATAAGCATCACTCAATTTGTTTTCGATCTGTTCGTAAAACGCTTCCTTGCCAATGGCGATCGCATAAGTGGATTTCTTCGCAATCTTCTCGGCAAAAGTTTTGACCTCGGCGTCGAGTTCGTCTTCCGGAACGGCTTTGTTGATCAAGCCGATTTCTTCGGCGCGACTCGCGGCTTGCATTTCGCCGATGAGCAACATCTCCATGGCATGTTTGCGGCTCAGGTTTCGACTCAGAGCAACCATCGGCGTGGAGCAAAACAGTCCCAGGTTGACGCCCGGCGTTGCAAACCTGGCGGTGTCTGCCGCCACGGCAAGGTCACAGCTTGCGACGAGTTGACAGCCAGCGGCGGTTGCAATGCCGTGTACACGGGCGATGACCGGCTTCGGGCACCGTACGATTGCCTGCATCATCGTGGAACACTGGCGCATGGTATCTTCGTAAAATTGTTTGCCATCGTCAGGATCACTGCGATGTGCCGTCATTTCCTTGAGGTCGTGGCCAGCACAAAACGCGGGCCCGTTGGCAGCAAGCACGATGACTCGCACTTCGGGATCATCGCCGGCCGCAACGATTGCCGCGGTGATAGCCGACATCAACTCCTGATTCAGGCTGTTGCGTTGATCCGGCCGGTTGAGTGACAGCGTCAGAACGCCATCGGCAATTTCGTTACGGCTGCTTTCGAGTACGGCAGACATGTTAGTAGGTTATCGACTCCGCGAGCGTATGCCATCGTCCGTCCTGGATTTGCGAGAGTGTGGATTCACTCACGCCTTTATGGTCATCGGGCCCGAATGACAGACGATATCCGAATATGTCCTCGTGATCGTGTATCGCCTCGAGACCGGCGATCAGGGAATCGACGGTCAGGTCGCGACCGGCATTTTCGAGGCCCTTTAAGACCAGGTCGGCGTTTCGATAGGCCTCGAAGGCTATGTATTCGGGATTGCGTCCGTATTTTTCCACGAACTTGTCCCACCAGGCGGCCACCTCTTCCGAGCGTGGATTGTCGCGATAAATCATCGCCATGTGCACGAACGCATAATAGCCTTCGGCCGCGCCGCTTTCCCGATCTGCAACGGCCTGGTTGTAGGCTGCATTATTGCCCACCCAGGAGACATCGTCCCAGCCCATCTTGCGCGCGGTTTCCAGAATCAGAATCGTGTCCCGAACCACGGTTCCCATCAGCACGAGGTCGCAGCCCGCATTCCTGAGTCTCAGTATCGCAGCCGTAAATTCATTTTCCGTCGGTTTGTGTGCAGAGTACGCGGCCAATTCCATGCCCATTGCCGCCGCCTGATCGAATGCCGCGTCGTAAATCTCCTGGCCGTAGTCGGTGTCCTGATAAACGGCACAGGGTTTTTTCAAGCCCTTCTCTTCGACAAAATACTTCGTCGCGGCACGAATCTCGTCGTAGTAGACGCCGCGAGCATGAAACTTCAGTTTGTGGAACGGCTCTATCATCGAGCGAGCACCGGTAATGGGGAACAGGTTCGGTACTCCCGCCTCGAGCTGCTGAGTCAACACGGCATTATTGGTTGGTGTGCCGAGCGCCACGACCATAGCGAAAATCTTGTCCCGGTTGATCAACTTGTTGGCCGCCTGAATCGCTTTGGGTACCTGATATTGTGAATCCTCGACAATGAATCGTATTTTGCGGCCGTGTATGCCGCCTGCTTCGTTAGCTTCATCGAATCGCATGCGGGCGCCGTTGGCGCCATCGACGCCGAGAATGGCGATTGGTCCAGACAGATCCGTGTGCGTGCCGAGAATGATTTCCGTGTCCGTGACACCGCGAACGGCTTGGCCAGTATCAGATTCAGGGGCTTGCCCGCCGCCACAGGCGCCAATCAACACAGCCGTCGCCAGCGTGCCCCAGCTCATTCGATGCATGATATTCCTCCCGATGTCACAGGCTTTCTGATTATTGATACATGCTATCAATGAGGTCTGAATATTTCACGTTTACGACCTTACGCTTGAGTTTCATGGTCGGCGTCAGTTCTTCATCCTCGGGATCGAGCAGCTGGTCAATCAGGCGGAACTTCTTGATCGACTCGACGCGGGCAAACTTCGAATTGACCCGCTCGATTTCCTGCCATATCAGGTCCTTGACCGGCCGCGTATGACAGAGGCTGGTGTAGTTGGTGAACGGTACGTCGTTGTCCTGCGCAAACTTGGTCACGTTTTCATGGTCGATCATGACCAGGCAGGTCAGGAACGGGCGTTTGTCGCCGACGACAACGGCATCGGATATATAAGGTGAAAACTTCATCTGGTTTTCGATTTGACTCGGCGTGATGTTCTTGCCGCCGGCTGTAATGATGATGTCTTTCATCCGATCGAGGATGTACACGTAACCGTCGTCATCGATTCGACCAACATCGCCGGTATACAACCAGCCGCCGCGAATCGTCTCCGCGGTTTTTTTCGGCTGCTTCCAATATCCCTGTATGACGCCGGGGCTCCTGATCAATATCTCACCTGCGTCCGATATTTTCACGTCAACACGGGGTATTGCCTTGCCCACGCTGCCGATTCGGAACGCGTCGGGCGTATTTGCAGTCGCGAGAGCCGAGCATTCCGTCTGCCCGTAAACCTCGTACATCGGCTGGCCAATCGCCCAGTACCAATCGATGAGGTCCGGTGCGATGGGTGCTGCCGCGGTCGACAGCCAGCGGCTGTCGTTAATGCCGAGCATTTGCTTAATGTTTTTTGAGTACGAGTCTGTCGGCAAGGAAGAACATGGTTCGCCACAGCGGCGGAACGGGCTTGAAGCGCTTGCGATAGTCGGCCACACGGGTGCCAATTGCGAGTGCCTTTTCGTAGGCAAAGCGCCCGAGCACTGTGGCCTCCTTTAGCTTGATGGCGACCGTCGAATATTGTTTTTCCCAGACCCTCGGAACGGCGAAATGCACTGTCGGCGCCACCTCCTGCTGGTCCTGCACGGTCGTCTCCAGGCTCTCGACGATATTGACTGTCGAACAGGATTCCATCGGCGAAAACGTATAGAAAACGCGGCCGGCGATATGTGCCAGCGGCAAAAAGCCGAGCTGTTCGTCGGTATCGAGTATGCCGTATGCGGTCTGCAGCGTTTCCATCATGAACATCATGTTGCGCTGGCTCACCATCGAGCCTTTGGGCATGCCGGTAGTGCCGGACGTATATACCAGCACCATGAGGTCTTCCGGATCTGCAGCTGCTATTTCTTTTGCCCAAACGTCCGGATGTTGTTCTTCGTATGCCCTGCCGAGGTCCAGAAGGGCCTCGAAACTCATGCATTGCTCGTCGTGGAGGTTCCTGAGGCCTTCCATATCGAAGATGATGGTTTTCTCGAGCGTTGGCGTACGCTCGCGGACCTCGAGAACCTTGTCGAGCTGTTCTTCGTCTTCGGCAAAATAGAATTTGCTGCCACTGTCGTTAATCAGGTACTCGACCTGATTGGCTGCATCCGTCGGGTAGACACCATTCGTCACGCCGCCGGCGCCGATGATGCCGAGATCAGCGAACATCCACTCCTTATTTATCTCTGAGGCGACCGAACAGATATCGCCGCGCTGCAGTCCCAGTGCTTTGAGGCCCAAGCCTGCAAGCCTGGCCTGTTCTCCGAAATCGCCCCAGGTAAATTCGTTCCAGATACCGAAGTCTTTTTCGCGGATCACGACTTTGTCACCGAGCTCGATGACACGCTTCCAGAACAAGGCGGAGACCGTATTACAGCCGTCGATGACTACTCTGTTATCGATTTCTGTCATCGCTACCGCCAGGTTTTCCGTTGTTTCCATCGGCGGCGGCCTCTAACTCCTTCGTCCTTCATGCCGAGATAGAACTCCTGAATGTCGGTGGCGTTTTGCAGTCTCTCACTGGTGTCTTCCATGACGACGCGACCCGCCTCCATAACGTAGCCGTAGTCACTTATCTCGAGCGCCATTTTGGCATTTTGCTCGACGAGTAAAATGGTCACGTTCTGCTCCTCGTTCAGTCGCTTGATGATCGCGGCAATCTCCGCGACGAGACGTGGCGACAGCCCAAGCGACGGTTCATCGAGCAACATGATGCTGGGCCTCAACATCAGGGCACGACCGATCGCCAGCATTTGTTGTTGGCCACCAGACAGAAACCCTGCCGGCAGTTTCCGCTGCTCTCGTAGGATGGGAAAATAACGATAGACGAGCTCGACGTCGTCGTCGATTTCCTTGTCGTGACGAGTGAATGCACCAACGCGCAGATTTTCCTCGACTGACAGGAATGGAAATACTTCGCGCCCTTCCGGCACGTGTGCGACGCCCAGGCGTGCAACTGCATCCGGATCGCGCCTCTGAATGTCTTGTCCCGCCAGTGTCACAGACCCCTTTTGCGGGTCCATGGCGCCACTGATCGTCTTTAGCACAGTTGTTTTACCTGCACCATTCGCGCCGAGTAGTGTGACGATCTGCTTATCACGAACTTCGAGACTCACGCCACGAATAGCCATGATAGGCCCGTAGTAGGTTTCGACGTTTCTGAGTTCGAGTAAGGCAGTCACGTCAGTCCCCGAGGTAGGCTCTTAATACTTCCGGATGATTCTGAATCTCTTGCGGTGAACCGACGGCCAGCACTGCGCCGTCCGCCAGGGCCATCACCCGGTTCGATGCACGCGAGACCAGGTTCATGTCGTGCTCGACCATAATGACCGTCGCACCGAAGTCCTGATTGATGTCCTCGATCCAGAATGCGACGTCCTCAGTTTCCTCCGGATTGAGTCCTGACGATGGCTCGTCCAGCAACAGCAATTTCGGCTGAATGCAAAGCGCCCGGGCTACCTCGACCATCTTCCTGACACCATAGGGCAGGCTGCCGATGACCTGGTCGCGGTAACGTTGAAGGTCGAGCAGATCGATAACGTCCTCGACGATCTCGCGAAAGCGAAGCTCCTGCTTTGCTACGCCCGGCAGAAACAGCAGTTCACTCAGGAGACTGGTCTTGCGGTGAACATGGCGGCCGATCAGCATGTTCTTGAGTACCGTCTCGTGCTCGAAGAGTTCGGTGTTCTGAAATGTCCTTGCTATACCAAGGCGGGCAATATTATGCGGCGGCATTCGTACGATGCTTTCGCCCTCGAACTCGATATTTCCGCCGTCAGCCTCGTACAGGCGGCTGATCAAATTGAAAATGCTCGTCTTTCCTGCGCCATTCGGCCCGATGATGCTGTAGACCTCCCCCTCTTCCACCTCGAACGTAACGTCGCGCACGGCGTGAACGCCGCCGAAGCTGAGACTCAAGTCTGTGGTGCTTAACAACGTGCCGCTCATCGCACACGCTCCGTGCGCAGATAACTTTTCTGTCGCTTGTGCGTTGCCTTTCTGTATAGGGGAAACTCATCGAAGAACTGGCGTATCTTGCGCCATCGGCCATAGATGCCGAGCGGCTCATAGATAAGGAACAGCACCAGGATCAGGCCGAACATACCCGGCTCGAGCCCCGGCAGCTGCCCAATGAACGCGGGCAGCTCGTCTCTCATGATCGCAATGCCCTGCGGCAGCAGACCGATGAATATGGCGCCGTAGAACACGCCGTGCATCGAACCAAGCCCCCCCACGACGACCATTAGCAGTAGCTGGATGGACATCAGCAAAGTAAAAGCGTCTGGAGCAAGGTAGCCAAGCTTGTGTGCGAACAGGCCACCGGCCAACCCGGTAAATCCTGCGGATAACGCAAACGCAATGCTTTTGGTCCGGGCGAGATCGATACCCATGCTCTGTGCAGAGATCTCCGAGTCACGAATGCCGACCATCGCCCGACCTGTCGGGCCACGGAGAATATTCAGGGCAGCCAACAGGCAGGCAATCGTTACCAACAGGCAAAGATAGTAGAACGGCCGCCCGTCGCTGAAATCGACACCGAGAAAATAAGCGTCCGGTACCAGCATGCCGCGGTAGCCGCCCGTCACGGATTCCCAGTGTGCGATCACCTGTTCAACGATGATAGCGAATGCGAGAGTTGCGATAGCGAGATAGATTCCAGTCATTCGCATCGCCGGCAGGCCGACGATTGCGCCGACGATCGCAGTGATTAGGCCCGCACTGAAAAGTGATAAGGGCAACGGCCAGCCTCGCGACAGTAGATAAGCGTGGACATACGCACCGATGGCCAGGAATGCGGCGTGACCGAGGCTAACGAGGCCCGTGTAACCGACCAGCAGCATCAGGCCGATGCCGGCGACCGCATATATCAGGACGAGCGCAAGCTCACCGACGTAGAAGTTGTCCAGGCTTAACGGCGCGATCAATGCAGCGATGACAAGTAAGCCGTACCAAAATCTCTGACCGTTGTGCTTAAAGAGATCAACGTCCTGTCTGTATTTTGTTTTGAATATGAAACGCAAAACTAAACCTTCTTCTGCTGCATGGTCGCGAAGATGCCTTGGGGGCGAATAAATAACATCAGGATCAAAATTACGTAGGCACTGGTGTCGGAGAATCCGGTGGGAAGATAAAGGCCGGCAAATTGCTCGACGACGCCAACGATCAGGCCGCCGACGATGGCGCCTGGCAGACTGCCGAAGCCGCCGACGACTGCCGCCGCAAACGCCTTGATGCCGATAAAGCCCATGACCGGTTCGACCAGAGATACCGGCGCCACAAGGACTCCTGCGACAGCAGCAATCGCTGCCGACATTGCCCAGACCATCGAATAAATGCGTTTGACCGGAATACCGACGTAGTAAGCCGCCAATTGATTCTGCGAGGCAGCCTGCATGGCGATTCCTAATCGGGTATGGCGAAAAAACAGATACAACACGACACAAAGAATCGCGGTCCCGGCAATGATCGCCAGGTTCTCGAAGCCGATCGAGACTTCGCCGAATCGAGCCACGCCGCCCGCGAAAGGATTGGAGATCGTCTTGGTGTCACTGCCCCAGACGGCGCCCGCAAGAGCCCGAAGAATGAAGCCCAGGCCGATCGTAATCATCAGTACAGCGAACGGCGGCTCCCCGATCATCGGACGCAGTATTGCCCGTTCGATCAGCACGCCGATAAATGCCATCGTAAGAATGGTGGCAATGAGCCCCCAGAAGAACGGCAGCCCCATCAGGTTGATATAGGTGAAGGCGACATAGGCGCCGAGCATCATCATGTCGCCCTGTGCGAAGTTCACCATTTCGGTGGCCTTGTAAATCAATACAAAACCGAGCGCAATCAGGCCATAGACGCAGCCCTGCGATATACCACTGACGAGTAGTTGGAATACTTCCATAAGCGTTCAATAATGGGCTGGGAGCGTCGTCTATTACCTGTTATTTCGGGCGCCAGACTTGTTCTTTTGCGTTAATTTTCGCCAGCCCAAATGGAGCCTAGCATAACGAACAGGAATTCAAGCCTTGATTGATGACCCGTGGTTTTACGCCGTGGCGGTCCCAGCGGTCATCATGTTCGGGATATCCAAAGGCGGCTTCGGCGCCGGTTTCGGCATGATTGCAGTACCACTGATGGCGCTTATCGTATCGCCCGTCCGGGCCGCAGCAATCCTGCTGCCCATTCTGTGCCTGATGGACGTATTTGCCTTGTGGGCGTATCGGGGAAAATGGGTCTTGCCCGAACTCCGCATGTTGGTCCCGGCCTCACTGATCGGCATCGCTGTCGGTACCCTGTTATTCGAATATATGAGCCCGGCGATCATTCGCCTGATTCTCGGCTTTATCGCCATCGCATTTACGCTGAATCACTGGTTTCACCTGACAACCAAGGGAGATTTGGAACGGCCGGTCTATCCGCCTCTCGTCGGCACGATCGCGGCGGCGACGGCGGGCTTCACGAGCTTCATAGCGCACGCGGGCGGACCGCCGTTGGATATGTATTTGTTGCGACGCAAGCTCGACAGAACAGCATTTGTGGGAACCACTGTGGCGTTTTTTGCGATTGCCAACTACGTCAAACTGTTGCCTTATGCCTGGCTGGGGCAACTTGACGGTAACAATCTCGGCACGTCCCTTGCGCTAGCGCCTCTCGCGCCGATCGGTATTGGTCTCGGTGTTTGGATGCACCGGAGAGTCAGCGACCGAACCTTTTTTCATGTCGTGTACACGATGCTTTTTGTTGTTGGCGTGAAACTCGTCTACGACGGCATCGGCGGAACTTAAAGCGCGCAGCGAATTTGAAGCGCGCAGCGTTACGTCGCAACACTCATACAGACATCGCGGGTTTTGTTGGCAGCAATCGGGCTGGCATTTTTTGCCAACCCTCGTCGGAGCTCCCCCACTGCCTTTACGGACTGATCTGGGCGTTCAAACCCGGATCTTTGCG
>PVMS01049610.1_pt1 | contig 19169 bp, 14 predicted proteins | sample 1853461 | NCBI WGS metagenome assembly PVMS01 (sample SAMN08582032, study PRJNA380276) | Marine sediment metagenome, whole genome shotgun sequencing project. | isolation source: ocean sediment barecode stripped | collected 2017 | reverse complement strand
TTATCTACTTTATTAGCTACCAATGACAAAACTTTTACATCTCTTTTTATAAATGATTCATAAGCCAAATGTAAGTTGGAAACGAGCTCATCAACGGTCTTACCCTTACCACTGCCAACTATTATCGTTGGAATTCCTAAATTTTTAGCTATTACAACATTGATATCCAGTTCGACAAAAAGAGCTTCGCCGGAAAAATCTGTACCCTCTACTAAAATGAAATCAAATTTTTCTTCCAGATCCTTGTATTTTTCGATTATGATATCGACTATTTCTCCTTCATTTCCGCTCGCTTTTTTATGAATTACATCAGACCCGGTGATCGCAAAACAATCTTCATAATTCATATCCAAGTCAAAATGTGACAATACCGTATCTATATGATTATCTTTTTTATCTGCAGGAAAGTCATCAATAATCGGTCTGAAATACCCAACTTTTTTAGTTTTACCCAATAACATTCTCATCAATCCTAATGCAATAATAGATTTACCACTTTCGGGTTCGCTTGTTGCTATATATACTGCTTTACTCATCTTTAAAAAGTTTATACAAAGATACTTTTAAAGAATATAATAAAATTGATTTTAGTCATGTTAATTCAGAAAAAAGAAGGACTTATATTCGTATCATAGAATAAAAAATATCATATTTTCAATTAGCGATATTTCTGAATTTCTAATTCACGATTGAGGTTAAATACCAAAAAGTAGTTAACTGGTTTACAATGGTTTGACTTTTCTATCCCGCTTGGTGAAATATACTTTTCCATTTTTAAATATTTTCTTTCTATATCCAAATAAATGAAAAATATCTTTGGTCATATATTTGGCTATTTTAGGATTTACGATTAACCCATGCCTATGCTGAGGATCAATTTTCACACCCGGAATTAGACGCAAAAAGTGGTTAATTTTTATTTTACGAGCCACAAGGGATGCCTTTAGCCAAAATATTGATATTTTATTAAGTATGAAATAACCATCATCTCCCAGATTTTGGTACAGTGGCATAAAAATTCTTCCACTATCATTTGCAGTTATTTCTTGCCCGTTGCTTTGGGCCAAACTTTGATGCCTCTCTATATGTTCAAAATTTTTAAAACCTAAATGCATTTTGAAATGTTCTTCTTTTTTGATGGTGTATTTATAGATGATTTCAAAAAATACATTCTTAAAATATTTTTCTAAAAGTTCTTTTTTGTACTTATTAAAATTCGGAAGATTTTTTTTCTTTATACATTTTGAATACACCAGGGCCAACCAAATGAATGCTTCACATTTTACAATGGATTCTTTATCATGATGTTCTCCTCCTTCAAAACCCAGGGCTATATGACCAAATTCATTTATGTAGGTAAGAAGAGGCCCGTCGAGATATTCTTCAATGCCGAGAACAATAGGTATTGAAAAATTAGATGAAAATTTCCTATTGTTTAATGAATCACTTATAGTAATGAAGGGTATTGTTGCTGAGGAAGTAGTATGCAAGTCCAAAAAATAGAAAGGCCCTCTGTTAGTTCTCAAAATTTCTTTGATATATCCGAATATTTCAATTTGCTCTTTGACTTCAGCAGTTAAAATTGCTGTACCATTATTGATAGCTTCAATGTTCTCTTCATCCCATATTCTGTTTAAATCGGAAGACTCATATCTTATTCCTTTTTCTAAAGCATTAATATTGCCCAAAATTATGTACAGGTTACCTTCAAAAGCAATACTATCTTCTCTTATTTTATGAATTACCTTATTGGCGGCTTTTACTCCAGCCTTTTCATTACCATGAATACCGGCTAAAATGATCACTGTTGGTGATTGGACGAAACCTTCAACAATTCCTATTATGCGGTTCGATTCTTTAAAAAAGGAAGAATTATTATTTTTAGCCATCTTTTGGAGGAATATTTTCCAGTTTTTCAACGTCGCGTTTGGTTAATATACCAATTAAATCACCCTCTTCCAGTATTGGTAAGCAACCTATTTTATTTAATATCATTATTTCTTTTGCTTCCAAAACAGATACTTCACAGCCTACGGTAATAATATGTTTGATCATAATGTCCTTGGCAACAAGTGACTTCTTTTTAGCTAAATTAATTTCGTCGAGATTGGTTTTTGTAATTATGCCAACTACTTTATTTTTGTTATTAACAACGGGCAGGTGGTGGATATCCTTCCATTCCATTATTTTTACAACCAGATCTACCAAGTCATTTTCATTTACGACAAAAATTTCGGTGGTCATAAATTTCTCGAGTTTCATATCACTCATATCAATGTCATATCCTACTCTTCCACTTGCCAGTTTCCACTGATGAACGGGTTTTCCTTTTATCTGATTTTTATATAACGAGGAGGTTAAAGCAGCGTTTGCTATATCGGTAGTTAAGTTCTTTTTCAATTTCCTATTACTTTTTGCCAACCAGAGACTTCCGGTTTGATGCGCGTCAACCCTATCTTCAATAATTTTTAAGTACTTATTAATATCCGATCTATTGATGTTTGATTTTTCTAAACCTAAATATGCCATGGGTAAGAGTTTTTCCTTTACCAATCGTCCGGCAGAGAACCCTTCTCCAAACCAATTAAAATAAGTATTTATACCTGTTCTTGCTGCATTTATAAAATTGCCCTTAACTTCTTTAAAAGGCGTTTTCTTATATATGGATTTAAATTCATCTGGCATTCCTTGCATAACACCAACCCAAAATACAGCATTGGCAATTTCATCTCTGACTGTTGGTCCGGAAGAGATATATCTATTCTCTATACGGAAATGTGGTAATCCTCCGGTTACCCCATAGCATAATCGATTCCATCTGTAAATTGTTCCGTTTAAAATATTTATTGCGGTTAGTCTTGGAATTTTCCCATCATCTAATACTTTAACCGCATCTTCCTTAAAATGATCACAAGTTAACAATGGAGTGTATCTTACTATATCATCCTTAAATAATTCGATTATCGATTTTTTCACCCAACCATTACCAAATGACACCCTTGGTTTTTGTTCTCTCAATAAAAAGGATTGATTTCGAATATCCATACTCTGTTGAAAAAGCGCTATTCGGGTTTCACTCCAGAGCTCTTTTCCAAATAATATAGGTGAATTTGTCATAATGGATAAGACAGGACCTGCTATGGTTTGAGCCCAGTTGTACTGATCGACAATTTTGTCCAGTGGAATTTGTAAATGTACTTGAAAACTTGTATTGCATGCTTCGAACAATATTGTTTCATGTTTAAGTATGAGTTCATCCACGCCTTCAATCCGTAGCTTAAAGTCATTACCACGGATATTTTTCAGAACGTCGTTTAAAACTTTATATCTTCTCAAAGGTGTTATATTTTCAAACACCAGATCTTTTTTCTTTAATGTGGGCAAAATGCCTGCAAGTAATATTTTATCATTGTCAAATTTCTTTGCAGAGCGATGGGCTTTGTTCAGTAAAAGATTTATTTGATCTTTTAGTTTCGAAAAGCAATTGGTTGTAAGAAGAAGAGGGTCTAAATTGATTTCCAGATTAAAAAGAGCTATCTCTGTAGTAAAATGCGGGTCATTAATATCTTTGAGTATTTCTAATGCCCTTTTTGAAGGACGATATTTATTGTCTATTATACAAAGTTCTTGTTCAGCTCCTATTCGTTGTACCTCCTTTTCAAATAGGTTATTTTCAATCATTATCTCCAAGGCTCTTACATCATTTAATAAATGATATAAATAGTCTTTTCGATCCTTTAAGCTCTTGATTGCTTTTACCGATTGAGAACCCATAAACAGAGGTGTTAAAGAATATAAAAATACTCTAAAATACCTCTGTATTAAATGATTAAAATCATGTTTTAGGTGAGAAGCTTAATACAAACTTTTAATTGTAAATAACAAAGAGGAATTAAGCCACAAATAATGGCCTTCCATTCATTAGATCATTAACCTTGCCCGCTATGTTATCGAGTACAGATTCATTCTCAAAATTACAGATAACTTCGTCAATGAAATCGATAACAGTTTTCATATCCTCCTCTTTTAAACCTCTTGTTGTAATTGCCGCTGAACCAACTCTGATACCAGATGTAATAAATGGTGATTTGTCATCAAATGGAACCATGTTCTTATTTACTGTAATATCGGCTTTTACAAGTGCATTTTCTGCTTCTTTCCCGGTAATATTTTTATTTCTGAGATCGATCAACATCATATGATTATCAGTTCCACCGGATATTAAATCATACCCCTTAGCTACTAAGGCTTCTGCCATTGCATTTGCATTTTTTTTCACTTGGATTTGATAGTGTAAAAACTCATCTGTCAGCACTTCACCGAAGGCAATTGCCTTTGCTGCAATAATATGCTCTAAAGGTCCGCCTTGAGTTCCCGGAAATACGGCTGAGTTCAATAAAGTACTCATCATTTTAGTTTTTCCTTTTAAAGTTTTCTCACCGAAAGGATTTGGAAAATCTTTTCCCAACATAATTAATCCGCCTCGTGGACCTCTAAGAGTTTTGTGCGTTGTGGTCGTAACTACATGACAATGAGGAATTGGATCAGATAGAATACCTTTCGCTATCAATCCTGCCGGATGCGAAATATCTGCTAATAATATTGCACCTACACTATCTGCAATTTCTCTAAAGCGTTTAAAATTGATATCTCTGGAATAGGCTGAAGCACCAGCAATTATCATTTGAGGTTTTATCTCGCTTGCTTTCTGTTGTATTTTATCATAGTTCAAAACACCGGTCTCTTTTTCTACTCCATAGAAGAATGTTTTGTATAGTTTACCCGAAAAATTAACCGGAGAACCATGGGTTAAATGTCCATCATGAGAAAGATCAAAACCCAAAATAGTATCCCCAGGTTTTAGTATGGCCTGATAGGCAGCTGCATTTGCTTGTGAACCGGAATGTGGTTGCACGTTAACATATTCTGCCCCGAAAATTTCTTTTGCTCTGTCAATTGCAATTTGTTCTACTATATCCACCACTTCACAACCCCCGTAATAGCGTTTTCCGGGATATCCCTCGGCATATTTATTGGTCAAAACAGATCCGGCTGCTTCCATAACCTGTCCGCTCACATAATTTTCTGAAGCAATAAGCTCTAATCCATTTGTTTGTCTTTCTTTTTCGTCTTCTATTAAGTCAAAAATCAATTGATCTCTTTGCATGTTTTGATACCTTTAAGTTCGTTTTAAAAATCGAGCTAAATTTACGGAATTCATTTTGCAAATTCCTAGATTATTTTGGAATACTCACAAGGATCCCTAAAGTGGTTGCCTTACTATTCATAAAGTGGTTTTTGGTAATCCGGGAAGCGGAACTTCTAAAATTCCATAATGCGAATTATGAGCAACGACATTTCCATTTTCTATTATCAATAGTTGTGGTGATTGATGTCTTACATCAAACATGTCTTGGATCAAATTTGATAAGGGTCTGTATTTTATAATATCCAGGAAATAATATGGCTTTTCAAGTTTATTAATCTTTTTTTCGAACCTGTTCAATACCATGCCGCTTATTCCGCAACGTGTACTGTGTTTGAAAATTAAAATGGACTCTTTCGATGACAGCTTAACGAGTTCTTCCAGCTGATGTTGCTCATTCAACACAATTCGATTAGAATCGTTATTTTGATCTTCGATATTAAAAATATTTTTTAAAAAATTCATTTATTATTAACTTAGGAGATATGATTTAATTCAATAATCGTGATTTCTGGCATAATACCGGCTCTTCCGGGGAAACCTAAAAATCCAAATCCTCTATTGACATATAAGAATTCTCCCGATTTTTCATACAGATCCGCCCATTGTGGGTAAATGTATTCAATAGGACTCCATTTAAATCCCGGAATTTCAATTCCAAATTGCATACCATGCGTATGCCCTGACAAAGTCAGATCGAAATGTGATTTATGAGGTAATACTTTTTTTGTCCAATGTGTAGGGTCGTGCGACATTAAAATTTTGAAGGGTATATTTTCCAGACCTTTTATTGCTTCATCCAGATCACCCCTTTGCGGGAAAGGTCTGTTCCCCCAATTTTCAACACCTACGATACCAATACTTTCTCCATTTTTTGAGATGATCGAATTTTGATTATTCAAAAGCTGGAAATTCATTTCGCTTTGATATTCATAAAGAAGATTCATATTATCCACTTTTGCTTGTTCGGAATCCCATTTTTTATAATCACCATAATCGTGATTTCCCAATACGGAGTAAACACCATTTTTGCTTCTTAATTTTTTGAAATCTGAGAGAAATGGTATTATTTCTCTAGAATCATTATTCACCAAATCTCCGGTAAATAAAATCAAATCGGGATCTTGTTGATTCACCAAATCAATACCCTTTATTATTGCTTCTTTGCTGTCAAAACTTCCGGAATGGATATCTGAAATTTGAACAATTTTAAAGCCGTGAAATGACTTTGGTAAATTATTAAATTCTAACTTAACTCTATTGATCTGAAAATTGTATTTGCCTTTTGTTATTCCGTAAAGCATTGAAGCAAATGGAATTGCCGCTATTGTAAGTCCTGTTTGACGAATGAATTTTCTTCGTCCTGGGATAGCAAATTTAGAACTATTTTTTGTAAATAAATTTTTTAAACCGAGATAGATGATTGTCAAAAATCTAAGAATATCCTCGAATAAAAAAAACACAATCAGCAATAGTTTAAATACAAAAAAAGAAAAGAAAAAACCAATGAATAAATTAGGTATAAGGGTTGCATTCAGTGGTTTTTCTTGAAAATTGGAATATAAAAAATACAAGCCGATGTATGCTATTATAATACAAAGAAGGTACAAATAATTGAGTATTTTTTTGTATCTATGATTTTGCAATCCCTTCCTCAATGCATAATAAACATAGACATCAATTCCTATAAAAAAGAGAATAGTTAATGTAATATTTAATGAAATATTTCTTGTTGACATTAAAGCTTGTTTCTAAATTTTTCTTCGTTTTCTTTCTGTTTTGAGTAGCGCCAATTCTCTATTTGTCTGACCTGCAACAGAGGTGTTTTCCTCTGCTCTCCTTATCAAATAAGGCATCACATCTTTTACGGGGCCGAAAGGTAAATATTTTGCCACGTTAAAGCCTGCATTAGCCAAATTATAGCTAATATGATCGCTCATGCCATACAGCTGTCCGAACCATAAACGATCATCCGTTAGCTTATAATCTGATTTTTTTATCATATCCATGAACAAGTAAGAGCTCTCTTCATTGTGGGTTCCATTAAATATGCTGATGTCGCTTAAATTATTGAACATATATTCTAGAATTTCATCAAAATTTTTATCAGTAGATATTTTGTCCTTACAAATTGGATCTAAATAACCATGCTGAACGGCTCTTTCGCGTTCTTTTTCCATATAGGCACCTCTTACTAATTTTATCCCAAGTTTAAATCCTTTGCTTTTCGCCCTTGTGTGAAGTTCTTTTAAATACTCCATTCTGTCATTTCTATAAGCTTGGATCGTTGTAAAAACAATTGTTTTTTTAATGTTATATTTCTCCATCATTTTCTCAACCAAATCATCAACGGCCTTCTGCATCCAACTTTCTTCAGCATCAATTAACAAGGGGATATTCTGTTCATATGAAGCCTTAGAAACTCTGTTATATCGTGCAATTACACGATCCCATTCCTCGAATTCATCGTCGTTTAATTTAAGGGTTTCTGATACTTTTTGGTACAAGGCAATGCGACCAAATCCTGTTGGTTTAAAAACAGCAAAGGGAATGGCTTCCTTTTCTTTTGCAAAATTGATAATCTTTAACACTTTATTCATGGCATTATCAAACTGCTTTTCATTTTCTTTTCCCTCTACAGAATAGTCTAAAACAGAATATACCTTTTTCGTATACATTTTATCGATATTTTGCATACAATCATCTTCGGTAACTCCTCCACAAAAATGATCAAATACTGTGTAACGAATCAACCCCTCCACAGGAAGTTTTGTTTTTAATGCGAATTTTGTAATAGTAGTACCTATTTTTACTAAAGGTTCACTTTTGATCAACTTGAACAAAAAGTATGCACGCTCTAATTCTGAATTGGATTTTAATGAGAACGCAACTTCTGTATTATCAAATATTTTTTTCATATCAATGATAAATTTGTACAAAGATACTTAGACGAATTTATTTTATTCAAAAATTTGAGCGTTATTTGCATCTTCAAAATTAAATATATGAACGCTATTTTATCCACAAATTATTACGTGCATTTCAATGACGACGCATTTGTGGCTTTGAGAAAATATTTTAAGGATAATTTTCACTCAAAGTTATTTGTTTTGGTGGATTCCAATACAAGAAAAAGCTGTCTGACTCATTTTTTGGGACAAATTGAATTGGATTTGAATTTTGAAATTATAGAGATTGAAGCAGGAGAAATTCATAAAAATATTGATACATGTGGTAAGATATGGAATCAATTGACAAAGCTTGGCGCTGACAGAAAAAGTATATTGATTAATCTAGGAGGTGGCGTGATCACAGACATGGGGGGGTTTGTAGCTTCAACTTTTAAGAGAGGTATTAAATTCGTCAATATCCCAACAACTTTATTGAGTATGGTGGACGCATCTGTTGGAGGTAAAACAGGAGTGGATCTGGGTGCTCTAAAAAACCAAATAGGGATGTTTAGTAATCCGGAGATGGTTTTGATCGATACTGCATTTTTAAAGACCTTAAGTGAGAGAGAAATGCGATCGGGTCTGGCAGAAATTATCAAATATGGATTGACTTTCGATATAAATATATGGCATCAATTAAGGTCGATCACTAATTTGGAATATGAATCTTTGGATGAATTGGTATATCGATCCATCGTAATAAAGAACGACGTTGTTTTAAAGGATCTAAAGGAAGAAAACTTAAGAAAAATATTGAATTTTGGACATACAATGGGGCATGCAATAGAATCCTATTTTTTAGAAGACAAAGAAAAAAGCAGCCTGACACATGGAGAATCAATTGCCATAGGAATGGTGATTGAATCCTATTACTCCTCTCAATTATTTGATTACCCAATTTCCGAAACACAAGATTTAAAGGATTTCGTGATTCGTTTTTATGGAAAAGCACCAATTCTCACCTCCGATTTTGAAGCAATTATCAGTTTAATGCAATACGATAAGAAAAACGTAAATGGGATGGTAAACTTCGCTTTACTTAAAAATACAGATGAATTTGCCATTAATGTACAAGTGGATAATAAGCTTTTAATAGAAGGTCTCAACTACTATAACTCCTGATTTTTTAAAATCTATCATTGATCCAATTTGAAATAACTTCCAGGGCAATTGGCGAAAAAGTTTCCTCATTAGATGCATATTCTGAAAAAGAACCGGTTTCTGAAGTTTGAAATAAATGATTTAAATCTGGTAATACCGCTATGGTAACATCATTATTATTAGCAGATTTTAAGTTTTTTTCAATTTCTTCCAAATTAATGGTCGCTTCCACTTGAAAATCTTTTTCACCATTTATTGCCAAAACAGGACAATTCACTTTAGTCAAATATTCAATAGGATCAAGCTTTATAAATGTCCTCATCCAAGGCGATGTTAATAAATTTACCTGTTGCTCAATAACTTCATCCGTCAATTGGCTTTTTAGCATTTCTGAAGAACTGTTTCTCATTTCGCCAAATATTGCGATAATTTCATTTTTAGAATCTTCCCCTTCGTAATTTGCACATATTTCATATATTTTTGAGGAGTATTGTTCGTTAATTTCAATATCATTTTGAGATACACCTCCTAATTCCATGGCTTTTCTTGTTTGTGATATAAGAATTTCTTTACCAGAAATTCCCGGTGCTGCAAGTAGAACGCAGAAAGCTATCTTTTTGTCTTCTGAAGCTACCATTGGAGCGATCAAACCGCCTTCGCTATGACCTATCAACCCAATTTTTGTAATATCTATTATGTCGTTCCTTGTGCGCAAATAGGCAACGGCTGCTTCAACATCACTTGCGAAATCGAAAGTAGTTGCACGCTCATAATTACCCTCAGACCCTGCAGTTCCTCTATCATCATACCTCAAAACGGCTATACCTCTACGAGTTAAATGATCTGACAAGACCAAGAACGGTTTATGGCCTAATAATTCTTGATCTCTATTCTGGGGCCCCGACCCGGTAATTAAAATGGCTACCGGAGGGTTCTTTATATTAATGGGAATTGTCAGAGTACCTGACAACTTTATGTTTTCTGCCTTCCCGTTCATAAATACAACCTCTTCAGAGAGATATGGATAGGGCTCTTTCGGCTCTTGGAGTTTAGCTTCTGCCTTGTATTTTCCACGGGTCAAATTTAGTGAGAATGGGGCACCACCCTGCGTGAAAGTCCCAATTATGGATATGCCATCGAATGTACCCACATATTTAATTCCATATTTACTTATATTAATCATCAATAAATTATCAACGAACGATGTGCTGTCTGTTACGAGTCCTTCAGCACCCTGACTTGGGCTATCCATTGTGCTACTGAGGACACCTTCTTTTTCCAAAATATTAAATACGATTGGCAATTCTTGCGACTGGACCTTTAAAACCCCTTTCCAGCTGCCGATAATATTATCCTGAGCTGTGGTAAGCAGCGTTATAAACAAAAAATGAAATAGTATTTTAAGCTTTAGTTTGGTTTTCATAATTTAGGTTTGAAATTTATACAAATGTAGAGATATATTACATTGCAAGTCATTCTCCAGAATAAAATTTTAAAATTATTGGTTGTGTTTGGAATGATCTAATAGATGTCTCAGACTTATAACAAAAACCTATCTTTACAAAAAATATATAGCAATGATCAGCTTAATTACTAATATAAAGGAACTATTACAATTACGGTCTGATGATGTTGAAAAAGTTTCAGGTATAGAAATGAATAATCTACCCACTATTAAAAATGCTTTTTTATTATTGGAAGATGATCTTATTGCTGATTTTGGAGAAATGCAAAATTTACCAAAAATAGATCCGGATATTATTATTGATGCCGAAGGTAAAATAGTATTACCGGCCTGGTGTGATTCGCACTCACATATAGTTTATGCTGAAAATAGAGAGGACGAATTTGTAGATAGAATAAAAGGTCTTTCTTATGAAGAAATTGCATCTAAAGGAGGCGGAATTTTGAATTCAGCTAAAAAATTACAGACTGCTTCAGAAAAAGAGCTCTATCAACAAGCATCTGAAAGAATTAAAGAAATAATGTCTTTAGGAACCGGGGCACTTGAAATTAAATCCGGTTATGGATTAACAGTTGCATCAGAATTAAAAATGCTGAGGGTTATAAAAAAACTTGCAAATGACTATCCTATACAAATCAAAGCTACATTTCTGGGAGCACATGCTTTTCCGGAGAAATTTAAAGAGGATAAAGAAAAATATATCGATTTGATCTGTGAGGTGATGATTCCCGAAGTGTCCAAGGAAAATTTGGCTGAATTTGTCGATGTATTTTGCGAAACAGGATATTTCGATGTATCACAAACAAATCGGATCTTGAAAACAGCAAAACAATTTGGTCTAATTCCTAAAATTCATGTCAATCAATTTAATAGTATCGGTGGCGTACAACTTGGTGTAGAGAATTCGGCATTAAGTGTTGATCATCTTGAAATTTTAACCACCGAGGATCTCGACGAATTAAAGAATAGCGATACCATGCCTGTAGCTTTACCCGCTTGTTCGTATTTTTTAAGTATACCTTATACGCCGGCAAGGGAGATCATTGATGCTGGTTTGCCACTATGTTTAGCATCCGATTTTAATCCCGGAAGCTCTCCCAGTGGGAATATGAATTTTGTAGTTGCCACAGCATGTATTAAAATGCAAATGACACCTGAAGAAGCGATCAATGCCGCAACCATAAATGGTGCCTATGCCATGAACCTTTCTAAAACCCATGGCAGTATTACCAAAGGGAAAAAGGCAAATTTGATAATTACAAAGCAAATTCCTTCTTATAATTATATCCCATATGCGTTTGGCAGTAATTTAATCGAGACAGTAATTATCAACGGAAATGTGATTTGAAAGTTAAAAATACTGTATTTTTATAGAAAGGTCCGATGAACCTAAATTTCTGGTAAACATAAACTTAAGTGTTTCAAATTATCGCAACTACTCAGTATGAGCTTAACATTAGGGGAATTCATAAAAATAAATACCATAACTCCCCTCTTGAGCCTGTCTGCCTCTGGAAGGAGGGGTTTGGGGTGTGTTATATCGAAAACCCCATTATTTTTATGGATTTCCCCGCCATTTTGTTATTGCACTGATTAGTTACAAATTATTAAATAAAAAAAATTCAATAAATAACTGACATGAAAATTAAATCAATAATTACTTTCTTTTTTCTGATATTCTACGCATCCATCTTAATTGGTCAAGAAAAATCCTTTGATGTTGTTTTCAGACTATCCGTTGCAGAAGAGCTTAAACCTTCATTCAGATCCGATGGGAGGTTGTTTGTGTTTTTAAATCAGAATCCGAACGTAGAACCATATACCCAATCGTGGCCGGGTAAGGAGAATAATATTTTCGCTAAAAATATAACAGGATTAGAAGCTGATAATATTTTTATTATTGAAAATCCTGAGGGATGGAATAAAACATCGGAATGGAATTTCAAAAATGTTCCGGAAGGGGTGTATTATGTCCAGGTTTTATGGCATCAAGATGTAGAAGGATCCAATTTTAAAGCACCGGGTAACCTATACAGCACAAAGCAGAAAGTAGAGATAAATAAATCGACATTATTAAATATATCGTTAGATAAACAGATGGTCCATCTGGAAATTGAAGAAAATGAATTCGTGAAATATGTCAACTTCAAGAGCGATACCTTATCCAAATGGTGGAAGAGACCGATGTATCTTAAAGCCTCAATATTATTACCAAATAATTATGATAAAAATTCTAATACAGCCTATGCAATAAGATATAATATTGCCGGTTACGGAGGAAGGTTTACCCGGATTAACAGAGCCGTTAAGAATGAACGCTTTATGGAGTGGTGGAAATCTGAGGATGCACCACAAGTAATAAATGTCTTTTTGGATGGCGATAGCCCTTTTGGGGATAGCTATCATATGGATTCAAATAATAGCGGTCCGTATGGTTATTCATTGATTAATGAATTAATTCCCTATATAGAAAATAAATACCGTGGAACGAACTCGTCAAAAACTAGATTTGTAGATGGTTGTTCTACAGGAGGTTGGGTATCATTAGCACTGCAATTGTACTATCCTGATTTTTTTAATGGAGTTTTTTCTTATAGCCCTGATGCTATAGAATTTGAGAATTATCAGCTAATAAATATTTACAAAGATAAAAATGCTTTTATCAATGAGTATGGTTATTTACGTCCTGTTATGAGAATGACGGATGGGGAGCCTGTTATATCATTGGAAAGATTAATTCAATATGAAAATGTTTTGGGAGCATCGGATACTTATCTAAATTCCGGCGGTCAATTTAGTGCGCATACCGCCCTTTATAGTGAAAGAGGGTAGAATGATTTACCCAAACCTTTGTTTGATCCGGAAACCGGGGTATTAGATTCACTGGTTGCAGAAAGCTGGAAAAAATATGATTTTAAATTGTATATAGAGAAAAATTGGGAAGTATTAGGACCAAAATTGCAGGGGAAAATTTTTATTTGGATGGGAGATATGGATCATTTTTATCTGAATTTGGCAACACGGTCGTTTAGCGATTATTTAGAAACCACTACAAACCCGAAATCTGATGCGGTGATTGTTTTTGCACCAAATAAAGGACATTGTGCAATTTTTTCTAACAAAGTAATTTTACAACAAATTAAAAAAAGACTTGAGCTGATCCGTTCAAAAAATGGGGATGATTAATTTTTTGTAATAATTTTATTGTTTTATTCTACTATCAATTATAAACTGTTAATTTTGGTATTAAATTTGTTAGGAATTAAATGTGTTAAAGACTATTTATTTAAATTAATAGAATGCGATTACTAGTTTTTATTATAAGTTATTTTTTACTTATTACTAATGTTGACCTCGAAGAAGTAAGACAATTGTATAAGGTGGTGGATTTATCGCAAGAGAATGCTACTTTTTTGCATGATAAATTAGAGAACATCACAAAATCAGATGAGAAAGTTCTTGTTGCTTATAAGGGGGCGGTTACCTCTATGACGGCAAAATACGAGAAGAATGTTAAACTTAAAAAAGAAGTTTTTGAAGTTGGCGTGAATTTATTGGAATTCGCAATTACTTCTGATCCGGATAATATTGAAATCAGGTTTGTCAGAATGAGCGTACAGCAAAACAGTCCGAAAATTTTGAATTATCACAAAGAAGTTGATGAGGATAAAAAGTATATCCTAAATAACTTTAACCAAATTACTGAACCGGAGCTAAGTTCCTATATCAAAGACTATATTTTAAGTTCGAATAATTTCACGGAAGAAGAAAAAAATGTAATTTCACAGCCATAAAATGAACCTGTGGCTGTACCTGCTTTTAAAGAAATTTCTGCTAAAATATCTGCCCTTAAATGCTGTGTAATAATACCTACCTTTAATAATGACAAGACATTAAAAAAGGTAGTGGATGATGTTTTATTGTATACCTCTGATATTATCATTGTAAATGATGGGAGCACAGATAAAACGTCCCTGATCTTGAAGGATTACAATGAGCTGATTCAAATTCATTACCTAAAAAACAAGGGAAAAGGACTCGCTTTAAGAAAGGGTTTTAAAAGAGCTTATGAAGAAGGGTTTAAATATGCAATAACCATAGATTCCGATGGACAACATTTTGCCTCGGATATTCCCATATTTATTACCGAACTTCAAAAGTATAAAAAAGTCTTATTGATTGGGGCGAGGAACATGTCCCAAGAATCTGTTCCAAAAAACAGTAGTTTTGGAAATAAATTTTCAAATTTCTGGTTTTGGGTAGAAACCGGTAATCGACTTTTGGATACACAATCCGGGTTTCGGTTATACCCATTGAGAACTTTGAACAAGATCAAGTTTTATACTACTAAATTTGAATTTGAAATAGAAGCTATTGTAAAAGTTGCCTGGAGAGGCATACGGGTAAAAAATATTCCTATTGAGGTATTGTATAATCAAGATAGAGTATCTCATTTTAGACCATATAAAGACTTTGCAAGGATCAGTGTTTTAAATACTTGGTTAGTTTTGGTTGCATTCTTCTATATCAAACCAAGAGATTTTTTTCTCAAGATAAAGCGAAAAGGAATTAAACGATTCTTTGTAGAAAACTTTCTGCATAGTGCCGACTCCCCAAGTAAAAAAGCAATGTCAATCGCTCTGGGAGTTTTTATTGGCACCTCACCTTTTTGGGGATTTCATGGTATATTAGCATTAGCTTTGGCTGCAACTTTTAAATTGAACAAAGCCATTGCGTTTGCTTTTTCAAATATTAGTATTCCTCCGATGGTTCCAATCATTATTTATGCTAGTTATAAATTAGGAACTTGGATGTTAGGTACAGAAGAAGTGAGTTTTGATATGGATAATATCACAACTAATATTAAATTGCTAAAGAGTATTAAAGAATACCTTGTTGGTAGTTTTTTATTAGGTCTTCTATCAGCACTGACTTTTGGGTCATTAAGTTATATTGTATTAAAATTAAGAGCTAACAGATAGTGAATAATATCTTTCTTAAATTTCACGAATACTTTAAAAACAGGAAATTACTTTTGCTAGGTTTTCTGGTGTTATTGTTGAGTATTTTGTTGTTCTTTTCACTTGGGCTAAATTTAGAAGAGGATATATCAAAACTAGTTCCACAATCAGAAAAAACCAGAACCCTGAATAAGGTTTTAAGAAACACTGATTTTTCAGATAAAATAATTGTAAACATTTCCATATCAACTGAAGGAACAGCGGATGATCTAACAAGTTATGCCACTGAAATTATTGATAGTATTCAAACTACATGTGGCGATTTTATATTGAATATACAAGGTGAAATCCCTCAGGAGAACATAGTAGAAACTATGGATTTTGTTTATGCCAATTTGCCGCTATTTTTAACCGATGATGACTATACGTATTTAAAACAACTAATTGTGCCGGATAGCATATCTATTCTTGTGCAAAACAATTATAAAATGCTTATTACCCCTAGTGGATTTATAGCAAAGCAGACTATTAGAAAGGATCCTTTTGGATTGACATTTAGAGCGTTAAACAAATTAAACAAATTAAAAATATCAAATAATTTTGAAATTTACAATGATTTTTTGGTTACAAAGAATAAAAAGAATTTATTATTGTTCATTAAGCCGAAATTGCCAACAAACGAAACGGATTCGAATAGGGAATTTGTTAAAAAATTATATGCAATATCGGAACATCTGAATAACAAATATATTCGTTTAGCGAAGAGCGAGTATTTTGGCTCAACCGTAATAGCGGTGTCTAATGCAATCAAATTAAAAATGATATAAAGTATACAGTTGGAGTCGCTTTGGTCATTTTATTTGTCATTCTTATCTCCTTTTATAAAAAAATTATCATTCCAATTCTATTATTTATTCCAACAATATTTGGGGCTTTGGTTGCTATTGTTGCCTTGTCATTTATCAGAGAAGATATTTCAGCCATATCCTTGGGAATTGGATCTGTTTTGTTGGGAATTACCTTAGATTACTCTTTACATATACTAACTCATTTTAAAAAGAATAATGATATAAAAAAATTATATAAAGACGTTTCAAGACCAATTTTAATGAGTAGTATTACAACAGCTACTGCTTTTATATGTTTGTTGCTATTAAAATCACAAGCACTTCAGGATTTAGGAATTTTCGCGGCTATTAGTGTCGTAACTACTTCACTTGTAGCACTTTTTATTATCCCATTACTATATATACCTCAGACTAATAAAAATGAAAGCTCAAATGGTATAATTCAATCCATTGCTAATTACAAGTATGATAGAAGTTGGATCTTGGTTTTTTTTACGATTGCCGCCTTTATTTTGGGTTTTTTCACTTATAAAAATGTAAAGTTCAACAAGGACCTGAATAAAATGAATTACCAAAGTCCTGCAATCATTGAGGCTGAAGGGCATTTAGATTCAATTTTAAAACTATCATCCAAATCGATATATCTGGTAGCTTACGGCGATAATTTAGAAGAGGTTTTAGAGGCAAACACCAAGATATCAAAAGCTCTGAACAAGGAAGAAGAATTAGATGAGATAGCTCAGTACAGTTCTAATGGTTCTATTGTATTATCAAAAAGAGAACAAAGGAACAAGATCGAAAAATGGAATTTATTTTGGACGGAGGCCGTAAAAAAGCAGGTGGTAGTTGGATTGATAGACGAAGGAAAGAAAGTTGGTTTCAAAGAATCCACATATACTCCTTTCTTTGGATTAATGAATAAGGATTTTTTAATCTTAAATTTAAGTGATTATTCTTCAATAAGTTCCTTAATGACTGATGAATATATTACATCTTCTGAGGGATTTAGTACTGCTGTATCACTTGTAAAATTAAAGGGTTTACAAAAAGACAAACTGGAGCAGATCGTTAAGGTAGCCCCAAATATCATATTAATTGATAGAAAGGAGATAAGCGAGTCATTTTTGGGTGGTTTAAAAGATAATTTTTCGAATTTGATCAAGTACTCATTTTTGGCCGTAGTTATTATTTTATTATTATTTTTTAGAAACTTGGAATTGACCGTGCTCACGATCATTCCGATAGCGATAACATGGTTTATAACCTTGGGAATAATGGGGCTTTTCGGAATTGAATTTACCATTTTCAACGTTATTATTTCGACTTTTATATTTGGATTGGGAGTGGATTACAGCATATTTATGACCAATGCTTTAGTAAAGGATTATACCTACGGAACTAAAGAAATAAATACTTATAAAATTTCAATTATTCTATCTGTCATTACTACCTTATTAGGAGTGGGTGTTCTTATTTTTGCTAAACACCCGGCTTTAAGATCTATTTCTGTTCTGTCAATGATTGGGATCTTAGCAACTGTTTTGGTTGCTTTTACCATACAACCTTTAATTTTTAGAATTTTTGTAAAGAATAGAGCGAAAAAAGGATTTTCACCATTAAATATTAGGTTGTTAGTACATTCCACCATCTCATTATTAATTTATGCAGTAGGAGGGATGTTGCTGTCTTTATTTAGTGTAACGATACTTCAAATACTACCTATATCAAAGAAAATTAAGTTTAAATGGTTACATAAAACAGCCGCCAAATTGCTGAGTTTTGTATTGTATACCAACCCATTTGTTCGCAAAAAAGTAGTTAATGATGAAAAAGAAAAATTTGATAAGCCCGCTATAATTATAGCCAATCACGCCTCTTCTTTAGATACGCTAACCTTGGGCTTATTAACTCCTAACATTGTATATTTGGTAAATGATTGGGTTTATAAATCTCCAGTTTTTGGAATATTGGCCCGGGTAATGGGTTATTACCCAATAACACGTGGGGTGGATAAAAGCTATTACCATCTGCAAGAAAAAGTGAATCAGGGATATTCTTTGGTTGTATTTCCTGAATCCAAAAGATCTTTCTCTAATAAAGTGGGCCGATTTCATAAAGGTGCTTTCTTTTTACAGGAGCAATTAAAATTGGATATATTACCTATTTACTTACACGGTAATTCAGAAGTTATGCCTAAAAATGATTTTATTATTTACGATGGGAGTATTACTGTTATTGTAGGAGAAAGAATTGCTAATAGCGATGCAAAATTTGGAAAAACATATAGAGAGAGAAACAAAAAAATAAGTCAATACTTTAAAAGTGAATTTCTTAAAATAAGAAACAAGATAGAAACAGAAGACTATTTTAAAAAATTACTTTTTTCGAATTATATTTATAAAGATGCGAGTATATTAAAGTTGATTAAAGATGATTTTGATAAAAACAAGAATATCTACCAGCAGCTAAATGCCATCTTCCCAATGAAATCAAAAGTTTTGCATATTGCAGATGATCTTGGTCAATTGGATATACTATTGGTTTCAAAATCCATTGAGCGAAAAATAACCACTTGTATTGAAAATGATTATAAACGTACTGTAGCAAAAAATTGTTATTCGAGCATGCATAGAAATG
>PVMS01118415.1_pt1 | contig 19178 bp, 21 predicted proteins | sample 1853461 | NCBI WGS metagenome assembly PVMS01 (sample SAMN08582032, study PRJNA380276) | Marine sediment metagenome, whole genome shotgun sequencing project. | isolation source: ocean sediment barecode stripped | collected 2017 | reverse complement strand
GACTGCCACCGCCCCATTGCCGGTGAATACGACCCCGGTCTTTGCTGCGTCGTGCTCGCCGGGGAGCGTCAGAAGCATGCCCCCGCCGCGGGTGGTCTCGGCGGCCGACACGACGATCTCCTCGAGGTCGGCGGCGGCAATGGGGCGGTGGCAGTCGATCCCGACGAGCCCAGCGACGCCATTCTGGAGATCGGGCCCGGTGCCTATCGCTCGATCATCCTCATGCGGCTCGATCCGGAGCGGAACCCGATCGGCCCACCGATCGCGCCCAGGGTGCTCCAAGCGGTTGAGTTGGCAAGGCAAATGTGGGAGATAGACCTTCCCCCAATGGCGGCTGCGCCGAACCCGTTCTAGGGAGGCGTTGAACAATGACGAGTGCCACGGGCAGCCACAGGCCTGGTAGTGGGCTGACCCGGAGTCTCCCGGGTGCAACTGCCCGGTTGTGGATTGTTCAACAGCCTCCTAGAACACCGCCTGGAGCAACCAGAGTGTCGCCATCCCAAGCACGAGGGTGGCAGCCACGCTCTTGGTCCTCCATGCCACCAGCAGCGCGATGACGGTGGCCAGGGCCTGGGGGTTCGAGGCGGGAGAGAGTTCGATGCTTCCGTCCTGGAGGAGCACGGCCGGGGCAATCAGGGCGGCAAATACGGCCGGGGAGACGAACCGCAGCGGCAGGATCGCCCACTCGGGAACCTCGCGGTCACCGATGATGCCGATGAAGGACAGCCGCTCCAGGTAGGTACCGACCCCGATGATGAGGATGGCGATCGCGGCACTCATTGGGTGACCCGGTGGGCGACGACGCCGGCTGCGACTCCGGCGAGGGCGCCGACGATCAAGCCGAGACCAAGCGGTGCCGGGGCGGCAATGACGGCGGCGGCCCCCCCAACCAGTGCCGCCACGAGTTCCGGCCTCGTGCGAACCGTGAGAACGAGCAAGGCAATGAAGACGAGCGGTATGGCGAACTCGAGCGACAGGGCCTCGGGTAACTGTGCTCCGACCAGGACCCCGATCAGCGTGGAGAGTTGCCAGGAGATCCACAGTGTCACGGCGGCACCGGTGTAGAACCACCGCTGTTCCACAGGATCATCGAGGTCCTGGAAGCGCACCATCGAAACGGCGAAGGCCTGGTCGGTGAGCACATAGGGGAGCACGAAGCGCGACCAGCGCGGAAAGTGCTGGAAGTATGGGACGAGGGCTGCGCTGTACATGACGTGGCGGGAGCCGATGACGAGTGCGGTCGCGATCACCACCACCGTCACCACTCCCTCGTCGAAGAGCTGGATCGTCGCCAGCTGTGCGGCGCCGCCGAAGATGATGAACGAAGTTGCCCAGGCGAGGGCGGGCTCGATCACCGAGTCGGCTGCGATCACACCGAAGACCAAACCGAATGGAATGACCCCGATCAGCAGCGGTGATATGTCCTTGCTGCCGTCGATGAACGCCTGGTTGATGCGCATGCCGGTTACGGGAGATCGAGCTCGACCATCACACCGTCGTCGGTGGCGGCATCATCCGTCACCTGCAGCAGCACGACACCCGATGGTCCGTCAGAGATGGTGATCGCAAAGGCGCGCCACAGGTGATTGTCGGTCACCGTCGACACGGAACGCTCCAGCGCCGTCCTGTCGTTGGCGCTCAACGTGATCAGCACCGCATCGACACCGGGTGCTGCGTAGCCGGCCACCTGTACCGGATACAGACTCGGTCCCGGAAGGGGGCTCAACACGACGACGCCGTTGCTGGCGCCCGCTGCGCTTCCGATCGGGACGTCCGAGGTGGGATGGAGGTCGACCACGAGCCGGGATGGCGAATTCGTGGTGAAGGCCCTGGCAGCGGCTCGCGCCGCCAGATGCACGTCGATGACGAGTCCCTCTTCGATTCCCTCCACGACGTAGATGCGGTCCACGAGCGCGCCGGCGATGAGGCTGTCCCCGATGGCAGTGGACTCGACCACCTCGGGCAGCGAGATGCGCACGACGCCGGTGTCGGCGGTCAGCGTGACCCCGACCGGTCCGAGGCGGGTGGCGGGCGACCCACCGTCGGCAAGGAATTCGATGATCACCCGCTCGCAACCCTCCTCGGATTGCCAGCGGATTCCGCCGACCGTGGTGGCGTCGTGTTGCGGGCTGTCGAGGGCGGCGACGATGCCTTGCTCGGCAAACGGGAGGTTGCCTGCCAGGCAGTCCGGAACCGCCGAGACGGTGGTCGTGGTTCCGGCGGTAGTAGACGTCGTCGACGTCTCGATGGGTGGGGACGTGGTTGTTGTCTGGTCGATTGCGTCCGGCGTACAGGCGGCGATCGCTAAGGCGGCGATCATCAGCACGGCGAGGCGGGGCATGCGGCGAGCGTACCGGGCTGCGATCTTTCACGAGCTTGACCATGCTTGTTTGACTTATTGTCGAGAAAAGCCGACAATAGCGCTCCATGACCTCAGACACCGCCCGGGAACGCACCGGGACTCGTACCTTCTTCATCGTCTGGTTCGGCCAGTTGGTGTCCCTGGTTGGGACCAGCCTCACCGGGTTCGGTCTCAGCATCTTCATCTTCCAGGAGACGGGGTCCGTCACTCAATTGGCCGCGGTGCTGTTTGCCAGCCTGGTCCCTCGCCTGGTCGTCGGCCCGTTCGCCGGAGCGCTCGTCGACCGGTGGGACCGGCGCAAGGCGATGTTGCTCTCCGACCTCGGGGCCGGCATCGGAACCCTGGCGCTGGTTGCTCTGTACTTCACCGGCAACCTCGCCCTGTGGAACATCATGATCGCAGTCGCGGTGAGCGGCCTGTTCCAGGCCTTCCAATTCCCGGCGTACTCGGCGGCGATGCAGGTCCTCGTGCCAAAGGACCAGTTCAGCCGGGCGTCCGGCATGGTCCAACTCGCCGAGGCCCTCGGCAACATGGGCGGGCCCATCCTCGCCGGCGTGCTCATCGTCACCGCCGGTATCGGCGGCATCTTCTTTGTCGATGTGGTCACCTTCCTGTTTGCGGTTGGCACGCTCCTCGTGGTGCGTTTCCCCAAACCCGCCGAATCGGAGGCCGGCGCCGAGGGGGCAGGGACGCTGTGGGAGGAGACCAAGTACGGCTTCACCTATCTGTGGCACCGCCACGGCCTCTTCGCCCTGATGATCTACTTCGCCTTGATCAACCTGGCGTTCGGGTTCATCAGCGTGCTGTTCATCCCGCTCGGGCTGTCGGTCACCGGGGCTGCCGGCCTCGGGACCGCCTTTGCCATTTCTTCCACCGGAATGCTGGCCGGAAGCATCGTCGCCAGCACCTGGAAGGGCTTCAACCACAAGATCGCCGGAGTCGTCTCCACCGGAATCGTCCTCGGGTTCGCCATGATCCTGGTCGGGGGCCGGGCCTCCATCATCTGGATCACCGCGGCGGTATGGATCGGGATGAGCGTGATCCCGATCATGAGCGCCAGCAGCCAGGCGCTGTGGCTGGCCAAGGTCGAACCGGACCTGCAGGGCCGGGTTGCCTCGGTGCGGATGACCGTCGCTCAGTCGATGATCCCGATTGCCTACATCCTGGTCGGGCCCCTCGCCGACAACGTGTTCGAACCGCTCATGGCAGACAGCGGTGCCCTTGCGGACGGCATCGGCGGGATCATCGGCACCGGAGTGGGCCGCGGCTATGCCCTGTTGTTCATGGTGCTCGGTGTCTTCGTCATCGGTTTCTCGATCCTCGCCTGGTTGTACTCGCCGCTGCGCAACGTCGAGCAGGACATTCCCGATGTCGAGATCAAACTCGAGGATGAAGAGGACGCGATGTCCGAACCGGCAGTCACCGTCGACCTCGATGAAGACGTCGCCCATCTACCCGCGGTGTGATAGCTTCGCTCAGTGGCGAGGGCTCGCCCGAGGAAGCACCAAGCATCGTCGAACAGACGGAAAGCGCCGAGTAACCGATGTCTCCATTCCCGCAAGCGCTCCCGGCACCCGACCCAGAGCTGGCGCTGCGCTATCTCAACGGTGAACTGCCCGCCGAGCCGTTGTTCGCCGAGGCCGGCCGCCTCCGTGACGAGGGCAAGGGCAGGACCGTCACCTTCAGCAAGAAGGTGTTCGTCCCGCTGACCACGCTGTGCCGCGACACCTGTACCTATTGCACCTTTGCCAAGCCGCCCGGCGCAGGCGGGGAGTACCTCACCCCCGACGACGTGATGGCGATCGTCCGTGCTGGAGAAGAACACGGATGCACCGAGGCGTTGTTCACCCTCGGCGACCAGCCCGAGGAGCGCTGGGCCGCAGCTCGAGACTTCCTCGCCGGCCACGGCCACGACACCACGCTCCAGTATGTCCAGGCAATGACCGAGCGCGTGGTGGCAGAGACGTCGGTGTTTCCCCACGCCAACCCTGGTCTGATGGACGAGGCGACGCAGCGAGCGCTTCGGCCCTCCAACCCGTCGATGGGCCTCATGCTGGAGAACTCGTCGCCTCGGCTGATGGAGCCGGGGATGCCGCACTACAACTGTCCCGACAAGGACCCGGTGGCTCGCATCGCAACCATAGAAGCAGCCGGCGTGGCGAAGGTGCCGTTCACCACGGGGATCCTCGTCGGCATCGGCGAGACCACCGCCGAAGTCGTAGACAGCCTCTTCGTACTTGCCGATCTCGCTGCGGAATGGGGCAACGTCCAGGAGATCATCATCCAGAATTTTCAGCCGAAGGCCGACACGCTGATGCGCAAGGAGGCTCCACCAAGCGTGGAGTACTTCGCCACGGTCGTGGCCGCTGCTCGGTGGATCCTCGGTGCCGAGATGAACCTCCAGGTGCCGCCAAACCTCACCGACGACTTCGGGATCTACCTCGATGCGGGAATCAACGACTGGGGAGGGGTATCTCCGCTCACCATCGACTGGGTGAACCCTGAGGCGCCGTGGCCCCACCTCGACAGATTGGAGTCGGTCACCAACGATGCCGGTTTTGCGTTGCGGCAGCGGCTGCCCGTGTACCCAGAGTTCATCACCGACGAATGGATCGATCCCGGCCTCATCGACGCGGTGCGTTCGGCGGCCGACGGTGACGGGTACGCTGTCACGCCCGAGAGGGCAAGCGCATGACCACTATCACCTTCCTCAGACTCAGGCCGGGCGACGGCGTATCCGAGAAATGGGCGGCCGCCCGTTACCGGGAAGGCTCGACCGCGGTCGAGCTCGAGGACCTGTCGGAGGAAGCCAGGGCCGGTGCGCTGGCCGGCGGTCTGTTGCCAATAGCCGGTGGCCCCAGCGACGTCCCGGCTATCGCATACGTTGCAGAACCCAGCGTGGCGCTGGCTCTCGCAGAAGACGACCACCCCGGATGGCAGATCACGGTCGCATGGGGCGAGGACCGTGAATCCACTCTGGACGCCCTGGCCCGTTCTGAGGCCGCGTATCTTCGCGTCGGAAGAAGCCGCATCGCCTCCGCCGTCGAGATGGCGGCACTGCCCGGGATCGTCACCAGCGTCTCGGTTTTCGTCGACACCGTCGAGGATGCCAAGGTTGCGGTGGCCGCAGGCGCTACCGATCTCCTGCTCAGGGCGTGGGACACCGAGTCACTCGGTGAGCTGCGCCGGACCCTCGACGGCCATCGACTGGTTGAGCGCACTGCGCTGCCCGGGACGGTCGGCATCGACTCGGCGCGCCTTCGGCTCGATCCAGCGCTGTTCAAGGCATGGCTCGACCAGATCGACGGCGCAGGGGCGGCGCGGCCTCGCACCGAATGGGCGCCCGGCAAGGACCTGCCGAGCCCGCACCCCCCGCACCGGTTCTCGGCACAATGGCCGGACGACGCCTGGATGACCGCCCCGAATCCCGGGATCGATGGCGCCACCGGGGAGATTCGGGCGATTCTGGATAGATCCCTGGAAGGCAACCGGCCGACCCGCGATGAGATCGAGCGGCTGTTTCGCGCCCGCGGCGCCGAGGTCGATGCCATTGCCGGCGTCGCCGACCTGCTGCGGCAGCGCCGCAACGGTGACACCGTCACCTATGTCGTCAACCGCAACATCAACTACACGAACCAGTGCTACTTCAAGTGCGGGTTCTGCGCATTCTCCAAGGGACCGCGCTCGCTCAACCTTCGCGAGGACCCGTATCTGTTGACCATCCCCCAGGTGGTCGAGCGCTCGGTCGAGGCGTGGCAACGCGGGGCCACCGAGGTGTGCCTCCAGGGCGGTATCCACCCCGAGTTCACCGGTGAATTCTATGTGACGGTCGTCGAGGCCATCAAGGCGGCACTCCCCGACATGCATGTTCACGGATTCACGCCGCTCGAGGTGTGGCAGGGCGCAGATACCCTGGGGATGCCGGTGCGCGACTTCCTGCTCATGCTGCGCGACGCCGGGCTGGGAACCTTGCCGGGCACCGCCGCCGAGATTCTCGATGACCGGGTCCGGGCCCATCTGTGCCCCGACAAGATCCGCACCTCACAATGGGCCGAGGTGATGCTGACCGCACACGATCTCGGTCTGCGCTCGACCTCCACCATCATGTTCGGCCACATCGACGACCCCTCCTCCTGGGCAAATCACCTCGAGGTGTTGCGCACCATCCAGGAACGGACCGGCGGCTTTACCGAGATCGTGCCGCTGCCGTTCGTGCACATGGGGGCCCCGATCTACCTGCGGGGTCGGTCCCGCCCCGGGCCGACCTGGGATGAGGTGGTGCTCATCCACGCGGTATCCCGGATTGCGGTCGACGGGCTGATCGACAACATTCAGGGGTCGTGGGTGAAGCTCGGTCTGGACGGAGGCGCCAAGCTGCTCCAGGCAGGGTGCAACGACCTCGGCGGCACTCTGATGGGGGAGCTCATCTCGGCTGCTGCCGGCGCCTCGCATGGCACCGAGGTCACCGCAGAGGACTTCGAGACCGCAATCAGGTCCATCGGTCGCGTCCCGCAGCAGCGATCGACCCTGTACGCGCCCGTCGAATCCCGGACGCGTGCCTAACCTCCGATCCATGGGCTCAGCCGAGCGGTCGATGCAGACCAGGAATGCTTTGCTGGATGCAGCCAAGCGGATCTTCGGCGACCTGGGTTATGCCAGGACGTCACATGCCGACATCGCCGCCCAGGCCGACATCGGCCGCACCACGTTCTACGAGCACTTCGCCTCGAAGGAAGACCTGCTCGTCCAGCTGGTTCAGCGCGACCTGCCCGCCCTGATCGAGGACATCATTGCATCGGTCGATGCCGGGCTTGCGCCGGACGAGCGCCTCGGCGAGCTCACGGTCCGTTTTGTCGAGTTCGTCGGGACCGACGACCTCGGGATCATCCTGCACACCGAGACTCCAAGGCTGTCACTCGACGCTCAGGTGGCCATCGCTGCTTCCCACCGCGGGCTCAGCACCGAGTTCATGGCCATCTATGCCGATGGAGTGTCGGAGGGCGTCTTCGCCGATCTCGACGGGCGCCTGGTCGGGCGGCTGATGCAGGAAACCATGATGACCGGCGGCCGCGTCGTCATGACCTTCGAGGACCCCAAGCAACACGTCCACAGCGTCGCGGATGCGACCGCGGCATTCCTGGTCAACGGCCTCAGCCTGTAGATGCGGATCAACGTCCTCACTATCTTTCCCGAATTCTTCGCGTCACCGCTCGAGACCAGCCTGATTGGCAAGGCACTGGCCGACGGGGTGCTCGAGGTCGCGCTCCACGACCTGCGCGATCACGGCAAGGGAGCGCACCGTCAGGTGGACGACGCCCCGTTCGGCGGGGGGGGCCGGGATGGTGATGATGGTCGAGCCGATTGCGGATGCGCTCGAGCCGTTGATGGACACCCATCGGATACTGCTCACACCGGCAGGGAGCCCCCTGGATCAGGAGACACTCGACCGGTGGGCCGATCTCGACCAGCTCACCCTGGTGTGCGGCCGCTACGAGGGAGTCGACGAGCGGGTCGCCGAGCACCTCATCGATGAAGAGATCTCACTTGGTGACTACGTCTTGCAGGGAGGCGAGGTCGCCGCTATGGCCATTATCGAAGGGGTCACCCGGCTGCTGAAAGGAGTAGTGGGGAACCCCGAGTCGGTCGAGGCAGAGAGCTTTCGTGGCGGGCTGCTCGAGGAACCTCAATACACCCGCCCTGCGGTGTATCGAGGCTGGTCGGTGCCCGAGGTGCTGCTGTCCGGCGATCACGGCAAGGTGGATGAGTGGCGGCGAGAGCAGCGCGAGCAACGGACGCGAGAACGCAGGCCGGATCTGTTGGAGGAGTAGCTCAGACTCTGCCTGCGCTACTTCGCTACTTCTTCACTCCTCGGCTACTTCGCTACTGGCTCGGCTCTACTACCATGCGCGCTCGCTTCCGCCTGGTGGAGGACCCCGTGAACACGCTCGATGACATCGAGGCCGCGCAGCTGCGCGACGACATCCCCGAATTCGGCCCCGGGGACACCGTGCGCGTCCACGTCCGGGTGCTCGAAGGCGGACGGGAACGCACCCAGGCCTTCGAGGGCGTCGTGATTGCGCGCAGGGGAGGCGGCATCCGCGCTACCTTCACCGTTCGCAAGATCAGCTTCGGAGTCGGCGTCGAGCGCATCTTCCCGCTCCATGCCCCGATCATCGACCACATCGAGGTCACACGCCGCGGCGACGTGCGCCGCGCCAAGCTCTACTTCCTCCGCGATCGGGTCGGCAAGGCCACCCGCATCAAGGAGAAAAGGGACTGACTGACCAAGCCGCAGTCTCCTACCTCGCCGGTGTCGAGCCGGCGTTTGCCGCGCTGCATGAACGAAACGGGCTGCCTCCCACGTGGCAGCGTCGGCCCGGCTTCGCGACCATGATTCGCTTCATCCTGGAACAGCAGGTGTCGCTGGCTTCGGCCGATGCCGCCTACGGCAGGCTCGAAGCCGCCATAGGCGAGGTCACGCCGCAGGGATTCCTCACTCTGGACGATGCGAGGCTGCGTGAGATCGGCTTCTCCCGGCAGAAGGCCGGTTATGGGCGAGGCCTCGCTTCAGGCATCATCGATGGCTCAGTGAACCTCCAGGAACTAGATTCGCTGACCGACAACCAGGTGATGGAAGTCCTCGAAGCCATCCGCGGCGTCGGCCCGTGGACGGCGAATTGCTATCTCTTGTTCGTGCTGCGGCGCGCCGACGCATGGCCTCCGGGCGATCGTGCCCTCCAGGTGTCCATGGCGAACGTGCTTGCCCTGGATGCCGTTCCCGACCGTGATCAGGCAGACGCCATCGCCGAGGATTGGCGCCCGCATAGGGCGGTTGCGGCTCGCATGCTCTGGCACGATTATCTCGGCGGCGGCCCGATTCCCGCCGGCCTCCGGTAGGGTGCCGCCGTGACCGGTCCCGACACCGAAGAGACCACGCCGCAGATTCCCGAGGGCGATCCGGCGGAGCCGCCGTCGAAGAAGAAGCACGCCCTTCCATTCTGGGCCGAGCTGCCGCTGCTGATCCTCGCCGCCCTCGTGGTCGCTGTCGTCCTCAAGACATTCCTCATCCAGGCCTTCTACATTCCATCGGGGTCTATGGAAGACACGCTCCTGGTCAACGACCGGGTCATGGTCAACAAGATGGCGTACCGCTTCGGCGAGCTGCAACGCGGTGACGTCATCGTCTTCGACGACCCGACCGGGGACAGCAGACCCGATGAGTCCTTCCCGGTGGCGGTGCGCCGCAACGTTGGTGAAGCGATCGGCCTCACCGTTCCGGACATCGAGTTCATCAAGCGGGTTATCGCCCTGCCGGGTGAAACCCTCGATTTCGAGGAGAACGAGGTTCGGATCAACGGCCAGGTGCTCTTCGAGCCCTATGTCAAGGTGGACCCGGCGGGCAGGAGTCACTGTCCCGACGTGGAGGCTCTGGTGATCCCGGCGGGCGAGGTCTTCGTCATGGGCGACAACCGCAACAACAGCCAGGACAGCCGCTGTTTCGGGACCGTGCCCATCGACACCATCGTCGGCAAGGCCTTTGTCATCATGTGGCCGGCCGATCGATGGTCGTCGCTTTGAGGGGATACGAAGCGCGGTTTGAGCCGCACTAGTTCTTGATGCGCGGGTAGCATCGCCAGGCACGGCAATGGGAGGCAGCACCGGATGGCTGACGAGGACCTGGAGCGGTTCGAGACCGCCGTCGAGCTACAGATCTACCGCGAGTATCGAGACGTCCTCCCCATGTTCCGGTACGTCGTCGAGACCGAGCGTCGCTTCTACCTGGCCAACGAGGTCGACATGACGACCAAGACCCTCAACGGTGCCGTCTACTTCGAGCTTGAGCTCGAGGACGCCTGGGTATGGGACATGTACCGGCCGGCTCGTTTCGTCAAGCGGGTGCGGGTCACCACCTTCCGGGACGTCAACATCGAAGAGGTCGACGTCCCCTCCGAGCTGAGCTGAGAAAGAGTCGCTCGCTGCGCCCGCTCCTGTTGTCAGCCTCGGCGCGGATGCACGGCTATCGAGCCTCGGAAACAGGCAACTGACAACTGACAACTGGCTACGTTTCTCTCATGGGGTTCAACCCGTTCCGCGACCAGGACCGATCGGCCTTCGACATCGCCGTTGTCGTGGTCTTCGTGGTCATCATCGCACTGGTTGTCGGATGGGCCTTTCTCGGATGACCATCGGGCCCGAGGTGGTTCACCCGGTCCAGCCGTATCAAGCGAGGAAGGCGTACGTCTGTCCGGGATGCCAGCAGTTGATCGACGAGGGAACCGGACATCTCGTCGTCATCCCGGAAGAGGCACCCGACCTGCGTCGCCATTGGCACCGTGGCTGCTGGTACAAGGAGCTGCGCCGACGCGGCTGATCAAACTTCCGGCAGCCAGCGAACCGTTGCCCCGGCGTCGTTGAGGACGACCGCCACCAGATCGACCCGCCACACCGGAGGGCTTAGGTTTCGTGCCGCCCGGCGCACATAACGCTCCTTGTCGTCGTCGAAGTTGTCCTCTGGATGAGCATCGGCATCCCGGGTGGTCTTGACCTCGACCGCCACTCGCTCTCCATCGAGGAGCACCAGCAGGTCGATCTCGTCGCGGCCGACGCGGACATTGCGATCGATGATCACACCGCCACGGCGCTCCAGGAAGGAGGCGGCGATGCTCTCCCCGGTGCGTCCGACGGACATGCGGTGGGTGGGCATGCTGACATAGTGACCGGGCCCTGTGACGCGAATTCGCCGCTTGCGACTACTTTCCCCTTCGTGGCCTTTGTCAAGACCGAGGACCGCGGCGCGGCGCGCTGGCTGACCCTGAGTGCGCCTGAGCGCAAGAACGCGGTGCCCTCGACCGGGTGGGACGAAATCGCCGACGCCATCGACGATTTCGCAGCCTCCGAGCAGCGGGCGCTGGTGATCACCGGTGCCGGTGAGGATTTCTGTGCCGGTGCCGACCTGGGAGGAGACCGCGTTCGATCTACATCGGCGGCCGACAACACGGCCAGGATGAGGTTGCCCAACCGGGCAGCCCTCGCCTTGCATCGAGTCCCAAAGCCGACCATCGCCGCGGTGGATGGCGTTGCCGTCGGGGCGGGGATGAACCTCGCCATCGGGTGCGACATCGTCGTCGCTACCTCCCGGGTCCGCTTTGCCGAGATCTTCGTCAAACGCGGCCTCACCATGGATTCCGGCGGGACCTGGCTTCTGCCCCGGCTGGTAGGTATGGCCAAGGCGAGAGAGCTGGCGCTGACCGGGAGGATGGTCTACGCCGATGAGGCCGAGGACATCGGGCTGGTCACCCGCGTCGTCGAGCCCGACGAGCTGGCAAAGGCCGCAACCGAGATCGCCGACGAGCTCGCAGCCGGGGCTCCGCTCGCTCAGCGCTTTCTCAAGGAAGCGCTCGACCGCTCTTCGGCGCTGACGTTCGAACAAGCCCTGGCGTTCGAGGAGCAGGCCCAGGCTCTGTTGCTCGGGTCCGAGGACGTGATCGAAGGTGCCAAAGCATTCTTCGAGGACCGGCCGCCCGACTTCCAGGGTCGCTGAGGCGGGAACTCGATCCCCCGCTGTGAGGTTCCTACCCCGATGAAGCCGTTCGCCGCCTTCCTCGCCGTTGTGGTTCTCGTGGTTGCCGCCGCTGTGGCTATCGGCGCTGCGCTTCGCTCCGGAGACGAGCCGGAGGAGGTCGCCGCCGAGCCGACCACGACCGCTGCTCCCGTCGCCATCGACTCGGCGGGCAACGAGGAGATCTGGGGCGCGGCCAACGCGGTGCTCGCCGCCCCCTCGTCCGCCGCCGTCGTCGAGCTGGCCGACGCCATGGGCGAGAGCGGTGATCCCGCATGGGTGCCGTACCTGATCGACCTGCTCCGAATGTATGGCGTGGCCGATGCGGTGCCATCGATCGCCGATGCACTGAGCACGATCACCGGCGAGCCCGTCCCGGAGATACGGCTGGTCTACAGCACGTACGGACGGTGGCTGCATCGCGAGGAGCCGGTGCCCTATCACCCGACTGGAGAAGACCAGGGATACATCGCCTGGAAGAGCCTCATCTACTCCCAGGCCGATCTCGCCTTTGCCAAGCTCATCCTCCAGATCGACGACCCGATCCTGGCTTCCCAGATCCAGTGGGGAGGGGTCCGGCGCGGCGGCATCCCGGAGCTCAACGCACCGTCCACCGTCTCGGTGGAACAGGCCGACTGGATGACCGAGGACGAGCTCACCTTTGGGGCGGTGATCAACGGTGAGGTTCGGTCGTACCCGCACCGCATCCTCGACCACCACGAGATGGCCAACGACACCCTCGGCGGCGAACCGGTTGCCCTTGCCAACTGCACGCTGTGCCGCACCGGAATCCTGTTTTCCCGAAAGGTGGAAGATCGCATCCTGATCTTCCAGAGCTCCGGGCTGCTGTGGAACTCGAACAAGGTGATGGTCGACATCGAAACCGACACGCTGTGGAACCAGCTCACCGGCGAGGCCATCGCCGGGCCGCTCGAGGGCACGGTCCTCGAACGTTTTCCCATCACCGTCACCACCTACGGAGAGTGGATCGCCGAGCACCCCGATACCGCGGTCCTCGACATCCCCGGCCGTGCCTCGACGACGAGAGGTGGCAACGAGATCACCGGCGGGGCCAACTACTCGTATGAGCCGGGTGACGCCTACGCCGAGTACTACGCCTCACCCGACGTGTTCTGGCCGGCAGAGGAGGTGCCTGCGGTCTTTGCCGAGAAGGACCTGGTGGCCACGCTCGACTTTGCCGGAGAGCGTCTCGCGGTCGGGGTCGATGCCCTCGGTGCCGCCGGGCCCCAGGCGTTCACCCTTGCCGAACAGACCGTGGTGGCGGTCCCAACCGACGGGGGAGCCCGCTTCTACGCCGGTCCCGACGATGGGGGAGTGCTGGTGCTGGTCGTCGAGGACGCCGGGGAGGAGACGCTGCTGCTTGCCGACGGCACCCAGCTGCAACGCCTGCAGAGCGGGCACTCCTTCTGGTTCGCCTGGTACGCCAACTTCCCGGACACTGGATGGTGGCCCGGCTGACCGCCGTAGGGTGGCCCCGAGGAGGGCGACACGAGCGAGCACGTAGCGGGTGCTGCGGAGACGACCGGGCGATGGATGATGATCGCGGCCCTGGCGCTGTCCACCTTCGGAGGTTGGGTGCACAACCTCAGGGAGTTTCCGGGCATGTCGGCAGCCGCCACGCTCGCCACCTTCCTGCCGGCGATCGCCCTCGCCGTCTGGTGGCTGATCCGGCCGGGCCCGGCGGCCCGGTGGGCGATCATCGCCTGGGCGCTGCTCAACCTCATCCTCGGCGCCGCACTCAGTGTGCTGCCGCTCCCGATCTGGCCATGGACACCGGAGCAATCGGGGTCGCACTACGCCTCCCACCTCATCTACGCAGCAGCACAGATCCCGTTGCTGGTGATCGCCTGGAAGCCGACACCGGGTCACCCGGCCGGCAGCGGCATGGTGTAGCAGAGGGCTTCCCCGTCGACGGCAACCACGCCGTCGTCACGGGTGACGGTCGTCGCCAGCCGGGTGATCGGCTTGTCGGCCCGAACCTCGAGCACCTCGACGCGACCGGTGATGGCATCTCCGGGCCGGACCGGCGCACGGAAGTTCCAGTCGGTGTGGAGAAACACCGTCCCCGGGCCGGGGAGCGCCTCGGCGACCACCGCATTCAAGATCGCGGTGGTGACCCCGCCCTGGACCACGATCTCACCGAAGGTGGTGGCGGCTGCTGCGTTCGGGTCATAGTGGATCGGGTTGCGGTCCCCGCTGATGGCGGTGAATAGTTCGATGTCCTCCGTTGTGATCTGTCGCGTTCGCTCGGCGGTGTCGCCCACCGCTGGTTGGCCGTTGGGCCAGATGTCTGTCATGAGCTGACTGTATCCCCGTCGTATTCGTGTCACACCCGTCCCATACGGTTGCAGTCATGAACGCCACGGTCACCTCCAGCGCCCTCGTCGGCGTCGAACCCCGCCCGGTGAAGGTGGAAGCGCACATCAGCGGAGCCAAAGGCTTTGTCGTGGTCGGGCTCCCCGATGCGGCAGTGCGTGAGGCCAAGGAACGGGTGCGAGCCGCCTTCGCCTCCAGCTCCATCGCGTTTCCCCGCCAACGAGTCGTGGTCAACCTCTCTCCGGCCGACCTCCCCAAGGTGGGATCCGCCTACGACCTGCCCATCGCCCTTGGCGTGCTCGCCGCAGCCCACCCCAAATACCGTGGCATCACCGATGTCGTGGCGCTTGGCGAGCTCGGTCTCGACGGGTCGATAAAGGCGGTGCGGGGTGGGCTGGGCGCGGCGCTGGTGGCCAAGGAACTGGACAAGCGATGCCTGCTTCCTCTGGCCTCTGCTGCCGAGACCGCAGGCCGCGGCGATCTCGGTGTCGAGGCGGTGCGAAGCCTCTCCCACGCCGTGGCGGTGGCACTGGGAGATCAGCCGGGCGACCCGGTCGACCCCGCCGGGCAGTCAGAGGTGTACGTTCCCGACATCGCCGAGGTGCGTGGTCAGCCCCTGGCCCGCCGCGCCCTCGAGATCGCTGCTGCGGGCGGGCACCACCTGCTGCTGGTCGGTCCGCCCGGAGCCGGCAAGACCATGCTTGCCCGCGCCCTGCCCGGGTTGCTTCCACCGCTCGAAGACGACGAAGCCCACCAGGTAGCGCTGGCATGGGCCGCCGCCGGGCTGTTTCGGCCCGAGGCGACCCTGCCGCCCTTCCGCTCCCCGCACCACTCGGCATCCCTCGCCGCCCTCATCGGGGGAGGGTCGGGGGTGCCGGTGCCGGGTGAAGCGGTCCTCGCTCACCGCGGCGTGCTCTTCCTCGATGAGCTTGGGGAGTTTCCCCCACAACTCCTCGACGCGCTGAGGGCACCGCTCGAGGATGGCTCGGTGGTGGTGGCGCGGAAGGGCGCCACGGTCGAATTTCCGTGCCGGGCCCAGGTGGTGGCAGCCACCAACCCCTGCCCGTGCGGGTTTCAGGGGGATCGACAAGACGGATGCGACTGTGGCTCGGTGGCGATTGCACGCTATCGGAGGAGATTCTCCGGTCCGTTGCTGGATCGGCTCGACGTGCAGATCAGGGTGCCCCGGCTGCGCATGTCCGAGCTCACCGGGCCACCCGGCGAGGCCTCCGTGCTGGTGCGGCAGCGAATCACCATCGCCCGCCAACGGCAGCGGACGCTGCGAGGACGACTGAACCGCGATCTGCGCCGGGGGGATCTCGACGTATTGGCATGGACACCGGCGGCGGATCGCGCCCTGCTGGAGGCGGCAGAGCGGAACATGCTGACGGGCCGGGGATGGGACCGGATTCGCAAGATCGCGCGGACCATTGCGGATCTGGCGGATGTCGACGTTTTCGATCGGGCCCATATCGAGGAGGCGGTGAAACTCAGGGACGCCAAGTTATGAATGATGCCAGGCTCAGGGTTGCCTTTGCGGGGCTGCATCCGGACCGGGCTCGGGAGCTGCGGGACCGGTTCGGCGACGCCGCCGGTGCGCTACGAGCCATTGAGGGGGGCAGGGTCAAGGCCTCGCAGCACGTTCGGGAGGCCGCTGCGGTCGATGCCGCTACCCGTCGTAGCCAGCTCGAATCCCTTGGTGTGGAGGTGGTGTTCGGTGGTGACCCGGCCTACCCGGAATATCTCGATCGGTATGAGGACGCTCCCGACCTGTTGTTTGTACGGGGCCGCCTGCCCGACCAGCCGGGCGTCGCCATCGTGGGGACGAGGAAGTGCACCGCCTACGGCCGGGAGCTGGCCCGGGCCTATGGGCAGGCGTCGGGAGAGGCCGGGTGGCCGGTGATTTCCGGGCTGGCCCGCGGCATCGACGGTGAGGCACACCGCGGAGTGGTCGACGTTGGCGGGGTCGGCGTCGTCGTATTGGGTTGCGGCATCGATGTTGCCTACCCGCGGGAGCACGAGCGGCTCGGGCAGCAGATCCTCGATGGGGGAGGGGCCATCGTCACCGAGTATCCGCCGGGGTCACCGCCGGATGGGTGGCGGTTCCCGCCGCGCAACCGGATCATCGCCGGGCTGTCGGCGGCGGTAGTGGTTGTCGAGGCGGCACGGACCGGCGGAGCGCTCATCACCGCGGTCAAGGCCGCCGAGTACGGGATCGCGGTGTTTGCCATGCCGGGCGACGTCGACCGAACCTCGTCGGAGGGCTGCAACCTGTTGATCCGGGATGGAGCCTTTCCGGTCCTGGATCCGGAGGATCTGGTCGAGGAGCTCGGGTTGGTGCACGACCTGGTGACGCGGTAGCAAGGCCGGCCCCCACCAATACGGGGTCCCAGCGGCGTAACTAGGAGGGTGCTGAACAATGACGAGTACCAAGGGCCGCCGCTCGCTCGAGTGTTGCGGTGACTCGGGTTCTCGTGGCCGCGACGGCCCGCCGGAGGATTGCTCAGCACCTCCTAGGTCGTTCGGACTAGTCAGGGAATGGGTCGGGCGAATCGTTGACCTTGAGCACGGATCGGGCCACCATGGGGGTATGAGCCTCGGGGGCCAGCTCGACGCGGCCGTTTCTGCATACCTGCATCGACTCCAGGTCGAGCGCGGTCTGTCGCCGCACACCATCGAGGCCTACACCGGCGATCTGGAGCAGTTCTCTGTGTTGTGCCACCGGCTGGAGATTGGCGACGTCGCCGATGTCGATCGCCGCACCGTGCGTCGCTTTCTCGCTCAGCTATCGACTCGCGGCTACGCCCCGCGTACCGTCTCTCGGAAGGCATCGGCGGTGAGGGCTTTCCTCGGCGACGCGGCACGGCGCGGGTTGATCCCAGCGAACCCGGCGGCCGGCATCGCCCAGCCCAAGCGGCCGGGCCGGCTGCCGAAGGCGATTCCCGCCAACTCCCTGGGCCGGCTCCTCGATGACCTCGACGGGAGCGATCCGGTGGAGTTGCGCGACCGGGCCATTCTCGAACTGCTCTACGGCACCGGCATCCGGGTGTCCGAGCTGGCGGCGCTCGTCGTTAGCGACGTCACCGACGGCGCCACCTTCTTGCGCGTCGATGGGAAGGGTGACAAGCAGCGCGACGTTCCCATCGGTGACAAGGCCAGAGTTGCCCTCGATGCCTACCTGGAGCGAGGCAGGTCGGCGCTGGCATCAGAGACCGCCGGCGACCGATTGTGGATCGGGGTTCGCGGCGGGCCCCTCGACGTCAGAGGGGTGCGGAGAGTCGTCAGCGCCAGGGTTGGGACCTTCCCCCACGCCATGCGACATTCATTTGCCACTCATCTTTTGGAGGGAGGGGCCGATCTACGGTCCGTACAGGATCTGTTGGGACATGCCGAACTGGGAACAACGGAGATATACACTGCCGTCACTCAAGACCACCTCAGGAAGACTTATGAGCGCAGCCACCCCCGTGCCTGAGCAGGGCGAGAACGAGATCGCCGAGCTCTGGGAGGAATTCAAGAAGACCGGCGACGAGCGGGCCCGCGAGGGGCTGATCCTCCACTACGCCCCGCTGGTCAAGTTCGTCGCCGGACGGCTCGGCTCCGGGCTCCCGCGCAATGTGGAAGCGTCGGATCTGGTCTCGTACGGCACGTTTGGGCTGATCGATGCCATCGACAAGTTCGAACCGGCCCGCGGCTACAAATTCGAGACCTATGCGGTCAACAGGATCAAGGGCGCCATCCTCGACGAACTACGCGCCCTCGACTGGGTGCCTCGCTCGGTGCGGGCCCGTGCCCGCGAGATCCAGCGGTCGATGGCCGAGCTCGAGCACGGCCTCCAGCGGAGCGCCACCGACGAAGAACTGGCAGACCACATGGACATGACGGTCGATGCGCTGCGCGATCAGCTCGGCGAGCTGTCGACGCTCGGTTTTGTCGCCCTCGATGAATTGCTCAGCCCGGAAGAGCGGAACTCTGGTGCGGTCAGCGACGTCGTTGCCGACCGATCAGCCCTCGATCCCGGAGGGTCGTTCGAGAAGGAAGAGACCCGCTACATGCTTGCGGACTCCATCAACCGATTGCCGGAGCGCGACCGGCTGGTGATCACGCTGTACTACTTCGAGGGGCTGACCCTGGCCGAGATCGGGTCGATCCTCAACGTCACCGAATCGCGGATCTGCCAAATCCACACCAAGGCCGTCCTCTCACTGCGCAACCGTTTCATCGAAACGCCTTATTGAGTCGCGAGTCCCGAGTCGCGAGTCCCGACGAGGACTGGCCGGAGCCCAGCTGAGACTCAAGACTTGTGACCTGCGACTTGAGACTCGATCTCTCTACACTTCCGGCGAAATTCGCACGTCCACTACAAACCCCAGTGGTCGGGCCGCGCACGCGGCCTGCGGGGTGTTTCGGGTGGACGGAGGCACAACCCGAACCAGGAGGAACCCATGTCCGATGTGAGCATGCGCCAGCTGCTCGAGGCCGGAATGCACTTCGGCCACCAGACCCGCCGCTGGAACCCAAAGATGCGCCCCTATATCTTCACGGAGCGCAACGGCATCCATATCCTCGACCTGCGCCAGACCCTCGAGAAGATCCGTGAGGCGACCGATCTGGTAAGGAACATCACCGCAGACGGGGGCAAGGTGATGTTTGTCGGCACCAAGAAGCAGGCACAAGCAGCGATCGAAGAGGCCGCCATCTCATCCGACATGCCCTATGTCAACCATCGCTGGCTTGGCGGCATGCTCACCAATTTCGAGACCATCCACAAGCGCATCCTCTATATGCTCGAACTCGAGCAGATGGAGGAGACCGGGGAGATGGAAGCGCGCCTCAAGAAGGAGAGGCTCAAGCTGCGTCACGAGCTCGAGAAGTTGCACACCGTGCTCGGTGGAGTTCGGGATCTGAAGCGGGTTCCCG
>PVMS01168570.1_pt1 | contig 19180 bp, 19 predicted proteins | sample 1853461 | NCBI WGS metagenome assembly PVMS01 (sample SAMN08582032, study PRJNA380276) | Marine sediment metagenome, whole genome shotgun sequencing project. | isolation source: ocean sediment barecode stripped | collected 2017 | reverse complement strand
GTCAAGATTCGCAGCCTCGACGGCCGGTTCCACCTCTCGTGACAGGCCGAACGCCTCTCTGTATTCCTCGACCCTGGCAAGGACATCGCGTACGAGCATGCGCGTGTGGTCGTGTTCGCTTGTTCGAAGTGTCTCAACGTCCTCGGTGTCCGTCGCGATGACGGTTGCCCCCGCGCTACGGATGTCCTGAATCATGATCTCCTGGGTCATCTTGTCAGGCGAGAGAGCACCAAGATTGGCGATGAGGACCGCATCTGTGGCGTGGGAACGCACAATGTCGAGGAGTGCCTTGAACCCCGGTCGATCCATGGGCGCCGAAGAAGCATGATGGTCCTGGCAGACCGCAATGAGCTCATTCGCGGTATCGAGAACCCACCGGCGGATACGCTCTCCCTGTGCGAAGGCAGTATCTGGGTCGGTTCTTCCTGGTGTTTGTCGGACGTATCCGGCGATCTTCATGATGGTTTCCTCGTGCGACCAGTATTGCAGCCGTTGCAAGTGTGTTCAAACATCATTGTGGGACTTCGCTGCGTTGGCTATCGGAGGACCAGGACGGGCCGTTTGGCCCTGCGGACCAGTTTTGACCCGGTCGATCCGAGGAGACCCTGGAACGCACCACCACCATGTGATCCGATGACTATGGCGTCAAAATCGTCTGCTGCAGCGAGGCTCATGATCTCTGCCGAGATCTCATGGCCCTCCCTGACTGCCGAATTCGCTGTGCCACCGAGAGAGCGAATGGCCTCAACGATCGGCTTGCACAGCTCAACGCGTTTGTTGCCAAGATACTGGTCGATGATGGCGTCGTCCCCGGGGAAGCTCCGTGACAAGGCTCTCTCGCCCCCGGGCGCACCCACATACTCCGCGTCGATGTCTGTGGTCGAACCCGGCGTTTCGCCCCACTGCTCCCGAAGCTCAGGAAGGAGCTGCCTTGGTATGGGTACAACCGTGAGCACCGTTGTGGAACCGTCAGGTCCGGCAAGAGCCAGAGCGAATTTCGCAGCTGCGTCGGTATCGGTTTTTCCGTCCGTGGCGACGAGTACGTGCATGGGCAGGCCTTCCTTATGGGTGAACCGTAGACGGTAGACGGTAGACGGACGGTTTGTCGGGAATTGCGCCTCAGTTTTCTCCTTCGTTGTGTCCAGCCACGCCATGTTGAGGGCGCATGTTGGGGGAGTGATCCCGCTGTTCATGAACTCGAGTGGTGGGCGGGAGGATGATTGTGTTGACAAGTGGCATAGAGTGGGCCATAGTGGGGGCTTGTGGGAGACATCCCTCTGATGATGGAGACACTGAAATATGTTCCTCGGCGAATACAGCCACTCGCTCGACGAGAAAGGACGGGTAGTAATGCCCTCCAAGTTTCGCGCGGGTCTCGAGGATGGTTGTGTCCTCACCAAGGGCCAGGAACGATGCATATATGTGTTTCCCATGGAGCAGTGGGGGAGCGAAGCGTCCCAGGTGCTCAAGCTTCCAAGGACCGATCGCAGAGCACGGAACTACTCGCGGTCCTTCTTCGCCTCCGCATCGAATCAGTCGCTCGACAAGACCGGTCGTTGCCAGATTCCGGAGTCTCTGAGGATTTACGCAGGGTTGGAGAAAGATGTAACGGTCGTGGGTGTTGCGGATCGAGTCGAGATCTGGGACACACGGACGTGGGAGACCGTCGCTGCTGAGGCCGACGAATACTACGCCGCAATCGAGGAGGTACTGACCGAGGACGGAATATGACATACATACGACTCAACGAACCGTTGTGGGCTGGCTCGCGGTCAGTCCCCCGGATGCCATCGGGAAGGCCCCTTACTCCGCCCGCTTCCTCTTTGGCGCCAGCGCTCCGGGGGGCTGACCATGGATCAGCCCACATCCCACAGGGATTCGTATCACCAACCAGTCATGCTCGATCAGGTCCTCTCCTGGCTCCAGCCAGCAGCAGACGGTTGGATCGTCGATTGCACATTTGGTGGGGGAGGTCACAGTCGTGCGCTCCTTGACCGATATCCATCTCTTCGCATTGTCGGTATCGACCGCGACCCGGATGCTCTTCTCCAGGCGCCAGATGACCAGCGTCTCGTTGTCGTTCAAGCCAACTACGCGGACATCGGAGCGATCCTCGACGCCGAGAGGTTCCCGAGTCAGGTCGAAGGCATTCTCTGTGACCTGGGCGTCTCCTCGCACCAACTCGATACCGACGACCGTGGCTTCTCCTATCACCGGTCGGGCCCGCTTGATATGCGGATGGGCCCTGACGCTGGCCATACGGCCGCAGAGATCATCAACGAGTCGGATGAGGGGGAGCTTGCGTCGATCTTCAGGCGGTACGGTGAGGAGCGTTCAGCGCGAGCTATTGCAGCCCAGATCGTCAGGCAGCGGCCCTTCAGTGACACTGTTGAGCTCGCCACGTGTATTGCTGAGTCAGTACCTGCCGCACGGCGGAGGGCAGGACACCCCGCCAGAAAGGTCTTCCAGGCTCTCCGAATCGCTGTCAACGATGAACTTGCGGGAGTCGAACGCTTCATGGAAGCGGCGTTCGACCTCCTCGCTCCTGGAGGTCGCCTCGTGGTGATGGCATACCATTCCCTTGAGGATCGGATCGTGAAACGAGCGCTCGTGGATCGTGCGATGGCGTGCACGTGTCCGCCTGAAATACCTGTCTGCGTCTGTGGGTCAGATCCCGATATTCGCATCCTCACGCCAAAGGCAATTCGCCCTACTGCAGGAGAGATTGAAGTGAATCCTCGGTCCCGTAGCGCCGTCATGCGAGTCGGGGAGCGGATCAGATGACTGCACAGGCAATTCCTTTTCGCCGGCGTCGATCGCGTGCCTCGGCCGCCAGTGTGCACGAGAGGGGACCGCGAGTCCTTCCGCTCTCACTCTTCGTGGTGGCCGTTGTCGCGATCTTCTTCGCGATGATATTCCTGCGTATATCCCTCGATGAGACAGCATTCGAACTTGCGGATTTAGAAGAAGGAATCGCCGCGCAGGAATCCCGTCAGCTGGATCTCCGGTACGACCTTGCCGGTCTCAAGGATCCGCAGCGAATCGCCCTCGAAGCAGAGCGCATCGGCCTCGCCGCGCCTGCCACCAGATTGGCGATCGCGTTGAAGCCACTCGCAACTGATGCCCAGACTCTCGTAGCGGAGTTGCCCGCTCACGCACTGGTCGGATCAGCGCCGTGAGAGCGACATCGGTCATGGTCGCCCGATGAACGCTCAGATATGGAAGAGAGGCGATCTCCGCCTCCTGCTTGTCGGGCTCGTGTTTCTCCTCGCGTGGGGTGGCATTGGCTACCGCCTGTTCGATCTCCAGGGGACTCAGGCAATGGCGAACGCCGAGTACGGCTTCAACCAGAGGATCCGGGAACGGTCGATAGACGCGTCCCGCGGCACCATCTATGACAGGGACGGAATCGAATTGGCGATGACGATCGACGGGTTCAACGTCGTGGTCGACCCCATGTTGCTCGACGATCCGGAGGCGGCAGCGGCCGTCCTCGCTCCGTTCTCCCCCAAATCTCAGGAGGAACTTGCCAGGGAGCTCACCGAGGGTCAGGTCGCTGAGCGGCGGTATGTAGAGATCGCGATGCGGGTTGACTCCACAGCAAAAGCCGAGATCGAGAAGGCGGTTGAAGAGGCGAACGAACTCGAGATCGCCAGGGCTGGGACGAAGGCAAAGCTCACCAAGGTGTTCTATCGCGATCAGCCGCTGCGCGTCTACCCGGCTGGGTCGGTGGCATCCCAGGTCATTGGCCTCGTGCACTTCGATGACAATGCGGGCATCGAGGGGCTTGAGCAAACCTTCGACTCCGAGCTTCAGGGAAAACCAGGCAGGATCATCGTTGAGGTCGATCCACGCGGCACCGCAATACCCCAGGGCGAGGTCCTTGTCGAACCAGCGGTTGCTGGTAGCGATATCGTTAGCACCATCGACAGAGAGATCCAATTCGCTGCTGAGCAAGCGCTTCGTCGGGCGGTCCAGAAGACCGGCGCCCTGGGTGGTTCGATCGTCGTGATGCTGCCAACAACGGGGGAGGTCGTTGCAATGGCGAGTTGGCCCGGCCTTGACCTCAACGATCGACGGGAACTGACACCCGAGGTTCTGAGGAACCGCGCTGTTGCAGATGTCTATGAACCTGGCTCAACCCTCAAGACGGTGACGGTGGCGGCTGCCCTCGATCAGGGCATCGTCACATCGAAGACCGCGATCGACACACCGAGTACCGTGACGGTGGGAGAGTTCGAGTACGAGGACCACGGATACAACCCGTCGTGGATGCCTGTGCAGGATGTCTTCTCCCGGTCGTCGAATGTTGGCACGATCGAGATCCAGGCTCGGCTTGGCAATGAATTGCACTACGAGTATCTGACCGCATTCGGTTTGGGAAGTCCTTCGGGACTCGATATTGCCGGAGAGCGGCATGGGAGCCTTGATCCCGCGGTCAGTTGGAATACCACCAGCGGGTCATCGATAGCGATCGGTTACGGAATCGGCACGACCGCGCTCCAGATGGCCGCCGTGTATGCCACGATCGCGAACGATGGCGTATGGACGGAGCCGTATCTCATCGATGAGATTATCAAGCCCAACGGTACCCACATTTCTACGAGGCCGCGATCCCACCGGGTGCTGTCACAAGAGACGGCCGCAGAGATGCGCAGGCTGCTGGGTCGTGTCGTTGAGACAGATGATGGAACCGGCAGGCGTGCTCGGATGGAGGATTACACCGCCGGAGGCAAGACAGGGACGAGCCAGAAGTTCGATGTCGAGGCTGGCGCGTACTCGGAAGCAACAACCGCATCGTTCATCGGTATCGCTCCACTCAACAATCCCCAGGTCGTGGTGGCGATTGTGCTTGACGCTCCCAACGGGGAGCTCGATGACGGCACGGACCTATCGCTCGGTGGTGCCTCCGCTGCTCCCGTATTTGCTGAGGTTGCCCAGAGCGCACTGCACCAGCTTGGCGTAGTTCCAGACAGGGACTGAGATGTCCGGCAAGGGTGTACTCCTCAGCCAGGTCGCACACCAGATTCCAGGCGCGACCACTCTCGCGGGGAGGGATGTCACGGTATTCGATATCACGCATGACTCCCGTCAGGTCCGCGAGGGGACCCTGTTCGTTGCGATTCGAGGTGAGATGCATGACGGTCACGATTTCGTGGCATCCGCCGTTCAACGGGGAGCATCAGCGATCGTGGTGAACAATGTGCAGCCAATCGAAGTACCTCAGATCGTCGTGCCGGATACCAGGGAGGCCATGGCGTGGGCAGCGCGGGCAGTTTTCGGGATGCCAGATGTGTCGCTCTCAATTGCGGGAGTGACAGGTACCAATGGCAAAACAACGGTTACCCACATGCTGGAGTCCATATTCGAGTATGCCGGCACAGTGGTCGGAGTAATCGGCACGCTCGGGGCACATGTGGGCAACACGCCAATCCCCACCGCCAGAACGACGCCAGAAGCAACGGATCTCCAACGGATCCTTGCCAAGATGCGAGATGCAGGTGTGAGAGTTGTTCTCATGGAGGTGTCCTCACACGCCATCGAACTCCATCGATCAGACGCGATCCGATTCTCGGTTGTCGGGTTCACCAATCTGTCCCAGGATCATCTCGACTTCCATGGCGACATGGAATCGTACTTCGAGGTCAAGGGCAGCCTCTTCAGCAGCGATATCGCTGAACGCGGTGTGATCAACATTGGCGATCCCTACGGTGAGAGGCTTCGCGGCGAAGTACAGATGGAGTTGACAACCGTCTCGGCGCAAGGCCAAGCAGATCTGTGCGCCAAGAACATTACCGGCACGTCTGAGGGCACCGTGTTCGATGTGGTCACATCTGGGGATGTCCATTCAGTTGCACTGCCACTCGTTGGAGACTTCAACGTATCGAACGCCCTCGTGGCTTTCGCGATGGCTCAGAATCTCGGAGTCGATGATGCCGTGATCCCAGGAGGGCTATCGCGTGTTCGTCCGATCCCGGGTCGGATGGAGGTCATACCTCACGACGGTCCATTCACTCTTGTGGTCGATTACGCCCACACACCAGACGCGGTTGCCGCCGTTCTCGGATCGGTTGGCGCGTTTGCTTCCGGCAGGACGATCTCCATCATCGGGGCGGGCGGAGATCGGGATGTCGTCAAGAGAGCACTGATGGGTGCCACTGCCGTCAGGCTCTCAGATCTGACGATAATCACAACGGACAATCCAAGATCAGAGGATCCAAGGGAGATCGCTGACGAAATTCGCCGTGGAGCCATGGCGCAACCGAATGCGAGCGTCGAGACGATCCTTGACAGACGGTCTGCGATCGTGCGTGGGGTAGCGGTTGCCGAGGCTGGGGATATCGTTGTTGTGCTTGGCAAGGGCCATGAACAGGGTCAGGAGATTGGAGGCGTTGTGCACCCCTTCGATGACAGAGAGGAGGCTCGTGAGGCGTTGCGGCGACAAGGTTGGGAACCGAAGTGAGCAATGTGTTACTGGGTTGGTCCCTTGAAGAGGTAGCCGAAACGGTTGCAGGGCGCCTTGTCGGTCAGGCAACCCGGCCGATTGCCAGTGTGGCGACGGACAGCCGTGGTGCAGTCGAAGGCGCCCTGTTCGTTGCCCTGGTGGGCGAGGCGTTCAACGGTCACGAGTTCGTATCGGCGGCGCTCGATCAGGGAGCCGTAGGTGTTCTGGTTGACAAGAGCGCGGACATTGATGTGACACCCCGTATTGAGGTGGAGTCGACACTGGACGCGCTTAGGACGCTGGCTGTCAAACGCAGAGATGAACTGGACATTCCTGTGGTGGCGATAACCGGGTCTACTGGAAAGACCTCGACCAAGGACCTTCTCGCTGCGGGGATCGAAGGATCGTGGTCCTCGCCCCGGTCATTCAACAATGAGATAGGCGTGCCGCTGACTGTTCTCGCGACGCCTCGAGATGCGACAGTGCTGATTCTCGAGGTTGGATCGAGGGGCCGTGGTCACATCGAATGGCTTGCACCAATGGTGCGACCTGATGTCGCGGTCATCACGAATCTCGGCGTCGTACATCTTGAAACATTCGGAAGTCGGTCAGTGTTGGCCGATGCGAAATTCGAACTTGTTGAGGCGCTCCCGAATGGTGGGGTGGCCGTGTTGCCCCTCGGAGAGAGATCATTGGAGCGCGAAGGAGCATTTCGAACGATCACGTTTGGTGGCCCGGGTGCTGACATCGCTACCGCGGATGTGACCATTGATGAGTTGGGTCGTCCATCGTTCGACCTCGAGTCAGCCAGTTGGAGCGGGCGTGTCTCCCCCCTCGGCGCCGCAGCCCATCAGGCGATGAACGCCGCAGCAGCCGTTGGGGTCGCGACGGCCCTTGATCTTGATACCGCAGGCTTCGTCTCAAGGCTCTCCACTGCTTCTGGATCTGAGTGGCGCATGGAAGTGTACCAAGGGGCATACACCGTCGTGAATGATGCCTACAACGCGAATCCGCAATCGGTCGAGAGTGCCCTGAGAACGGTCGTAGCCATGGGGGGAAGACACATTGCCGTGCTTGGTGTGATGTCAGAGCTCGGTCAGGTATGCGAGATGGAGCATGAACGACTGGGAAAACTCGCTCGTACCTTGGGATTCTCTGAACTCTTGATAGTAGGCCCCGATCACGGATACGCCGTTGGCTTTGGCGAATCAGCGCGCAAAGCCACCGGTTTCGAGGACGCGGTCTATACGCTTGCAGGCATCGTCGAACCGGGAGACATCGTGCTGGTGAAAGCCTCGCGTTCAGCCAGCCTCGAGCTCCTTGCTCTCCATCTGATTGAGGACGCTGAATCGTGATTTGGATCCTGTTCTCCTCGGCGTTCGCGTTCGTGATCGTGATCCTCGCAACCCCCGTCGCGATCAGGTATCTGAGACGGAACAACATCGGTCAGTTCATTCAGTCCGAAGTCGAGGGGCATATGCACAAACAGGGTGTCCCCACCATGGGCGGCATCGTCATCGTGGCCGGCGCCGTGATCGGCTACACGCTTTCGCACTTCCAGATATTCTCTTTCGGAGACGGGATCAGCTTCATCAGCAGGGAGATGAGTGACAAGGCTCTCCTTGCAGTGTTCGCCCTGATTGGCATGGCGGCGATTGGTTTCGCAGACGATTACGCGAAGTTCGCGAGGAAACGAAACGAGGGGCTGTCCAAGCGATGGAAGTTCGGCGGCCAGCTCCTCATAGCGGCTGTTTTCGCCTGGGGAGCCGAAGCCGCGGGAGTGAGCACCGAGCTCTCCTTTGTGAGGCCCCTCGGCATCGATCTCGGTCCGATTCTGTTCTTCCTCCTTGTCCTGTTCATGCTGACCGCAACGGCGAACGCGGTCAATCTCACCGATGGCCTGGACGGTCTCGTCGCAGGCTCAAGTGCACTCGTATTCGGGGCATACGTGCTCATTGCGTTCTGGCAATCACGTGACTTCGCCGGGTTCTATGAAGTCGACGGCGCGCTCGACCTTGCAGTGTTCGCCGCGGCGATGGTGGGTGCCGTGCTTGCGTTTCTTTGGTGGAATGCCGCGCCGGCAAAGATCATCATGGGTGATACGGGCTCTCATGCGATTGGGGGAGCGATGGCCGCTCTTGCACTTCTCACGAACACGCAGTTGTTGCTGATCATCCTTGGCGGCCTCTACGTGATGGAGACCGTGTCGGTGATCCTCCAGGTCATCTCCTCCAGAGGCTTCGGAAAACGCATGTTCCGCATGGCACCGATCCACCACCACTTCGAACTTCTTGGGTGGCCGGAAACAACGGTCATCATCCGATTCTGGATCTTGTCCGGCATCATGGTCGCGGTCGGCGTCGGTCTGTTCTACGGCGATTGGGTCTCGGGTCCCGGATCGATTGTGCCGTGAGGACCCTCATCCTCGGCACGAACCTCCGTGGGCTCGCAGCCGCGGCGAGCATCAGTCTGGATGACGGCGCTGATGTCGTGGTGTACGATTCTCAATCGAGCGATCCACGCGATGATCTGGTTGGTCGGGTCACGGTGCTCGAGACAGAGTGGAATGCCGATAACCTCGCCGATGTCGACCGTGTCGTCACATCGCCCTGGTTCCCCCCGTCACAACCTCCAATCATCGACGCCTTGACCAGGGGTATCGATGTGATCACCGAGGCTGGATTCGCCCTCGAGCACACGGATGTGCCATTCATTGCCATCACCGGTACCAATGGGAAGACCACGGTCACAGAGCTTGCGTCTGGGATGCTCGTTGCGTCTGGGATTCGGGCGCGAGCGGCGGGAAATGTGGGTGACTCGGTGTCGGGAATCGTCGAATGCGGTGCAGAGGTCGACATGCTGGTACTCGAACTCTCCTCGTACCAACTCCGGTTCCTTGGCACTGCGGTCCCTGCGGCAGCAGCGTTGTTGAATATCGCTCCGGATCACCTCGATTGGCACGGTTCGTTCAGCAATTATGTTGCAGCGAAAGCTCGAATCTTCAGAGGTATGGAAGATTCATCCGTACTTGCGTACAACGCCCACGACGCTGTCGTCCTTGGTGCGGTCGCCGACGCATCATGCACTCTGGTTCCGTGCTCAGGTGTTGACGTACCGACCGGGGGGAACGGAGTTGCCGGCAACAAAATCGTGATCAACGGCGAGGAGTTCCCCGCCCCAACCACCGACCCGTCGTTCTTATTCGATCTCGTGGCTGCTGGAACAGTAGCCATTGCAATGGGTGCATCGGCTGAGGCGATCGGCACCACAATTGAATCGTTTGTTCCCGGTGCGCACCGCCGACAGACCGTCGAGACCAGCGACGGCATCACATGGATTGATGACTCGAAAGCAACGAACCCGCATGCCACGTCTGGTGCAGTCTCAGCGTACGCGCCGGTAATCCTGCTCGCCGGCGGTCAGAACAAGGGTCTTGATCTCTCCTCCATTGGGGGACTCAGCGGCATCACAACCCTGATCGCTTTCGGAGACGCAGGCCCACTTATCGGTGCAGGTGCCTCGGGTGAGACAGTCGTTGTGGATTCATTGGAGGCCGCTGTCACCCAGGCACGGCTGGTCGCTCGCTGCGGGGATACGGTTCTGCTGAGCCCCGGGTGCACCAGTTTTGACGAGTTCTCCTCCTACGCTGAGCGCGGTGACGAGTTTCATCGTTTGGTGAAGCAGATGGAGGGACCCCCGGAGTGACCCAGACAGCCAATTCCACACAGGCCCAGTCCTCGAATGCACGCACAAGGCGTCACCCACGGACGCGGGCAAAGATCCGCTCTGGCGGCTCACGCCGATCAGTGTTTCTGCTCGTCACGGTTGCCATGCTCATCACTATTGGTCTTGGTGCAATGCTGAGCGCATCATCCGTCGTCTCAATACGGGCGAACGCCGACCAGTTCGAGCTCTTCACCAAACAGATGCTATGGGTGGGTCTGGGACTTGGGGCAATGGTCCTCACCGCATTCATCCCTTATCACGTGTGGCAGAAGTTCGCTCTTCCCATCTATACGGCGGTTGTCGTCGGCCTGGTGGTGACCCTTGTCATCGGTGATGCACGGGGAGGAGCGACGCGGTGGATCGTTGTGGGCCCGATTACGATTCAGGTCGCTGAGTTCGCGAAGTTCGCCACCCTCAGCCTCCTGGCCGCATTGTTGACCAAGAAGCAGACGCTTGTCTCGGATATCAGACATGTCCTTGTGCCCGTTGCTGCGATTCTCGGGACAGTGAGCCTCCTCCTCCTCGCGCAACCAGACTTCGGCAACGTACTGCTCATCGTGGTGCCGGCGTTCGCCATGCTGGCGGCGTCCGCGGTCCCTCTTCGATTCGTTATCTCCATGGCGGGTATTGGAGCGGTGACCATGACCGTCCTTGCAATGTCAGCTGATTATCGCAAGGCAAGGCTGCTGGGTTTCACGGATCCGTTCGCCAATGCCAAGGGGTCCGGGCTCCAGGCTGTGCAGTCGATGGTTGCCCTGGGGACAGGAGGCATGTTCGGCGTTGGTTTGGGGCAGAGCCGGGCGAGATGGTTGTGGCTGCCGAACGCCCACACCGACTTCATCTTTGCGATCATCGGCGAGGAGACCGGGTTTGCTGGAGCGTTCATCGTTATCACGCTGTTCGCATTGATCGCGATCGTCGGCGTATCAATTGCCTATCGCGCACCCGACATGTATGGCCGGTTGCTGGCCATCGGCATCATCTCGTGGCTCACCATCCAGGCACTTGTGAACATCGGGGGTGTCGTTGCGGTGCTCCCGATCACCGGCGTTCCGCTGCCCTTCATCTCATCTGGCGGAAACGCAATGCTCGCCAACCTTGCCGCGATTGGGATACTCCTGAACATAGCGCGTTCCACCGACCGTTCATCGGCGACGGACCGATCGTGAAGGTTGGGTTCGCCGCAGCAGGTTCGGGTGGCCACGTGTTCCCCGCGCTTGCAGTCGCCGATGCACTTGTGGCCAGCGGACTGGCCAACGAGGACATCGTCTTCTTCGGAGGCGATCGCATGGAGGCCGAGACTGTTCCCGCAGCCGGTTTTCCTTTCGTACGGGTTGACGTGCACGGTATCAGGAGATCGCTGTCCGTGGACAATCTCACGCTTCCCCTCAAGATTCGGGCTGCAACCAGGGTCATTGCCGACGAGATCGAGTCACAGGGGATCGGTGTGATGGTTGTGTTCGGTGGATACGTGTCGGGACCTGCTGGCCTTGCAGCGCGCAGAGCGAACATCCCGCTTGTGATCCATGAAGCGAACGCTGTCCCTGGCGTGGCCAACAGACTCCTGGCTCCGATCGCTGAATCCGTGTACGTGGCATTCGAGCCGGCAACGCGCAAGCTGAAGACGTCGACGGTTGTCGGCAATCCACTGCGCTCATCGTTCGACACGTTTGACCGTGCCACTCTCAGGCCTGAGGCGAGGGAGCACTATCGGATTGCACCCGACGCTGTCGTGCTGGGTGTCCTTGGGGGAAGCCTTGGAGCCGCGGCGCTCAATGAGATCGCTGCCGAGATCGCTGTCGACCCCGAACGAGATTTTCATCTGCTGCATGTGACCGGTGACACGCACTTCGAGCGGCTGTCAACTCTGGCATCACAGAATGCGGATTGGACAGTGCTGCCGTTCGAGAAGCGGATGGTGCGTCTCTATGCAGCATGTGATGTGATGATCTCACGTGCAGGAGCGATAACGGTCTCCGAACTCCACGTAACTGCAACACCCGCGATTCTTGTGCCTCTCCCGTCAGGAAAGGGATACCAGGCGCTGAATGCGACCGATCTTGTGGATGCGGGTGGTGGTGTGGTGATAGACCAGACTCGATCTGACGAGATCATTGCGACTGCAAAGGACCTGCTTGCTGATGATGTCAAGAGGAAGGCAATGGCAGACACCGCTGTTGCTTCGAGCCATCAGGGAGTGGCCCAGACCATTGCTGAGCACATCCTGGAGGTTGGCAGTGGCGGCTAGCGACGCGATCCCGAACCGCGTGCATCTCATTGGTGCGGGAGGTGCCGGCATGTCAGGATTGGCGAAGTTGCTCAGCCAGCTGGGACACACGGTGTCAGGATCCGATGTCAAACCGGGCCGCATGCTCGAGTTGCTCGGCGACGTGGGGGTGGACACCTGGATCGGTCATCGACCCGAGGCCATGTCTGATGTCGATCTTGTGGTCGCATCTTCAGCGGTTCCGCTCCAAGATGCCGAGATCGTTGCGGCAACGGATGTCGGGGTCCCGGTCTGGGAACGACCGAGGCTCCTCGCAGCCCTGACCAATGGCATCCGGACAATCGGGTTTGCAGGTACTCACGGCAAGACAACCTCAACGGCGTTGGCCGTTGCGATACTGCGAAGTCTTGAGCTCGATCCGAGTTTTCTGGTGGGTGGCGAGATGATCGCTCTCAACACGGGAGCTCATCTCGGCACCGATGATCTCCTGGTCCTCGAGGCGGATGAGGCATTTGGCACCTTCAGGCACCTGCATCTTTGTGGCATGCTTGTCACGAACATCGAAGCGGACCACCTCGACTTCTATGGAACGGTTTCCTCACTTGAGGATGCCTTTGCCCAGGTTGCAGCGCGCGTGGACGGACCGGTGGTCGGGTGTGTTGATGATGCGGGCGTCCGCCGGCTCGAGCGACGAGTCGACATGGTGTCGTACGGATTCGCCCCTGGTGCTGCCTGGCGCATTATCGATCACAGACACGTCGAGGGGGGGCAGGAGTTCGACCTTGTCGGCCCCGAAACCAATATCGAGGTCGCTCTCGGGAAGCCGGGAACCCATCTCGCGTCGAATGCCGCTGGTGTGTTGGCGTTCCTGTCCGAACTGCAATATGAGGTGGGGGCCGCAGGTACAGTGCTGCGGGATTTCCCCGGTGTTCGCCGGAGGTTCGAGGTGAGAGGGAATGTATCGGGGGTGACGATCGTCGACGACTACGCCCATCATCCCACGGAGGTCGCTGCCGCGATTGGTGCGGCCGCACTCGGTACAGATGGCCGTGTCGTTGCGGTGTTTCAGCCCCATAGATACACACGGACTGCCGACCTTGGGCCGCAGTTCGGAGAGCCTCTCGCTCTGGCGGACCATGTGATCGTGACCGACGTCTATGGCGCGGGAGAGGTGCCGATAATCGGTGTGTCAGGCAGGATCGTGGCGGAAGCATCTGAGGCCGCTGGCGCCCCAACGACGTATGTTCCGAGTCTCTCTGATGTCGGTGAAGTAGTGGCCGGTCTTGTCGCCCCCGGCGACACGGTGCTGCTGCTCGGGGCTGGAGACATCACGACTGTTGCTCAGTCCGTCACTCTCGCGATCCGGGCGAGGCCATGATCGATCACGCTGCTGTATCGAGGGATGTGGCGCTTGGACCGTTCACCACCTACAAGGTTGGAGGTCCCGCTGCCTGGTTCGCAGAGCCCCAGGACCTTGAAGAATTGCGATCGATCCTTGCGTTGGTCCCCAGAGACATGGAGATACTCATGCTCGGGCGGGGTAGCAACGTGATCGTTTCTGACGACGGCATCGACGGAATGGTGGTTCGCCTCGGGGGAGCATTCGGAGCGATTGACACCGATGGTGAGGATCGTATTGTGGCAGGGGCAGCCGCCTCGTTGCCAAAGTTGGCCAGGGCAGCGGCCTCCACTGGGAAGGCTGGCCTCGGGTTCTATGTCGGAATTCCCGGATCCGTCGGCGGGGCAGTTGTCATGAATGCTGGTGGCCATGGTTCTGAAACGGCGGCCGTCCTCGATCATGTCATCGTTGCTGATCTCAGGACCGGGTCGGTGACAAAACGCGAGACCGAGGCTCTTGACCTGTCGTACCGTCACTCCAACCTGTCATCTTCTGATGTAGTCGTCCAGGCTACCTTCCACACATCCCCAGAAGATCCTGGCGTGCTTGAGGAGGAACTCCGATCGATCACACGGTGGCGGAAGGAGCACCAACCCGGGGGCACGCTCAACGCGGGAAGTGTCTTCAAGAACCCTGTCAGCGGGACTGCTGGTCAGATCATCGATAGCTGCGGACTCAAGGGAACGTCGGTTGGCCGTGTCTCCGTATCAGGCGTACACGCAAATTTCCTCGTCGCTTCGCGCGAGGCAACCGCGGGTGATATTCATGAATTCGTGTTCGAGATTCAGGCGAAGGTACTTGAATTGACAGGAATCAAACTGGAACCCGAGATACGATTCCTCGGAGCATTCACCTGGAACGGAGTCGAGACATGACGCTGATGGAGCCACGAGTCGCGGAGCGCAGAAAATCTGTCTCTGAGGATCGTGCGCGGAAACGTCTCAAGTGGATACTTCTGGTGATCCTGCTGATCGCGGTCGCTCTTGGGTCACTGTGGTTGGTTCGGTCGCCCGTGCTCTCCATTCGCCAGGTCGACGTAACCGGCTCGCAGCAGTCAGATCCCGCTGGTGTTGTGCAGACCCTCGGTATGGGGATCGGAACGCCGACGATCGACGTGCACGGTGACACGATCGCTGCAGCGATTCTCAAAGATCCCTGGGTGGAGGCCGTGACAGTCGATGTTGTATGGCCCGGGTCAGTCGTTGTCAGCGTCTCAGAGAGGACACCTATCGCTCCTGTGCGTGCGGGGGACGGGTGGGTGCTGGTTGCTCAGGATGGTGGTGTGATAATGGCCGTTGCGGATCCGTCCCCAGACGACGCCGTCGTGGCGATAGATCAAGGTGTGCTGGTACCTGGTGGTGTCATCACTGACCCGGCCGTCCTTGGGGCGCTGCAGTTCATCGCGAGCCTCTCCGTTGCTCGTCGATTCGGGCTGACGCTCCACGCAGAGGGGACCGGACTCGTTGCCGAGACGGGAAGTCACCGAATCCGCCTCGGTCGTCCCGTGGACATGAGGCTCAAGGCGTCGGTTCTCGACAGTCTTCTGGACACCGACATACCCGAGGGTGCCACGATCAGCCTGGTCGCACCCCTCAGGCCGGCCGTGGCCAACCCTCAATCTGAGGTAGAGGCTGAGGAATAAGTCTGGCATGAACCCTGAACTAGTGGCTAAGGTTGACCCGTACCTTCTTGGGGAGATAAGTCGATGACCACACAAGAGAACAAGCCTCCGAGTACCTACCTTGCAGTGATCAAGGTGATCGGTGTCGGCGGTGGCGGTGTCAATGCCGTCAATCGCATGATCGAGCAAGGTGTTGGCGGCGTCGAGTTCATTGCCGTGAACACTGATGCACAGGCGCTTCTGATGTCAGACGCCGACCTGAAACTCGACATCGGCCGCGAATCGACCCGAGGACTCGGCGCTGGAGCGAACCCTGAGGTTGGCCGAGAGGCAGCTGAGGACCATCGCGACGAGTTGGAGGACGCTCTCACAGGCGCCGACATGGTATTCATCACGGCGGGCGAGGGAGGCGGAACGGGCACGGGCGCGGCTCCTGTCGTGGCCGAGATTGCCAGAGATGCCGGTGCACTCACCGTTGGCGTGGTAACGAGGCCGTTCGGATTTGAAGGCCGTCGCAGAAGCGTGCAGGCAGAGCAGGGGATTCAGGCGCTCAAGAGTGCCGTCGATACGCTCATCATCATCCCGAATGAGCGTTTGCTCGAGATAGCTGAACCTTCGACCCCCGTAGCCGATGCATTTCGGATGGCAGATGACGTCCTGACGTCAGGAGTGCAGGGCATCACCGAGCTGATCACAACGCCTGGATTGATCAACGTTGACTTCGCTGATGTCAAAGCTGTCATGTCAGATGCAGGGTCCGCTGTGATGGGAATTGGACATTCGACAGGCGACAGCCGTGCGCAGCAGGCTGCAGAAAAGGCGATTGCGAGTCCACTTCTTGAGACTTCAATGGAGGGGGCGCGAGGCGTCCTCCTGTCGATCGCAGGCCCGAGAGACATGACGCTGCATGAGGTCAACACGGCCGCAACGCTGATCTCTGATCATTCTGATGCCGATGCCAACATAATCTTTGGGGCAGTGATAGATGAGACGCTCGGAGATGAGATGCGTGTGACCGTTATCGCTGCAGGATTCGATCGAGACCGACGAGGTAACTTCTCGAGTCAGCCGACCCGGTCAGACCGCCCTTCGATCCTTGATCCGACGCCGTCTGATGGCCGAGGGATCGAGATCTCGTCTGAGACCGATGAGATGGATATCCCAGGTTTCGTGCAGGGATGATCCGTCCTCGGGGCTTCCCCGGGATCGCCTTCAGTGAAGCGAGTGACGGTGATCTGAGAGGGGATTCCCATGCACGGAGTGATGCCTGTGCAACGCTGGGTATTCCCCGCGCATGGGCGGTCGTGAGCCAGATGCACGGTTCAACGATCCTCCCTGCCACCGAGCCGGGTAATCTCGGCGCCGCAGACGGGATCATCACCCAGACCCAGATGCTCCCCATTGCGGTCGCCACTGCCGACTGCGTCCCTGTCGTGATCATCGGGACGAGCTCGAGGGTGATCGTGCACGCTGGCTGGCGCGGTGTCGCCGCCGGTGTTGTCAGGAATGCCGTGCGTGCCATGGGTGACCTGGATGACCGTGTGCGTGGAGGGGTCATCGGTCCGCACATTGGACCATGTTGTTACGAGGTTGGCTCGGACGTGGTCGATGCCATTGGCGGCTATGACGCCGATACAACGTGGGGATCACAGAGTGTCGACCTGGGTGCAGCGATACGGGAGCAACTCGGCGGCGTAGAGGTCGAGGATGAGGAGATGTGTACCATGCATGATTCGCGGTTTCACTCCTACCGACAAGATGCGACATCGCAACGACAGATGGCAGTGGCATGGATACCAGTGGCTTGATACGGGTTCGATCTGAGATATCGGCTGCCGCCGATCGAGCTGGCGTGGACGCCGACAGCATCACGCTCGTTGCGGTGTCAAAGGGTCGATCGAACGGGGAGGTTGCAGCGATCGCCGATGCCGGCCAACAGGCTTTTGCCGAGAATCGCCAACAAGGCCTCGCACTTCGGATCGGGTCGGATCTCCCCCTGGGTATCGTGTGGCACTTCGTTGGACCCCTCCAGCGGCGGAAGGTGTCATTCGTCGAGAGTCATGTCTCGCTCCTCCATTCCATGGATCGCATATCGCTGGCCAACAAGTGGTCGGCGACAGGGAACACGCCTGTTCTGTTGCAGTTCAACCTCGGAGACGAGCCACAGAAATCGGGCTTCGATCCCACAGAAGCCGATGCGGTGCTCGAGACAAGCCTTGAGGCTGGGCTCGTGGTTACAGGCGTCATGGCCATCCCGCCCCAGGCCAACGACCCAGATGCAACGAGGCCCTACTTCAATCAACTGCGCACAATCTTCGACCGGTACAGGGACCGCCACCCAATGATCGAGCACTGCTCGATGGGTATGTCAAGCGACTTCTCGGCTGCGATCGAGGAAGGGTCGACCATGGTTCGCATCGGACGGGCTATCTTTGGGACAACGGATCGCTAAGAAAAAACGGGAACGAACATGTCATCACTATGGAGCAAGACTCTCTTCTATCTCGGTTTGGTCGACGAGGACAACGACGGAGCCGGAACCATCGAGTCATCCATGGGCGAGGTGACGCCCATTGCACCCAGCGCTGCTGGCTCGCAGCCACCGCCCCCACCACAGACATCTTCCGAAGCGCCTCTGACATCCGCGGTACAGAAGCCGGGTTCGGGAGTTGCAGGCCGCAGGGTCGAGCCGCCAGCGTCGACCAGGCAGCGGGTATCGGATGACCGTGTGTATGCCGAGGCAGGCGTATACATCCACCCTGGTGCGTCCACAAGCGTGCCAACCAGCCAGGCGACCCGCCGATCGGAACCAGAGTCCCATATCATCGTCGCACGGAATTTCTCTGATGCGCAGACCCTTGCCGATTCGATCCGGGGCGGCAGGAGCGTGGTCCTTGACCTGCGCAACACTGAGCCTGAGATGGTTCGCAGGATCGTTGATTTCGCCTCAGGATTGACCTATGCCCTTGACGGGAAGATGGCAAAAACCTCCCAGGGTGTAATCGTGGTGACGCCATCGGGCGTCTCTCTCGGAGTCGCAGAACACGAGCGGCTCGCGATGCTCGGACTCCTCGACACAGACAGCTGACATGGCCATCATCGGTCTGATCATCAATTGGTTCATTCTGTTGATGTTGCTATGGATTGTGCTGTCATACATCGTGGCGTTCGGCAGGGTCGGTTGGGATCATCCCGTTCGCAAGATCTACGATGCGCTGTCGAAGATCATCGATCCTGTTCTCCGACCCATCAGGGCGGTCGTTCCGCCCGTGCGGATAGGCGGCTCAAGCCTTGATCTGTCACCGCTGATCCTCATCCTGGGGCTGTCGCTTCTTGAGAGTCTCCTGCGCCGGATCACGGCGTAACAGCTGTCAGCCTTCAGCCAGCGCGAGCGCTCACTGGATTCTGGATTCTGACTGCTGATAGCTGACTGCTGACTGCTGACTGCTAAACGGGTTGAATCGAGATCGTTACAGTGGTGTCCCCGATAGTGAAGACTTCTCCATCGGGAGTGCCTTCGATCATCGTTTCTGCCAGTACCTCGGATGAGATCATGTCCCCGTGGGCAGCGAGCACCGCTCCAATGGATTCGTCCGGACTCGCCCACACGAGATCGACCCTGTCCGTGACGTTGAGGTCAAGCTGTCTTCGGAGACCCTGGATGCGATTCACAAGTTCCCTCGCGACCCCCTCGGCCGCGAGGTTGTCAGAGATTTCTGTATCGAGGGCAACAGAGAGGGAACCCTCGGTTTGCACGATCGT